>Ga0194111_10001454_pt1 | contig 29196 bp, 15 predicted proteins | sample TA2KigC300mmetaG_FD_146194 | JGI IMG/M metagenome (GOLD analysis project Ga0194111, IMG submission 146194) | Freshwater microbial communities from Lake Tanganyika, Tanzania - TA2015033 Kigoma Deep Cast 300m | ecosystem: Environmental > Aquatic > Freshwater > Lake | place: Tanzania: Lake... | reverse complement strand
TCGACCAATTCCTCGTCGGTCGGGTTCTGCTCGGCCGGAACGCGGACCAGGACATGGAAGTGATTGGACATGATGCAGTAGGTGATGACCTCGAGGCCGCAGAAGGTGGCCAGGCGCCGGAGGAGCCGGACCATGGTTTCCTTGCCGAGGTCATCGAGGAGACGTTGGGCGCCGACAATGCGTGAGACGCAGTGGTAGACAGCGATGCGGCCTTTGACTTTGATGCGGGCGGTCTTCATAAGTGGCGAGGAGGCTACTTGGGGTTAGCACTGCTGTCAACAACTAAAACAATGGTAGATAGAAATATGTATGAGTTACATAGGGGATTGGCTGCGACTCGTGACACACCGACTCACGTCTCAGTCCCGCGCGCAGAACCGCGGTGGGGGATTGAATCCGTATAACGGATCGGCAAGCTCATCACGGGCTAGGCCAACGAGCGCGGGAGCGCCGGCGGCTGGCTGTTGGCCGAAACGTTCGGCAGGGAAGTCGCTTGGGCGCTGCTGGCCGGTCGAGATCTGCGATTGAAGGTCGAGGGGGCGATCGTGTGAGGCGGTTATGTGCGCCACTCGACGCTCGCGCTGGTACAGTTCGGCTACTGGCGGACCACGGTGGGTTGGGCACGGGCGTGCGCGCGGCGGCAGCCCAGGTGCTCGAATGGTTGCAGACACCGCCAACTGTGGTGTGAGCGCGTTGCGAATGCGAAGGGGGCGCCCGCCGGTGGGTGGCTCACAGGGCGGATGCCCCATGACGATCCAGGCCTGCGAGTCGGGCTATACCAGCGGCGCGGCGACTAGTTTGCGCTTGGCACCGGCGGCAGAGCCGACTCCAACCGAACGGCGCCCACGCCAGCGACAGCCGCAGCCACGCGGTGCACCTCCTCGTCCTCTTCGCAGAGGTCGCCGCGGACGATGACCGTGCCAGCGCGGGCAGCGACCTCGACCTCCAGGTTGCTGGTCAGGGCGTCTCGAGCCAGGGCAGCGCGGACGCGGCTGGCGAGGATGAAATCGCCCATGGACGCCTGTCGGTCGGCGGTGAACTCGAAGGCGCCCTCCTTGATCATGGCGGCGACCAGTCGGCAGGCCTGTTCGACCGAGAGGTGCTGCAAGTTGACCACCAGGTCATACAGCGAGGGATCCTCCCAGTCGACACCGTAGAGGTAGCGCGTCCACTTGCTGCGCTGGTCATCGACCTTCCTGATGTGCGCGAGGGCTTCGGGTCGGCTGAGGTTCAGCCGCTGCTGGGCCTCGCGCAGCCGGAAGTCGAGGGGGGCAATCACCCGGACGCGAAACACCGTCAGTCCGCCCTGCAACAGGAGGTGCCCGGCCAAGCCGTGATAGACGGCGTTGCCCTTGCTGAGCTCCTCGAGGAGCGCGGCCTGGACGAGGGCAAGGTAAATGTAGCGGCGATGGTTCAGGGTGGAGACGGCGGCGGGCGCGGTCTCGAGGGCGCCAAAGAGCTCGTCTGGGGAAATCGTGCGGATCGAGGTGCGCTGGGTCACGACGTCGCGGTCGATGCAGCGGTAGTTGAGCCGGCGCGCCAAGCACTCGGCGAGCTGTTTACCTCCGCTGAAGGATCCGCGGGAGATCGTGATGACGGACATGGGGAAGGAGGGGTTAAGATTTCAGAAGGCGCGCAGCGCCCGCAGTTTGGCAAAAACGGCCTGACGCAGGCCGGCACAGGCCCGCTGGGGGGCGGGCCTCATCCACTCACAGAAAGCGCGATTGTCCTGGATTTTCACTCTACGAAGATGTGGATCTGCTCATCGGCCGGCAACGTCAAGCCGATTCGCCGGCCGATTCGCCGGCCGACCTCGAGCTCCGGCCGACAGTGCGACGGCCGACTCGACATCGGCGGCCCGGCGGAGGCCGACGTTGGCGATCACACTCTGGATGCTGCACGCCTCCTGGGGTCGCCGCCACGGCGTAGTGGCCGCGGTCGCCACCGGCGCAGGCGCAGCGCGTTGCCGATGACGAGCAAGTCGGACAAGCCCATCGCGGCCGCGCACAGCACCGGGCTCAGGAAGCCGAGCGCCGCCAACGGCACCGCCGCGGCGTTGTAGCAGAAGGCCCAAAACAGGTTCTGCCGGATCGTCCGCAGGGTCGCCTGAGCCAGGGCCAGCGCTTCTGGGATGGCCTCGATGTCCGAGCGCAGCAAGATGATGTCCGCTGCCTCGCGCGCCACATCGCTCGCTCGACTCACTGCGATCCCGAGGTCGGCCTGTTCCAGGGCGGGCGCATCGTTGATGCCATCCCCGACGAAGGCCACGCGTTGCCCCCGCTGCTGGAGGCGCTGGACCAGGCCCGCTTTCTTCTCCGGCTGGACCTCGGCGAACACGTTCAACGCGGGAATGCCCGCTTGCTGGGCCACCGCTGCCGCGGTCGAGGCGTGGTCGCCGGTCACCAGATAGACCACCTGACCGCTAGCCGCCAAACGCCGGACGACCTCTGCCGCATGGGGTTTGAGGGTGTCCCGCAGGGCCAGCACGCCCAGGAGGTGATGCTCGAGCGCCAACCCCAGGACCGTGGCGCCCTGACGCGACCACTCGGCGACAAATGCCGCCGCCCTTTCCGGTCGGACCCCGCCTTCGAGCAGCCACGCCAAGGAACCCAACCGCAGCGTTCCTCCCTCCGCCCGCGCCTGCACGCCTCGGCCGCGCAGCTCGCGCCATTCGGTCAAGAGAACTTCCGCGCCTGACGCTGGCGGTTCCCTGGTGGGGTCGGGCGCTGGCTCTCGCCCAAGCTGTGCCACTGCCTGGCTTAAGGGATGGCTCGAGGGTGCCGCCACGGCCGCTGCCAACGACTCGATCGTCGCCCCCCGCACCGGCGCGGGCCGGAGGTCCTCGACCGCCGCTACGCTCACATTGCCTTCGGTCAGCGTGCCGGTCTTATCGAAGAGGATGGCGTTGATGCGACCGCTCTTCTCGAGGGCGGCGCCGTCGCGGATCAGAATGCCGCGGCGCGCGGCGACGTTGGCGCCGGCCATGATGGCCGCCGGTGTGGCCAAGCCCATCGCGCACGGGCAAGCCACAATGAGCACCGCCGCGGCATGGAGGCAGGCTGCCGCCAGCGGCCCGGCCGGCAGGATCACGTGCCAAAGGTAGGGTAGCAACCCCTCGTGAACGGCCCGCGCGCCCGCGAAGTCGAGCCCCCACCAGCACCCTGCCGCCAGCGCCAGCAGGACGACCACAGGCACGAAGACACTGCTCACGGCATCGCCCAAGCGTTGGATTTGGGCGCGACTGCTTTGCGCCCGTTGGACGACGCCAATGATGTGCGCCAAGGCCGTGCCCTCACCGGTGGCGGTCACCCCCATGATCAACCGACCGTCGCGGTTCACCGTGCCGGCATACAGCGTCATGCCCGGCCCCTTTTCGACCGCGAGCGACTCGCCGGTGAGCATCGCTTCATCCACTGCCGACTGGCCCTCGATCACCTCGCCGTCGGTCGGGACACGATCGCCGGGTCTGAGCACCACCCGGTCGCCCACTTGCAGTCGCGCCACCGGCACTTCGGTCTCGATGCCCGCCGCGCTCAACCAGCGGGCTGTGGCGGGCGCCAAGTCCAGCAAGGCGCGCAACGAACTGGCGGCGCGCGCGCTGGCTTTGGCCTCGAGCCAATGGCCCAAGCTGATCAGCGTCAAGATCGCCACCGACTCCATGAAATACACGTGAGTCCCCCAGCCGGCCAGCAAACCCCACACGCTGTAGCCGAAGGCCGTGGTCGAACCCAACGCCACCAGGGTGTCCATGTTGGACCGGCCCACGCGCAACTGCTGCCAAGCCCCCCGGTAGAACCTGGCTCCGCACAACGCCTGCGCCGGTAACGCCAGGGCAAACGCCACCCATTGGAAGACCGGGTTCATTCCCAGCGATAAGCCCCACTCCCCAACCATCAAGCCCACCATGACCACCCCGCCAAACCCCAGGTTGAACGTCCACCCCTCGAACACCCACCCCCACCTCGACCCTCCCCCATCGCCGTGCGCCGCCGGCTCGACCGCCTCTGCCGGTCGAGCCTCGTGCCCCGCCTTCTGGACTGCCTCGAAGATTGCGGCTGGACGCGCGACCCGATCCGGCTTCCAGCGCACGGTGGCGCGACCGGGTTGCAGTTCAACCACGGCGCTGGCCACGCCGTCGACTTCCTCGAGGGCAGCCGCGACTCGGCGCGCACAGCCTTGGCAGGTCATACCGCTGATGGCGACTTTCAACATCAACCCGTCGGAGTGGGGCGTCGGTGGATCTGATGGCATGGCACGAATCCGATCGATGGCCTATCGTCTCGGTCCTGAATATGGCATAGCCGTCAACAGTCCGTGAAGAGCGTGAACACCTTAGCCCATCCCGCGCGGCCTTCCGCGCGATCGCTCCACCGCGTGCCCCAAACGCCCACACCGGCGGCCCCGCCCGGACCCACAAGACCGGATGTGCCTTCCTGGCTCCGTTGCCTCTGCGCCGTCGTTGCCGGCGCCGGCCTCGTTTCGCTTGGCTCGACCCACGCGGCTGAGGCCGCCCGTCCAGCCTCCCCCGCAACTCCCGCGCCCCCACCGGTCGTGATCCAAGCCGGCGACGAATGGATTCCGCTGCAGGCCGAGCTCGAGATCGAGCCGGGGTCGGCCTTGGACTTCTCGAGCTTGAAGCTAACCGATGCGCCCGCGGGCAAGCACGGCTATGTGATCGCCCGTCCCGACGGGCAGTTTGCCTTCGCGGACACTCCCGATCGGCCCCAGCGGTTCTATGGTGTGAACCTCTGTTTCGGGGCGCACTACCTGGCGCACGCCGAGGCCGACCGCTTGGCCCAGCGCCTGGTGCGGTTGGGTTACAACACCGTCCGCATCCATCATTACGAACGCGACCTCGTCCAGGGCCAACGCCCTACCACCACCTTGAATCCGGAGAAACTCGACCAGTTCGACTACCTGGTGGCGGCCCTGATTCGGCGTGGACTTTACCTCACGACCGACCTGTACGTGTCACGCAGCGTGCCCTATCGCGAGGTGGGGATCGACCGCGACGGACTGATCCCGATGAACACGTACAAGATTCTCGTGCCCGTGCACACGGGCGCCTTCGAGAACTGGAAACAGTTCAGCCGCGCGTTCCTCGACCACGTCAATCCCTACACCCAGCGCCGATATGCGGAGGAACCGGCGCTGTCCTGGCTGGCCCTCATCAACGAAGGCAACTTCGGCAATTTCTTCTCCGAACTCCGCACCATCCCGGAGTGGACGCACGCCTGGAACCGGTGGCTCACCCAACGTTACCCCACTCGAGCCGCCTTAGCCGCTGCCTGGGGGACCGGACTCGAGCCGGCCGAAGACCCCGCCAGCCAAACGGTCGCCCTCCCCACCCGGTTGCAGGCCGAAGGCCTCCGCGCACGGGATGCCATCGCCTTCCTCGCCGACACCGAGCTCGCCATGGTCGAGAGGATGAAGCGGTTCTTGCGCGAGGAGTTGGGCTGCCGCGCCCTCATCAGCAACGCCAGTTCTTGGACCCGGTTTACCACCGACCAAGGGGCCCGCGCGGTCTACGACTACGTCGACGAGCATTTCTATGTGGATCATCCCCAATTCCTCGAAACCTCGTGGCGGTTGCCCAGCCGCTGCCCCAACACCAGCCCGCTGGCCGAAGGCGCCCCCGGCGGACGCAGCATTGCCTTCACTCGCCTCTTCGACAAGCCCTTCGCCCTCACGGAATACAACTACTCCGGTCCCGGCCGCTTCCGCGGCGTGGGTGGCATCTTAACCGGCGCCCTGGGCGCCCTCCAAGGCTGGGGGGGCATCTGGCGCTTCGCCTATAGCCACAGTCGCGACGCCATGTTCACACCGGCCCGCATGGGCTATTTCGATCTCGCCACCGACCCGCTCAGCCAGGCTGCCGACCGGGCCTCGATCTGTCTGTTCTTACGCGGCGACCTGGCGCCCGCGCCTCACAGCGTGGCCCTGGTCATGACGGCAGCCGACCTGGCCCAACCCGCCGCCCGCATCCCCACCCTGGCACCCCGCTGGCATTGGCTGGCTTGGGTGACCCGGTTGGGCACTCAGATCGTGCCGACCCCCGGCGCTCCCTCGCTCCACACCGCCCTCCTGCCGCTGGCCTGGCAAACACCCGCCTCCGCTTACGATCCCCACCGGGCCCTCGCGCTCGATCCTTATACCGTTGACTCGCAGCGCCTCATCGCCGCCCTCGATGGCCGCGGCCTGTTCGACCCCGCCACCGCCCCCAACCCCGACCTCAAGTTCTTCCGCAGTGAAACCGGCCAGATCACCATCGACGGACCACACGATCGCCTCGGGCTCGATACACCCCGCACGGCCGGCGGCTATGCCCCGGCTGGCCAGACCCTTCACGCCCCGCACGGCGGTGTGCGCGCCGCGATCGCGGGCAGCGACGCGACTGTCTGGGTCAGCGCCCTGGATGCTCACCCCATCCGAGCCAGCCGCCGCCTGCTCGTCACGCATTTGACCGATCTCCAAAACACCGGCATCCGGTACGCCGAACCGGCCCGCCAAACCCTCCTGGACTGGGGTGGCCTGCCGCACTTGGTGCGGGCCGGCCAAGCCGAAGTCGGCATCCAACTCGAGGCCCCGGCTGCCTACCGCGTTTGGGCCTTGGCCCCCAGCGGCAAACGACTCGCCCAGGTCCCTTCCAGCACCACCGACCGCACCCTCCAGTTCCGCGCGGATGTCGCCGGCGATCCCGCCACGGGCGCCCGCATGCTTTACGAAGTGGCGATCCCGTAAGCCACCTGCCACCAAGCCCCGGGGAGGACGCCAGTAGCAGTCCTTCAGCCTCCCGGGCCCCAGCGGCTAACTGCCGCAGGGTGGGAGTGAGGCTCCCACCCTGCGCCTCCTCTCCTCGCTCGGCGTTTTAAGGGCGTGTTCGAGCGTCCGGGCGAGGCGGCTCGCCGAGAGCATCCCCTCGCCAACAGGACCCGGTATGGCCGGCGCTGACCTCGCAACCCACGCGCGAGGCAACCGACCGGCCGATCATCGATCGTTGGTCACGGATCAACGCGCATCTTATCGCAGTCAGCGTGTTTGAATATCGTCATTTCTGCTGAGACGAGATTTGCCATCGTGGAGGACAAAAAACGGCTGGAGCCGCCATCCGAAGGCACGGCCCTCCAAACGATCTCGGTCGCAATCGGGTTTTGACCTGCCGGGCCCAATCTGTTATGTCGCGGGCTGAACCTGGCGATTGGCCTTTGCCGCCCTAGGCGCGCAGGTCGTCTCCGACACAGGATGCACACACCGTGAACCGAGAATCGGGAATTGCGATATGAAGAACTTGCGCAGCTTCAATAACACCTTGGCCAGTGCGTTAATCGGCGTGGGTTGGCTCGCCGCCACGGAAACTCGAGCGGACTCGCTGGACCTGGTCTGGCAGGTGGCACCCACGGAGCGAAGTTACGTGACCGTGGACCACCTCGAGCGAGGGGTAGCCATCAACCCGAGCAACGGCAACGTCCTCCTGCTGAGCCGTGCCGGCGGTCCACAGATCTATGTGCTCAACGGGACGGATGGCACCGACGGGTCGGCGCAGTTGGGGATTCCGCGCGTCCTCAGCCAATTGGATGAGGGCGGTAACCCGATCGTTGCCGGCGGCATCTACGCCCTGAATTTGGTCGGCGTTGCCGAGGACGGTGTGGTCTACGCCTGCAACTTGTCGATCTCCGCCACGCCGCTGTTCAAGGTGTATCGCTGGGCCAACGACGGCACGGACACTTCGGTGAGCCTGGCCTACGAGGGCGACCCCAGCAGCGGCTTGGGCGGTTCGGGCCAAGACATCCGCTTCGGCGACAACTTCGCCGTGCGGGGCAGCGGTCCCAATACGCAGTTGGTAGTCTCGGCGCGCAACGGCAAGTACCTGGCCCTGCTGACCACCACGGACGGCATCGCCTTCACGGCGAAGACCTTCACCACCGACACGCTGGGGAAGATCGGCCTGGGCATCGCCTTTGGCGACGGCAATACCGTCTGGGCCAAACTCAACGGGCAACCCCTCGCCCACGTGCAATGGAATCTGGCCACCGGCACCGCCACCACGCTGCGCTCGATCCCCACCTCGATCGTCGGGATCGGCGTCACCGGCATCAGCTACGACCCCGCCACCAAACGTCTCGCCGCGGTGAGCTATACCGACCACACCCTCTCGGTGTTCGACCTGACCGATCCGGCCGCCCCGGCCCGTATCGGTAACGCCCTGCCCTTCCCGGTTGCCAACCCTAATGTCAACGGCACCTCGGCCGCCAGCATCCGCGGCGACCGAGCTGTGGGCGTCGACACGAACAGCGGCTTGCTCGCCGCCAAGGTCACCCTTTCAACCGTGGCCGAACCGCCGGCGATCGATACGCACCCCGCCAACCTGACCGTCCTGGTCGGCGGCACCGCCACTTTCTCAGTGGTCGCACAGGGCACGCGCCCGCTCGAATACCAGTGGCGACTCGAAGGTGCCGACCTGGCGGGCGCCCAAGCCGCCACCCTCACCATCCCCAATGTCCAAGCCACCCACGCCGGCGCCTACACGGTCCTGGTCAAGAACGCGGCCGGCCAAGTCGAAAGCAACCCAGCAACCCTCATGGTCAACCCCTTGGTTGTCTCGGATGCTCTCACCCCCAAGTGGAAGATCGCCCCCGGCGAGAAACCCTGGCTCAACACGGACGGGTCGCAGCGCGGCCTGGCCTACAACCCGGCCAACGGCCACGTCTTGGTCGTCAGCCGCTCCGCGGGTAACCAGATCTACGTCCTCGATGGCCAAACCGGCCAGGAACTCCACACGCTCAACGTCGATCCGACCATCGTCTTCGGCGGCACCTTTGCCCTCAACATGGTCGGCGTGGCTGACGACGGCGCGGTTTACGCCTGCAACCTCACCACCGCCGGCACCACGACGCCCCTGGCCATTTACCGGTGGGCCGACGACTCCGCCGCCGCCTTCCCCGAAGTCGCCTTCCTGGGTGACCCCGGCAATGGCACCGCCAACCGATGGGGCGATTCCTTCGATGTTCGCGGCGCCGGCGTGGACACCCAAATCGTGGCCGGCTCGCGCAATGGCACGGCCTTCGCCGTCTTCACCACCTTCGACGGCTACCAATTCATCCAAACGGTGGTGGACGTCCCCGACGCCACCGCCGGCAACTTCGGTCTCAGTGTCGCCTTCGGCGACGGCAATTCCGTCTGGGGCACGGCCACCGGCGCCTCCCTCCGCCGTGCCAGCTTCGACCCCGTCACAGGCGCCGGGGCCACCCTGCACGTCTACGACACCGCCATCCCAGGCGCAGTCTCCTTGATCGCTTGGGACAAAGCCCATCAGTTCCTCGCCGGCATCACCCTCGAAAACCCGGATACCGTCCGGCTCTACGACTTCGCCGACTTCGACAACCCGGTCTTGATCGACCAGGAGTTTTGCGCGGCGGACAATCCCAACGTCAACGGAACCGGCGCGGCGGATTTTGGAGGGAACATGCTCTATGCCCTCAACTCGAATAACGGCATCGCGGCCTTCTCCGTGAAACGCCCCTCCGCCACCCCGCCCAATGTCGCCGGCGCCAAGGTCGTGGGCGCAAACTTCGAGTTTACCGTTACCGGCCAAGCCGGCCAGACGTTCGGCGTCGTCGCCTCGACCGACCTCAAGACCTGGACGGAAGTGGCTGGCGTGACGGTGACCGGCCCCAGCGGCACCGCCAGCATTCCCATCGCCGGACAGCCGTACCGCTTCTTCCGCGCCGTGGTCAAATAGCTCGACGATGCCGCTCCCGTTTCCGTCCTGGTTGCGCGGCGCGCGGCGCAGGGTCACTGGGCGCGCCGCGCGCCCGGTGCATCGCCTCGCCTGCTGCACCCGACCACCGCCGCCGGTTGTCTCTCGACGGGGCTTCACCCTCATCGAGTTGCTGGTGGTGATCGCGATCATCGCCATTCTGGCGGGCCTGCTGCTCCCGGCGCTCGGCCGAGCCAAGGCCAAAGGGCAGGCCATTGCTTGCCTCAACAACCTCAAACAACTCACCCTCTGCTGGGTGATGTACACCGACGACCACAACGGGGTGCTGCCCCCGAATGAAGCCAGTGGGGAAATCAGCCTGCCGGGCTCCTGGATCGAAGGCGATGCCAAGACCGACCGCGACACCCGCAACATCGAGCGCGGTGTCCTCTTCAAGTACAATACCTCCGTCGCTATCTACCGCTGCCCAGCCGATCGCGCGAAAGTCACCCGCTTCCCCAACCTGCCACGCACCCGCAGCGTCGCCATGGGCACCGGCCTAGCTCATCATAACCCCGAGCTCATCCCCAACCCCATCTACCGCGCCGCGGGCATCGTCGATCCCTCGCCCAGCCAGGCCTCGGTCTTCCTGGACGAAGACGAGTGGAGCATCCAAAACGGTGCCTTGGGTATCCTCCCTCCCGACATCGCTCAACACTTCTACTGGAACCTGCCGGCCAGCCGCCATAGCCGCGGTGGCGTGCTCACCTTCGCCGATGGCCACGCCGAACTCTGGCGTTGGGTCGACCCCCACATCGTCGCCGCCTCAGACACCATCAAGCAGTCCTACCAAGCCTCTCCTGGCAATTATCAAGTCCGCGTCAACAGCCTCCCCACCGATCGCGACCTCAAGCGAGTGCGCGCAACCGTACCGCCACGGCGCTGAGCCGGGGCTCCGTCCGACCTGAACCGAGGTCCAGACCAGGGGATCATGCCCCGCTACCGATGAACGCCTGGGATGGACGACCGTTGGCTGGCAGGGCGCGCAGTCCGCTGCGCGCCGCCAATCGTTGTGAACCCTGGCGGCCCCGGCGCGCAGCGGACTGCGCGCCCTACCGCGCCGAGGATGATGAGGTAGGGCGGGCTGTCCCAGCCCGCCGTCGAGCACAGCCTACGCTGGCCGTCATCGTGCGGCGCGCAGCGGACTGCGCGCCCTGCCGCCGGCGGGTCGTTCATCTCGTTGACTCATGAGGAGGCTGGACATCCATCTTCATCCCAGGGCCCGCGGTTCGGTCGCCGGCCTGCTTTCCGAGTTCGCCTCTCCAAGCTCGCATTTCCAGGGTCGGCACGCCCTGCGGTTGGCTGCTCTCGCCATCGCCGCTGGCCTGGCTGCCTTCAGCGTGGGCGCCCAAGAGTTCCGCGGCCTGTGGGTCGACACCTTTCACCCCGGCATCAAGAGCGCCGCCGAAGTCCGACAGTTGGTGGCTGACGCGCGCGCCGGGCACTTCAACGCGCTGATCGTCGAGGTGCGCAAACGCGGCGACGCTTACTACCATAGCCGCTTCGAGCCGCCCGCCAACGACATCGTCCCGGCCGGTTACGATCCGTTGGCTGACCTGATCGCGGTCGCCCATTCCGGCGCGCCGCGGCTCGAGGTGCATGCCTGGTTAGTCACTTACCCGCTCTGGAACGGCCAGACCAGCAAGCCGCCCGCGCCGACTCACCTCTTTAACCAGTGGCCAAGCTGGTTGATGAAAGACGGCAGTGGCAACACCTGGGACGGCAGCAATCACCAACTCGACCCCGGCCATCCCGGCGTTCAGGAGCACCTTTACCAGGTGGCGCTCGACCTCGTCTCGCGCTACGACGTGGATGGTCTTCACTTCGACTACATCCGCTATTCTGGCACCGCTTGGGGTTATAACGAGGCGGCTCTGAACCGCTTCAACCGACGCTTCAACCGCACCGGCCAACCTGCCGCCGGCGACTCGACTTGGCTACAGTGGCGTCGCGACCAAGTCACCGCGCTCCTGCGCCGCGTCTACCTCTCGACCCTCCACCACAAACCTGGGGTCAAAGTCTCCGCCGCGACCATCACCTGGGCCCCGGGCATCCCCAGCACCGCCCAGTGGCCCTCCAGCGCCGCCTATGCGAGTGTCCTGCAGGATTGGCGCGCTTGGATGGCCGAAGGCATTCTCGATCTCAACATCCCGATGGCGTATTTCCGACAGGAAACCCACGCCAACGACTGGAATCTCTGGAGCCAGTTCGCCAAGAACCATCGCTACCGCCGCCACGTCGCCCTCGGCGCCGGCCTCTACCTTAATACCCTGTCGAATTCACTCCTCCAGTTGCGCTCGACCCGCACACCCACCGCCACAGGCAACGCCGCTGACGGCCTCGTCGGCTACTCTTACGCCGTCTCGAGCAAAGACAGTAACCGCGCCACTTTCCTCAGCGCCTTGACCCGACCCAGCGCTCTCGACCCCAATCCGACGCCGATCTTCCAGGCGGCCGTCACCTCGCCCGCGATGCCCTGGAAAACCGCCCCTCAGTTCGGCCATCTCCTCGGCGTGGCCGGCTACGCGCCCGCCCCGCCAGGCCTCGACGCGATCTGGGTCCGCTTGAGCGGCCCCGTCAGCAAGTCCTTGCTCACCGACGCGCACGGTTGCTTCGGTGCCGTCGATCTGCCCGCGGGTAACTACACCCTGACCGCCCAAACCGCCGACTCCTTCTCCCACCCCGTCCGTCTCGCCATCGAACCCGGCGCGGTCACCACCCGCCAAGTCCTGCTCGTGCCCCCAGGAGGTGGCGGACTCCTGTTCAACCTCGCCGTCCAACCCGGAGCCAGGAGCGCCCTCGTCACCTGGCAAACGCGCGACCCGGCCAACTCGCGCGTGGACTACTTTCGGCCGTTCGACGGTGAAGGAACCGCGACCCGTCTGTTCAACTCCCAACCGACCACCAACCACAGCATCCTGATCTCGGGCCTCGCACCGGCCACCACCTACTTCTTCCGCGCGCAATCCCAGTCCCAAGCGCGGTGGGAAATCACCCCCACCAACGCCTTCGCCACCGCCGGCCAACTGCTCGCCGTCCCCAGCCTCGACCCGGCCTCCGGCCGCTGGCGCTCCGGGACTGCGCCCGGCGAGGCCCTGGATGGAACCTACGCCTACGCCGACACGGTCTCGGGTAACCCCAGCGCCTCGGCCACCTTCACCCCTAACATCCTCACGCCCGGCCGCTACGACGTCTACGCCTGGGCGCCCGCCCGACCCCACCACTCGACCCGCGCACCCTTCGAGGTCGTCTGGCACGGCGGTGCCGCCACCGTGCTCCTCGACCAAACCACCGGCGGGGCAGCGTGGCGGCTCCTGGTCAGCAACAAGCCTTTCCAAAAGGGCGCCCACGGTTTCGTGCGCCTGGCAAACCACACTGGCGAAAGTGGCCGCGTCGTCGTGGCCGACGCCGTCCGCTGGGTCTATGTCGGCGGCCAAGACCCGCCCGCGCCCAACCAGGTGCCCGAGTGGTGGACCCAGCATTACTTCGGCGTGCCCGTCCCGGCAGCCGCAGACCCAGACCAGGACGGATTCTCGAACCGCGCGGAGTTTGTCCTGGGCACAGACCCCTCCGACCCCGATTCCCACCTCGCCCTCTGGATCGAGCCCCAGGGTGAAGGCGAGGCCAACCACCCCATCCTCTTCCGCCCCGTCCACGCCGGCCGCACCTACCGGCTGCTGCGGACCACCGACTTAGCCGCGGGCCTCTGGGAGGAGCTTTCGGAGCCAGCGCCCATCGCGGGCGCGGACCAAACCGGTCGCTTCCCCGGGGTGGGCGCGGCTGCCCCGCAGGAGTTCTTCCGCTTGCAGGTCACGCTCGACCCGTGACCCACAGCGTCTCCGACACGACCGAGGCTGCATCCGTCAGCGGTGTGCGGGCTCACTTGCCGAGCAGTTCTTGGAGCTTGTCGCGGTAGCCACGGCTCAAACTCAGGCGGGTGCCGTCGCGCAGGATGACCACGTAATCGCCGTGGAACATCGGCTGGAGCTCTTTAATGCGCTCGAGGTTCACGATCGTCGAGCGACTGATCCGCATAAACTGGGCCGAAGCCAACCGGCCCTCGATCGAGGCCATCGTCTCGCGCAGCATATGCGATTCCTTGCCCACATGCAGGTTCACGTAGTTGTCCGCTGCCTCCACCCAGTCCACATCCGCCGCCTTCACAAACAACACCTTCCCACCCGTCTTAATCACCAAACGGTCGCTGGCTCGTGCTTCCGGTCGCATCTCCGCCAACAACGCCGTCAGCTTCTCGTTCAACTCACCGCTCTGCGCCTGCTCGAGTCGCACGCGGGCGCGGCTCAGGGCCAACGCGAACCGTTGCCGATCGAACGGCTTGAGCAGGTAATCGACCGCATGCACCTCGAAGGCGCGGACCGCATGCTGGTTGTAGGCCGTCACAAAGACGATGGCGGGCACCTTGCCCCCCGCAGCCACCGCCTCGAGAACGCCGAATCCATCCAACTCGGGCATCTGGATGTCCAGAAACACCAAGTCCGGCTGCTCGCGCATCGTCGCCGCCACCGCTTCATGCCCGTCACCGCATTCGCCCACCACCTCGAGGTCCGCTTCCCCCTCGAGCAGATTCCGCAGACGCTCGCGCGCCAACGGCTCGTCGTCCACAATCAAGGTTCGGATTTTCATACGCCCATACGCCCATCAAACCACCCCTAGACTCGCTCGGCTCCTCCTGGCCCCACACGGTATGGCAACCGCAGGCTCACCACCAGGCCGCCCCCGACCGCCGCGCGCAATTCGCAGCGCTGCCCCCGGCCGTACAAATGCTCCAGCCGCGCCTGTGTGTTCGCCAGACCCACCCCCGCTTGGAACGGCTTGCCCGGCGCCAGTCCCCCGCCGTTGTCGCGCACCTCGAGCTCGAGTTGGTCGCCCTTCCGCTCCGCGCGCAACTGAATGCAGCCGGGCCGGCGATGCGGCTCGAGCCCGTGGCGAATGGCGTTCTCGACTAACGGCTGCAGCACCAGGTTCGGCACTTGGGCCGCCAACGTGTCGGGTGCGACCTCCAGCTTCACGCTGAGCCGATCGCCAAAGCGCGTCTGCTCGATCTCGAGGTAACGCCGCAGGAAATCCAACTCCTGCGCCAAGGGCACCTCGTTGGCGTTCGTGTTCTCCAGCGCCAACCGCAGTAACTCGCTCAGCCGCGCAATCATCCGGTCCGCCGCTTCCACATCCTTGTGCACCAGCGCCGAAATCGTGTGCAGGGTGTTGAACAGAAAATGCGGATTCAACTGCATCTGCAACGCCATCAGCTTCGCTTCCGCCAACCGCCGCTCCAGATCCGCCGTGCGTACCTCCCGATCGCGGAACTTGCGGTAGTAGTCGAAGCCTAAACTCACGCTCACAATAATCCAGTAAATCAGCAGATTCAGGAATGTGTTCTTCAGAAACAACCGTTCCGCCGTCCCCCAGAAGGTCGTTGTCATCCCTAGCCACGGGCTCTGCAATTGCCCCACCCCAGCCCGAATCAGCACGTACGCCACACAGACCAGTAAACTCGCCGCGGTGTGAATCACCGCCAGTTTCGCCCAGTGCCGCCGCTGCAGCGGGAACCGACGCGCAAACCATACGATCGCCAGCGACAACAACGCCCACACATACCAGTCCCCTAACGTGATCCCAATCGCCTGGCTCCAAGTGACCGTGTAGTAACCGAACAGGGCGCTCGAAAGGTAGAACTGGCTCGCGAACGACAACCCAATGACCGTCCAAAACCCGATAAACAAGCCCCACGGAATCAGGTTCTGTCGCAGTCTTAACGCCAGGCTCATGCGGTTCTCGTTGCCCCACTAACTAGGGCCGCGCCATCTGAGCACGATCCGCCCGCCCGAGCAAGCCACCCGCCGGCCCTAACTCAAACCGATCTCGTGAGGAAACCGCCCCATGCCCAAGCTGCCCCCCCGGCCCGCCATCGCCACGGCCCTGAGCCCCAGGTCGATCCTCCCCAGGGCCCACCGTGCCACCCCGCCTCGAACCTGGCTGCGCCCAACCGATCCCTGTCGATGTCCTCCGTCCCCTCTGCCAGCGGCGGCCAAGTGCCCGGCTGTCCGCACGCAGTTGGCCATGTCAACCTCTATAAACCCGGCGCATAATTTGATTGTCGTTCATCGCCGCCGCTAGCCTTCTTGACCCAACGGAGCTCCAGCCTGCCAACCGAGCGCCGATGTCAACCTCGATGAACCCGGCGCATCATACGATAGCGATGCTAGCGATAGTGGCGCGCCAGCACCGCTGGCCTGATCGACCCAAGGGTGTCAACTATAACTCTCCTCTCCTGCATACGATCAACCAGACCTTGCCGCGCATCTCCTGGGCGATCTGCCTAGAGGGGCTTCCCACCCACGACACTCCCTCCGAACCCTATTCCATTCCGACCTGGCGTCAGGGCGCCGATCGAGTCGGCAGGCGCCCGAGCAGGACCAGCAGGCGGCGGATTTCCTTCAACCGGGCGCGAGGTTCCTGCTTGGTGAGGCGCGGGAAACGGCCGCCCACCTGGACCCAGTCCCCTCCGCGGGAGACCATCAGCCGATCCTCGCGGGTCTCGATCGTCGTCAGGCCCTGGCTGGCCGCGAGAATCTTCAGCTCGGCGACCTGCAGCAGGAGTTCGACCGCCTTCGGCAACGGGCCGAACCGGTCCCGCAGTTCCCGGCGCAAGGCCTCGAGGGCGGCGTCGTCGGTGGCTTGGGCGAGTCGGCGGTAGACCTCGATCCGATGCTGGGGCTCAGGGATGAACTGCAGCGGGAGGCAGGCGGAGGCCAGCCCACGCTGCGCCGAGCTCAGGCCAACGGGGCTGAGGTCCAGGAAATCGAATCGGACGGCGACCTCGAGGCGGGGGGGGCGCGGTTCGCCTTTGAGAGCGGCGATGCTTTGCTGGAGCAATTGGCAGTACAACTCGAACCCGATGGCGGTGATGTGTCCGCTCTGCTGGGGGCCGAGGAGGTTGCCGGCCCCTCGCAATTCGAGGTCGCGCATGGCGATTTTGTAGCCACTGCCGGGGGTGGAGAACTGCTTGATGGCGGTAATGCGCTTGCGGGCGTCGGCCAGCAAGCCGGCATGGCGCGGGATCAGGAGGTAGGCGTAGGCCTGGTGCTTGTTGCGCCCCACTCGCCCGCGGAGCTGGTAGAGGTCGCTGAGCCCGAACCGGTCCGCTCGGTCAATGATGATGGTGTTGGCGTTGGGGATGTCGATGCCACTCTCGATGATGGTGGTGGATAGGAGGACGTCAGTCTCGCCGTTGACGAAACCGGTCATCACCTCTTCGAGATCGTCCGAGTGCATTTGGCCATGGCCGATCTCGAGGCGGGCCTCGGGCACGAGGGTCTTGAGCCGCAAGGCTACCGTCTCGATGTCGAGCACGCGGTTGTGGAGATAGAAGACCTGGCCGCCCCGGCGCAACTCGCGCTGGATGGCCTCGCGGATCAACCGCTCGTCGTATGCGGCGATGACGGTCTCGATGGGGAGGCGGTCCTGGGGTGGCGTCTCGATCGTGCTCAGGTCGCGCGCACCGGTCAGGGCCAAGTACAAGGTCCGGGGGATGGGTGTGGCGCTGAGGGTGAGCACATCGACGAGCTGGCGCAGTTGCTTGAGCTTTTCTTTGTGCAGGACGCCAAAGCGTTGCTCCTCGTCGATGATCGCCAGCCCCAGCTCTTTGAACGCCACGTCCTTTTGCACCAACCGGTGCGTTCCGATCACGATGTCGACCGCGCCTGCGGCCAGGTCGCGCAGGACGCGTTCTTGCTGGGCCCGAGTACGGAAGCGCGAGAGCAACTCGAGGCGGACGGGGTAGTCAGCCATGCGCTCGCGGAAGGTGTTGAAGTGCTGCTGCGCCAAGACGGTCGTAGGGACCAACACGGCCACCTGCTTGCCGGCCAGGACGGCCTTGAACGCCGCGCGGATGGCCACCTCGGTCTTGCCAAACCCGACATCACCGCAGATCAAACGGTCCATCGGCCGGGCCCGCTCGAGGTCGCGTTTGGTGGCGGCGATGGCCTGCAGTTGGTCCGGGGTTTCTTCGTACACGAAAGCACTTTCGAACTCACGTTGCCAAGGGGCATCGGCCGGATAGGCAAACCCGGGCTGCGAGTCGCGGGCGGCCTGCAGGCCGAGGAGTTCCGCGGCCAGATCCTGCACGGCCTGGGCGGCCTGCGCTTTGGCTTTCAGCCAACGAGTGCCCCCCAGGGTGTGGAGCGGCGGTCGGCCCTTGCCAGCCCCGACGTACTTGCTGACCAGGTGCGCCTCGGTGATGGGGACGTAAAGCTTCGGCGGCGTTTGGCCGTCCTCACGGGGCGCGTATTCGATCACCAGGCATTCTTCCCCCACGCTCTGGCCCGCAGCGATCGGGGGATCGCCTCGGCGGGTGGGGGCCGGGGTCAGCCGTTGCAGGCCCAGGTACCGGCCGATTCCGTGCTGCAGATGGACGACATAATCTCCTTCCTCTAGTTCGGTGAAGTTGATGTCGAACGCGGAGCGGACGGCCGCAGCGTGCGGCGATTTGAGCCGACGCGGCCGTTGGACGCGGTAACGCCCAAAGATTTCCGCGTCGGTCACCACCACGCGCCTCGCCGCGGCGCACAAGAAACCGCGCGCCAAGGTGCCCAGATGGGTCCACCAGAGGTGCTGCGGATCGCGGATGGCGGATAACGGGTCGGGGCGCTGGGGTCGGACTCGAGCCCGAGAGCTCGTTCCCTCACCGGCCGGAGGCTCGGTGTGCGTGCGGGTTGCCGCACCCGCGGGGGAGGGGGATGGGGCGGCTGGCGCCAAGCCGTACTCATGCCAGAGTTCGTCGAACCGCTCCCGCTCGCCGGTGTTATTGCAGAACACGTGCACGGAATAATCCTGGCGCAGCCAACGGTGGAGTTGAGCGAAGAACTCACGTCGTTGGGCCTCGGCCAGCGGCAATTCCGGCGCGTGCGAGCCCAACGGCCGAAAGGCCTCCAAGCTGTCCAAACCCAACTCGCACCCCTCGCGGGGCGAAGCGGCCGTTGCATCCTCCGCACTCGCCGACACGCGCGGAGCGGCGGGCGATTCGTCTGGTTCCCGAGCCGCGGGGTTGCCCTGGCTGGTGGCGGGGAAGTCCGCGAGGGCCGGGGCGGCCGGTGTCCGGTCCGACTCCACCAGCCCGAGCAAGGTGAAGCCGGTGGCGGTTGCCTTCGTCTGGAACTGTTCCCAGGGCAGGAGGAAAGGGTCGCCGGCTCGCACCCGGCTGGCATACGCGCGGGCGCGCTCGGCCAGGGCATCGGGTTCGCAGAGGACGATGAGGGTGTCCGGCGGGAGGTACTCGAGCAACGATGCAAGCGGAGGCAGGTTTCCCGGCGCAACGCCGACCACGGGAGGCGCCGTCGCCTGGGCGGCTGCACGACGCGGGAGGCCGGACCCAAGCCCGGGAGTCGCGGGAGTCGGTCGGGGACGAGAGGAAGCGGCGGGAGCGGTTTGCAGAGCGCGTTTGAGCAAGCCGAGTTCGCCGGCTGGTGGGAGCGTGATAGCGGAGATTTCCTCGCGCGAGATCTGGGTATGGGGATCGAAGTGGCGGAGCGATTCGAGTTGGTTGCCGACGAACTCGAGCCGGACCGGCCACGGGCTGGTCAGGGGAAACACGTCCACGATGCCGCCCCGCAACGCCAAATCGCCCTTGGAGGTCACCTGCGCTTCGGGTTCGTAGGCTTGCTCCTCGAGCCATTCGATCAGATCGAGCGGATCGAGCATGTCCCCCTTCCGCATCGACCGCACCCGCGCGCGCAACTCGGTGCGCGGAAAGCTGCGCTGCAGCAGCGCCTCGACCGACGCGACCACGATCGGTGGGGTGGGCCAGATCCCGCCTGTGCAGCCGGACGCCGCCCCCTGCGGTTGGAGAACGCGAGCGTCGAGGGCGACGAGCGTCTCGAGTCGTTCGGCGATCACATCGACGTGCGGCAGCTTGTCTTCCTGCGGCAAATCTTCCCACGCGGGATAGAACAGCGGCCGGGGGCGAGGTAGCACCCGTGTGCCGTCTTCGGACCCCGCTGTTGGGTCGGCGGCGAGGCTTCCGTGGCTCGCGTCACCGGTCCCCACGTCCAGCCACGTGAGCAAGTCCTGGTGGTAACGTTCCTGCGTCTTCGGGTCGGCGGTCACGATCAAGAGGGTGCGCTCAGGCTGCAGGCGGTGGAGGAGAGCGCTCAAGAAAGGCTGGGCGGCCGCGTGGACCCCCGACGCCCGACACACGCCCCCCGCCTCCAAGCGCTGGCGCAAGGATTGCACCGCGGGAGTCTGGGCTACAGCGGCGAACAAGTCGTCCACCGGCGTCACGGTCTCAAAGCACAAGCCACTCGAGGCTGAGCCTCGCGCCACAGAGCGCACGCGTCAAGGTGTGGGCCCAGCCCCTGCGCGGGCGGGGAGCTTGAGCATCCGACGCAAGTAAGCGCCGGTGCGCGACTCGGGGCGGCGGGCCACCTGTTCCGGCGTCCCAGCCACCACCAACCGGCCGCCGCCGGTCCCTCCGTCCGGTCCCAGGTCGATGACCCAATCGGCCTCGGCGATGAGGTCCAGGTTATGTTCGATCACGATCACGGTGTGTCCGGCGTCGACCAAGCGCTGCAGCACCTCGACCAAGCGCCGCACATCCGCCATGTGCAAACCGATGGTGGGTTCCTCGAGCACAAAGAGGTTCCCGCGGCTCGCCCGCTCGCGCTGGGGCATCGGTTCCTTCAGGCCGGCCAACAGATGCGTGACAAGCTTAACCCGCTGAGCCTCGCCGCCGCTGAGCGTCGGGCTAGTCTGGCCGAGTTGGAGATAGTCGAGCCCCGTGTCTCGCAACGCTTCCAGGGGCCGCCGGATGCGCGGGAAACTGGCGAAAGCCTCGAGGGCCTCGGCCACGCTCAATTCGAGGACCTGGGCGATGTTGCGTCCGTGAAACTCGAGGTCCAGGGTCTCGCGATTGAAACGCCGGCCGTGGCAGGTCTCGCACCGCACGAAGGCCGGCGGCAAGAAGTTCATCTCGAGCTTCACCGTCCCGGCCCCTTCACATTCCGGACACCGGCCCTGCGCGCTGTTGAATGAGAACCGCCCGGGGCCGTAGCCGCGCAAGCGCGCCTCGGGCAGTTGCGCGAAGAGCCGTCGAATCTCATCGAAGAAGCCGACGTAGGTGGCCGGGATCGAACGCGGGGTGCGACCGATGGGAGACTGGTCCACCTCGTAGACCGACTGAATCTGCTCGTGCCCCGCCGTCAACTCGCCCGCACCGGGCGGGGGCGGTTCGCCACGGGCGCGCGGCTTGGCCCGGCGCGCCGCCAGCGCGGGCAAGAGACATTCGCGCACCAGGGTGCTCTTGCCCGAGCCGCTCACCCCGGTGACAAGCACCAACCGGCCCAAAGGGAAGCGAATCTCGAGCCGGCGCAGGTTGTGGCGCGCGGCGCCGCGCAGCACGAGCCACCCTGGCGGGCCCAGGCCGTTGCGCTGGCAGTTGGGCGCGCCCGCCACCGGGCGCCGCGCGCCGCGGGCCGGGAACGATTTCGCCGCGCGCAGGCACTGGCCGGTGATCGAATCCGGGTGCCGCCGCAACTCGGCGAGCGACCCGCAGGCGACCACTTGGCCCCCATGCACGCCCGCTCCCGGCCCCAGATCGATCACGTAGTCCGCCTGCCGCAACGTGGCCTCGTCATGCTCGACCACCACCAGCGAATTACCCCGCGCCTTGAGCCGGGCCAGCGCCTCGAGCAACTGTTCGTTGTCGCGCGCGTGCAAGCCAATGGTCGGTTCGTCCAACACGTACAAGACGCCGCTGAGGTTCGAACCGAGTTGGGCCGCCAGCCGAATCCGCTGGGCTTCACCCCCTGAAAGCGTCGTCACCGCCCGGCCCAACTGCAAGTAGCCCAGCCCAACCTCCACCAAGAACCTGAGCCGCTCGCGAATCTCCGGCAAGATGTCACGCGCAATCGCCGCGGCCCGGCCCGTCGCCCGCAGACCCGCGAAATAATCTCGCGCCGCGTCCACGGTCGCCTCGTGGAAGGTATCCAGCGTGGGCGCTCCCGCGAAGCCGCGCGCGGAGGAGGCGAGCCCCTCGGCCGGCAAACGCACGGCGCGAGCCACGGGGTTCAAGCGCGCCCCGCCACACTCCGGACACAGCTCCCGCCGCCCTTCCATCCAACCGAACCAAGACTCTTCGATGGCATCGGCGCGAGCGCCGCGGTCCACGTCTTCGGGCAGATAAAACAGCTCGCCAAACCCGCGGCAACGCGCGCACCAACCGGCGGCCGAGTTGTAGCTGAACAGCTTTGGATCCAAAGGTGGGAATGAGCGACGACACCCCGGGCAGGCGCGTTCCGTCGAGTGGATGCTCAGTTGACCGGCTCCATCCAGGGCGTACAAGACGCCTCGCCCCACCTGCAGGGCCTGGTCAACCAACGGTTGGAGCGCGTCCGCCGCGAGCGGACCCGCTGCCCTCCAGCGCCCGCGCCCCAAAGCCGGCAGGGTGCCAATCACCACCTCGACATTGTGCTCGCGAAACCGGTCCAGGCGGAGCGCCTCATCCGTGCTCCGCAGTTTCCCATCGGCGCGGAGTTCCCGGTAGCCTTGTTTGGCCGCCCACGCCCCCACTTCCGTATGCCAGCCCTTGCGCCCCCGGACGACTGGTGCCAGCAACCGCAGGGGACCGCGCCGACGCCACTCCCGCTGCAGCGCCGCACCCACGGCATCGCGTGTTTGGCTTTGGACGGGTTCTTGGCAGTCGGGGCAGTGTTGGACCCCGAGCCGGGCGAAGAGCAACCGGAGAAAATGGTGGACCTCCGTCACGGTGGCGACCGTGCTCTTCCCCCCGCCCCGCGAGTTGCGCTGTTCGATGCTGACCGTGGGCGGGATCCCCGCGATGCGGTCCACGTCCGGCCGGGATAGCTGCTCGACGAACTGGCGCGCGTAGGCGTTCATCGAGTCCAGGAAACGGCGCTGCCCCTCGGCAAACAAAAGGTCGAACGCCAGCGTGCTCTTGCCCGAGCCGCTCACCCCGGTCACCACCACCAGCCGCCCCCGGGGGATGCGGACCGTGAGGTTCTTCAGGTTATGCTCCCGCGCGCCCTGAACCGCAATGTCGCCGTCCGGCGCCGCGAGATCCTCGACATCATGTCGCACGCGCCACTCTTAGCACCCCTGGGCCCGAGCGCAAAACCTGTTTTCTGCGCTATGCGCTTGTGCAACGGCGTTGCCCTTGTACTTTGTCCGCAAAACATTCATGCACGCGAACCTGGAAAACGGCGCCGTCCTCGAGAAGACCCTCGAGCTCTGCCAAACCTTAGTCAGCCAACCTGAGTTCCTCACGCTCCGCCGCCATATCGACACCTTCCTCGCGGATGATGTGGCGAAGGGCCTTTATCAGGCTGTGGCCGAGAAGGGCGAGTACCTGAACCACAAACAACACAGTGGCACCCGCCTCGCGCCCGAGGAGATTGCCGACTTCGAGCAGCAACGCGATGCCATGGTCGCGAACACCGTTGCCCAGGCGTTTCTCGAGGCCCAGCAGACCATGCAACAGGTCCAACAAACCGTCTCGCGCTACGTCACCAAGACCTTCGAGTTGGGTCGCGTGCCTGCCCCCGAGGATTTCGAGTCTTGCGGGCACGGCTGCAGTTGCCACTGATCCGGTCTAGGGTTTCAGCAGAGCCGGACCAGGCAGTTCGGCCGGTGTCTCCTGGGCCGGTTCGGCTCGCTTCGCCTTGGCTTCGGCTGCCAGCAGATCCTCCAACCGCTTGACTTCGTCGAGTTGCTTGGCGGCCAAGGGGTGTTCTTGCTTAGCCGCCGCCTGGAACCATTTCCGGGCCTCGACCAGGTTCTGCTCGATCCCATCGCCTTTCAAGTAACGCAGGCCCAAATCGTATTGGGCTGTGGCCGAGCCGGCCTCGGCCCGCTTCTTCTGGAACTCGATAAGCCGGTTGACCGCCGCATCCTTCTCGGCCTTAGCCTTTTCGGCGTCCGCAGGCGCGATCGGAACCACGGTTTGACCGGGTGGCGTAGGGGACGGCACGGGGACGGGGCGAGTGGGTGCGCTGGGAGGCGGCGTCAGCGGGGCAATCCGCTTCATGTAATCCCTCGGTGCCCGGTACTGGGCTTCGATCCCCGGGACGACCACAAGCGCCCCCAGCCCCAGACTCAACCACGCCATCCAACCGCAGCTTCTGCTACTCATAGCGATAACGCACCTCACCGTCCCACAGATCCGCGCTCGCCGACAAGCCGAAAAACGCCCATCGAATCCCGCGATCCCGCGACCACGGTCTCTGGTGGCTACAGGGCTGAAGTGGAGCTTGTCGAGGAACGGTGCCCGCGCGCTGGTGCGACGGCGTACTACCACTTCCATCCGCAGCGGTCCTATCATGTGAAACCACCGCCACGACCTCCAGGAGGTCATCGATGGAGGTCATCGAAGGTCATCGAACGAAGATGTCGCCCCACAACTTGCCCCTTTGACCTGCGCCGATAGCGATAGCGGCTTGGCACAAGAGCCTCTCGGTGCATTCGGTGCAGGAATCCCAAAACGGTCGGCGCACGTTGATCGCCGCAAGACGCTGAGGGCAAGACGATTAGGGCAAGATCCGTAGGGCAGAACCGCCGGTACGGAACGACTTAACACATCTATTCATTCAATTGCACTGGCAAATCATAGTTGACACAGTCTGTTCAATTGCACTGGCAGATAATACTTGACAGTTGACAGTCGGCTGTCGAGTCGCGCCTTGGTGGGATTCGCGAGATAGAGGATCGGATGGGGATGGCCACCATCAGTCAGCGATCAGCGATCAGCGCCGTCGAGCGAGGTCAAACGGCTTCTTGTGCTGGGCCATATCAATGTGAGTACCGGTAGCAATACTAGAAACCCGGTTTAAAGAAGTTGACATCGAGAGCCCATCCAGCCGACTGGGCCGGGCTGTACGGATGAGACCTTGGCTGAAGGCTGGATGGCTGAATGAATGGCTGAATGAAAAAGTTGCTCTTGGCACAAGGGACGCTTTTATGCTTCTTTAGACGGCCGCATGACACTTTGCTTTTTTGTATCGAACAGAGCGTTCGCCGCCATGGCCGCGGTTTGGCTGGGGTGGACCGCGGCGGGGCGAGCATGGGCGGCGCCGGCGGCTGGACCTCTGCCGCCGGCGGCGGCTGGGCCAGTCGATTTCGCTCGGGACATCAAGCCGTTGTTGGAGGCGAACTGCCTCACATGCCATGCGCATGGGCAGCGGAAGGGGGGGTTTCAGATCGACACGCGCGAGCAAATCTTGGCTGGGGGCAACTCGGGCGCTGGAGCGGTGGCAGGCGACAGTGCGGGGAGCCTGTTGATCCAGCTTGTCGCTGGGCTGGACGAGGACCGGGTGATGCCGGCCAAGGGGCGGCGGTTGACCGCAGAGCAAACCGGGCTGCTGCGAGCGTGGGTCGATGCCGATTTACCGTGGCCGGAGGGCATCGTGTTGGGTCGCGGTGTCCAGGCGCCACTGGAGCCGCGCCGGGTGCCGTTGCCGGCGGCGCGGGGCTCCCTCGCGCATCCGATCGATCGGCTGCTCGAGCCTTATTTTGCGGCGCAAGGTTTCACGCCACCGGAGACGGTGTCGGACCGCGTGTTTGCGCGGCGGGCGTATTTGGACACGATAGGGCTGTTGCCGACGCCGGCGGAGCTGAGGGCGTTCGAGCGAGAGGAGGGCGAGGGCAAGCGTGAGCGACTGGTTCAACGGCTGCTCGGTGACCGGGCGCGCTACACCCAGCACTGGCTGAGCTTTTGGAACGATTGCCTGCGCAACGACTACCGCGGAACGGGTTACATTGACGGGGGCCGCAAGCAGATCACGCCTTGGCTGTATTCGGCGCTGGCGACGAACCTGCCTTTTGACCGGTTTGTGGCGCGCCTCGTGGCTCCCGACGAGCACTCGGAGGGGTTCACCCAAGGGATTGTCTGGCGCGGGGTGGTCAATGCCAGCCAGCGACCCGAGGTGCAGGCGGCCCAGAACCTCTCGCAGGTCTTCCTCGGGATCAACCTCAAGTGCGCCTCGTGCCACGACAGTTTCATCAACGATTGGAAGCTGGCGGACGCCTACGGTCTGGCGAGCATCTACGCGGAGGAACCGCTCGAACTGATCCGCTGCGACACGCCCACCGGCCAGATGGCGGAGCGTAAGTTTCTGTTTCCCCAGCTTGGCGCGGTGGTCGAGAGCACGAACCGGGCGGAGCGGCTCGAGAGCTTGGCCGAGTTGCTGACCCGGCCAGCCAACGGTCGGTTAACGCGCACGTTGGTGAACCGACTCTGGGCGCGCTGTTTCGGCCGCGGCTTGGTCGAGCCGGTGGACGAAATGGACAACGCCCCTTGGCACGCGGATCTACTGGACTGGCTGGCTTGGGATTTCGCCGAGCGAGGCTACGATGTGAAGCGGCTGATCGAGCTGATGTTGACGTCGCGCGCCTACCAACTGCCGGCCGTGGGCGGCACCGAACAGCTCGATGAGCAATTCGTTTTTCGCGGGCCGCTGGTGCGCCGGCTTTCGGCCGAGCAGTTTCTCGATGCTTTGTCCGCCCTGACAGGGCGTTGGCACGCCTTGCCTGCCAACACCGACATCGATTTCTATGCCGGTGTCGAGAGCGTGCGCGAGCCCGCGCCGCGGACGCGCTGGATTTGGGCCACGGCCGATGCCGCGGCGGCGGTGCCGCCCCAGACGATCTACCTGCGCCGGCTGTTCGAGTTGCCGGCCAAACCAGAGGAATCGTTGGCGGTCGTGGCGGCGGACAACCGATTCACGCTGTACGTCAATGGCCAGCAGGTCGGCTCGGGCGACGACTGGCACAAGCCGCGCGTCATCGACCTGGCGCCACACATGGTCGCTGGGCCGAATGTCTTGGCCGCTGCCGCGACCAACGGCGAGGTGAAGGAGAAGGACCCCACACCCAACCCGGCCGGCTTCATCTTTCAGGCTCGCATCCGGAGTATCCGGTCGCAGGCGACGCAGAGGGTGCCGGGCGACCTCGAGGAGCCGACCGCTTGGGATTTGGGCTCGGACAGCACCTGGCTCTGCGCGACCAACCAGGTGGAGGGTTGGGAACGGCTCGAGTTGGCGGCGCCGGGCTGGCAACCGGCGGTCGAACTCGGCGAGGCAGAGCTCGCCCCGTGGCGGTTCGAGCGGTCCCTGGCGGCCTCGTGGTCGAGCGCGGCGCAGCACCGGAAGGTGCGGGCGGCCTTGGTGCCCAGCGACGCCTTGGCAACGGCGCTGGGCCGGCCGAACCGGGAACAGGTGAACACGACGCGGCCGACGGCCGCGACGACGCTGCAGGCGCTCGAGTTGACCAATGGAAGCACGCTGGCCGGGCTGATCGAGGCTGGGGCAGCCCATCTGCTGGCCGCGCCACAAGCCGCGGACCGGCCCCTTGCAGCGAAACTGCTCACGCACGCACTGGGGCGCGAGCCAACGGCCGACGAACTCGAGGTGGCGGTCGAACTGCTGGGCGATCCGGTCCGCCGCGAGGGGGTCGAGGACTTCCTGTGGGTCACGGCGATGTTACCCGAGTTTCAACTGATTTACTGAGGTGGGTCAGGCGCGCGCGACTGAGGCCGGATGGAGCCACCGACCGAAGCCGAACGGCGCGTGCCGCCACCTTGACGTTGACGATGACGAATCCAACCGAGTTGTGAGCCTCTATGAACCTGCCTCGTTCCACTTCACGATCGCGCCGTGACTTCCTGAAGGCGGCCAGCGCCGCTACGCTCAGCGCGTTGGCCGCGGGTTATCCCCGCCGGCTCTCGGCGGAGAGTGCGCCTAGCCCGAAAGCCACGGCGGACGCTTTGATTGTGCTCTGGATGGGCGGCGGCATGGCGCACACGGAGACGTTTGATCCCAAGCGGTACACTCCGTTCGAGAAGGGCCTCGAGTCCCAGGCGGTGTTGAGCACGTTCCCGGCGATCGACACGGTCGTGGACCCCATCAAGTTCTCGCAAGGCCTCGAGAAGTTGGCGCGGGTGATGGACCGGGGCGCGCTCATCCGCACCTACACGGCCGGGGACCTCGGTTTCATTCTGCACTCTCGGCACCAGTATCATTGGCACACGGGCTATCCGCCGCCGCAGACGGTGGCGGCGCCGCACCTTGGGGCGGTGGTGGCGAGAACGCTGGGCCCGTTGAACCCGGTCGTGCCCCCCTTCATCAATATTGGCCAGCGGTTCGACGTGGGCGAAGGCGAGGAACTGAAGGCCTTCACGACCGCCGGTTTTCTGGGCAGCGAGTTCGGCCCTTTCAACATTCCGTTTCCCGACCAGGCGGCGGATGCGGTTCGGCCCCCGGCGGGGATGAGCCCAGGTCGGTTCCAGAGCCGGGAGCGGTTCCTCAAGCGGTTGGTGGGTGCCAGCCCGATCGGCGAGCACGGCAGCGAGTACCAGCGCGAGTCGCTCCTGCGGTCGCTCGAGAATGCGCATCGGTTGTTGAACGCGCCCGCGGCCCGCGCCTTCGACTTGGCCCTTGAACCCCTCGAGAAGGTGAGGCAGTACCTGCCGGAGGGTGTCGATCCCGGCCGGATGGTTCGCGCTTCCCAGAGCCGGGACGGCTCGTACGAGCGCAATACGATTGGGCGGTTCGGTTTGGGTTGTCTGTTGGCGCGCCGGTTGCGCGAGGTGGGCGCGCGCTACATCGAGGTGACGACCGAGTACATCCCCTTTTTGAATTGGGACACGCACGAGAACGGTCATACCCGGCTGGTGGACATGAAACGCCAGATCGATGCCCCGGTCTCCCAGCTCATCCTCGACCTCGAAGAGCGCGGGCTGCTCGAGCGCACCCTGGTGGTGTTGGCTAGCGAATTCAGCCGCGACATGATGACCGAAGGCAAGCCGGACAAGACCGTCAAGAATCAGGTGGAGGTCCCGGACAAGATCGAGGACCTCAAGCACTACGGGATGCACCGGCACTTCACCGATGCCGGCTGCGTGTTGCTCTTTGGCGGCGGGATCAAGCGGGGCTTCCTGTACGGCCGCACGGCCGACGAACGCCCGGTCAAGAGCCTCGAGTTGCCGGTCCACATCGAGGATCTTCACGCCACCCTTTACACCGCGCTCGGCATCTCGCCCCAGACGGCTTACGAAATCGAGCGCCGCCCCTTCTACGTCACGCGCGACGGCCTCGGCCAGCCCATCCGCGCGCTGTTGACCGCGCATGCAACTTAAGTAGAGCCTGTCCCAAAAACCGCGCTTTTGACAGTAGCATTCGTGAGCCTTTATGGACGCATGAGGATACCGAATCCGTCCGTCGCCCCGTGACTGACTTTTCCCGTTCCGGGGCGAAACACCGCCGCACTCGAAGACACCGCCTCCGTGGTGAAGCTTTTTGGAAAAGTGAGGGGCGGCCTTTCAGGCCGCCAGCGGCCTCTGCCCGCCCTTCCTCCGGCTGGGGCAAAGTTGCTGCGGCGCTCGCGGGCAAAGCGCATTGTAGATGCCCTCGGCCTCC
>Ga0194111_10001451_pt1 | contig 29221 bp, 22 predicted proteins | sample TA2KigC300mmetaG_FD_146194 | JGI IMG/M metagenome (GOLD analysis project Ga0194111, IMG submission 146194) | Freshwater microbial communities from Lake Tanganyika, Tanzania - TA2015033 Kigoma Deep Cast 300m | ecosystem: Environmental > Aquatic > Freshwater > Lake | place: Tanzania: Lake... | reverse complement strand
ACTATTTCTTCTATCTCTTTTATTTTTATTTCTTCCTCGGGCAGCAGCCCTGGCGCCTCTTCTTTCTTTTCCTCTTTCATCGCCACGCCTTCCTGGGAAAGATAAGACAAAAATTTCTTTCTTCCCTCAATTACCGCGTCCGCGATGAAAGTGGTGACCATGCGGATGGATTTGGTGGCGTCGTCATTACCCGCGATAGGATAGGCAATCGGGTCGGGATTGGAATTGGTGTCAATAAGGCCGATTATCGGTATCTCAAGGCGCATGGCCTCTCTAACCGCAGTTTCTTCCTTTTTGGTATCCACGACAAACATGGCCTTGGGCATACGCTCCATCTGCGAGATGCCGGAAAAATTCTTCTTTAACTTAGCCAGTTCCTTTTCCAGCTGCGCTACTTCTTTTTTCGTCAGCTTGCCAAAGGTGCCGTCCTCCTTCATCCTTTCTATATCTTTCAGGCGGTTGATGCTCTTTTTTATGGTGGCGTAATTGGTCAATAAGCCGCCGGGCCAGCGCTCGGTAACGTAATACATTCCCGCGCGTATCGCCTCCTGCTGCACCACCTCTTGCGCCTGTTTCTTGGTGCCTACAAAGAGCACATATTCGCCTTTTGAGGTAATATCCAGCAGGAAATCCCGCGCCGCCTGCATACATTCCTCGGTCTTCTCCAGGTCAATGATATAAATGCCGCTCCTTTCGCCAAAGATAAACTTCTTCATTTTGGGATTCCAGCGCTTGGTCTGGTGCCCAAAATGCACTCCTGCTTCCAAAAGTTGCTTGATTAATTCTGAAGGCACAGTTAAATTCCCCCTTTTTAATGGTTAATATTTTAACTCTTTTTCAGTTCAAATTAGAAATTTCAGTATAGCACAATCTCTATAAGTTGCAACTATTTTAATGAGCAGACGACTTACGCAACGCCAGTGACGTAAGTCGTAGTCCTTGACATCTTTGATGTCAAGGACGTCTGCGAATTAACCCAGCACTAATTTTATGAAACGCTTAAAGTTAGCTGATAGGGGTTGCATTGGCATCACCCCTTATGAGATAGAGATAAGGCTTTTTAAAAATTAGTGCTGGGTAAGTTCGGGCATATAACTTGCGTCGCCCAGGCTCCGCAAGTTATGCACTTACTTACTTTTGCAACTCCTGCATCTGGTAAAGCCGCTGGTATAAGCCGTCTTTGGACGCCAGTTCCTCATGGCTGCCCTGCTGCACAAGCCTGCCCTGGTCAAGCACCGCGATATGGTGGGCGTTCCTGACCGTGGAAAGCCGGTGCGCGATTACAAACACGGTGCGGCCCTGAATAAGCCTGTCCAGGGCTTCCTGCACAATCCGCTCTGATTCGGCGTCCAGCTGCGAAGTAGCCTCGTCTAAGATTAAAATCGGCGGGTTCTTTAAAAGCGCCCGCGCAATGGCAATCCTCTGGCGTTCGCCTCCGGAAAGCTTGGTCCCCCTATCTCCGATTACCGTATCATAACCTAAGGGCAGTCGCCGGATAAAATCATGGGCATGGGCCTGCTCTGCCGCCCGCTCTATTTCTTCCTGCGTGGCGTCGGGCTTGCCGTAAAAGATATTATTTCTTATGGTATCGTTAAAAAGAATGGTCTCTTGCGTGACAATGCCGATTTGCCGGCGCAACGACTTCAAGGTCAACTCCTTGATATCCACGCCGTCAATTAAAATCCTTCCGCGTTGCGGGTCGTAAAAACGCGGGATTAAGTCTACCAGCGTGGTTTTGCCCACGCCGCTGGGGCCGACCACTGCCAGCATTTGGCCCTTCTTTACTTCTAAATTTATCCCCTTAAGTATTTCCTGTTCGGCATAACCAAATCTGACATTCTCAAAGGCAATGCTGCGATGAAAACCGCTCAACTCCCCTGCCCCGGCCTTTTCCGCTATGCTGGGGGTAAGGTCTAACACCTCATAAATCCGCACGCTGGCAGCCAGGGCCTGCTCCATAATTGAATTCACCTGGCTCAATTTCTTAAACGGCCGGATGAGCGAAAGCAAAGCGGCCATAAATAAAGCGAATACGCCGAAGGAAAGGCTGCCTGTAATTACCTGCCTGCCGCCGTAAAAGACAATAAAAAGCGCCATGGCCACGCCGATTAACTCGGTGGTAATGCCCAAAAGGAGCATTCTTTTAATGGACTTCATTGCCAGGCGGTAATAATCCTGGTTCTGTTTTTTAAACTTGGCGATTTCTCTCTGCTCAGCGCAAAAGGCCTTGACGATTCTTACCCCGATAAATGTCTCGGTCAATAAGGAATTGATATCCGCCATCTTTTCCTGGGAACGCCGGCTTAATTTGCGCAGGACCTTGCCGACCACGACCATGGGAATGGCGACAACGGGCAATACCACGACCGAAATCAGGGCCATCCGCCAATTAATAAAAAAGGTCAACAGCGCAAAGGAAATTACCTGAAAGGTCTGATAAATCAGGTCGGTGATGGCGTAAGATACCGCGTTTTCTATCAGCTTTACGTCGTTGGTAATGCGCGAAATCAGCTCTCCGCTGCGCTTCTGGGTAAAATAATCCAGGGATAAGGCCTGCAGCTTGGCATAGACTAAATCCTTGGCATCGCGGATTACCTTCTGGCCCACATCCGACATAATATAAGACTGCAAAAATTCAAAAATCGCCCGAATAACCAGGGCAATAGGCACGGCTATCAGCAGGACAGATAATACCTGCAATGGGCTGAAATTATTCAACTGCCTGAGAATATTCTCTATAAAAGGGGGGAAATTGCCTCCCGGCAAGACTATTGCCCGGTTGGTAAATACCCGGTCTATAACCGGCACAATCGCGCTCAGGCGGAAGACATCCAGGAGCGTAACAATGCCCATAAACACGCCGGAAAGCGCCAGCCAGCCGTAATAAGGCCGGGCAAACTTGAATAATCTGCGATAATCCTTCATTTTGAATGAGCAGATAACTTATGGAGTCTGAAGGACGACATAAGTTATAGCTGCTTATATTGTTATGCCACCAGCGTCTGCGAATTTAACCCCGCACACCAATTGATATTTAGCCGAGGCTATACTCCCAATTGGTGTGGGGGTTAGTTCAACCATATAAGTTATGTCGCTAAGTCTTAACTACGTCCTGCTCCATAACTTATGGTTTTACTAATATACCACATTAATTGCCTTTTGTCGAGTTTTTAATAGCAAGGGCTGCTTCGTGGCGGATGGTTGGCTGGGATTTCGAGGATTTATCTACGGCCCGGATGCGGGAGAGCGACGCAGCCTATGAGAGCGAAGCCCCGCCAGCGAACTCACAGACCCGCGCCAAAGATCCTCTTACGCCTTTAAATAAGCAAAAATGGTGTGGCTTCGGAGGATTAATTCGCATATACAATTTACGCTCGCTGGCACTCGCGTAAATTGTATGCGCTCATTAATTTTAGTTGCAACACGGCAAAGACTTTGGTATGATTTTGGGTATGGATAAGATAAAAGTAGGTGTGGTGGGGGTGGGGCACCTGGGCAGCATTCACGCCCAGATTTATAAAGAGCTGGAAACCTGTTCCCTGGCAGGGGTCTGCGATACTGACCAGGCCCGGCTGGCAGAAGTATCCGGCCGCCTCAGCGTCCCGGCTTACCGCGACTATAAAGAACTTTTAGGTAAGGTTGAGGCGGTGAGCATTGCCGCGCCAACCAGACTGCATTACCAGATAGTCCGCGGCTTCCTGGAGCAGAGGATACATACGCTGGTGGAAAAGCCCTTTACCCCCAGCCTGAAAGAAGCCGATATCCTGATTAAAATAGCCCGAAAAAATAAACTTATCCTGCAGGTCGGCCACATTGAAAGGTTTAACTCCGCTTTTAGCGCCACCCAAAAACTCATCCGGGAGCCCAGGTTTATTGAATGCCACCGCTTAAGCCCCTTTCCCAACCGCTCCCTGGATATAGGCGCGGTGCTGGATATTATGATTCACGACATAGATATCATCCTCGGCCTTGTCCCGGCCAAGATTAAAAAAATTGAATCCGTAGGCGTAAATGTGCTCACCCAATTTGAGGATATCGCCAATGCCCGGATTACCTTTAAGAATGGCTGCGTGGCAAACCTGACTGCCAGCCGGGTATCCGATGAATTTATGCGCAGGATCAGGATTTTCCAGAAGGATACCTATATATCTTTAGACTACAAAGACGCCAAGGCCAGCGTCTATAAAAAGGCGGGCCCGGGCATCACCAAACAAGACCTGCCCATTGAAAAGGAACAGCCCCTGCAAAAAGAGCTGCGCGCCTTTATTGACTGCGTCGCCAAGCAAGAAGAGCCGCTGATTTCAGGCCGAATTGCCCGGCAGGCGCTGGAAGTAGCCCTCGTCATCCAAAAACAGATATGGCGCAAAAACACCTCTTTATAATCTGCGGAGAGGCCTCCGGCGACCTGCATGCCGCGAGCCTGGCTAAGGAAATCTTAAGAATAAACCCCCGGATAAAAATCTCCGGCGTGGGAGGCCAGGCGCTGCGCCAGGCCGGCGCGCAAGTTTTCTGCGATATAAAAGACCTCTCTGTCATCGGCTTATTTGACGTCTTAAAAAACCTTCCTAAATTCCTCGCCTTAAAAAAACTTATACTGGAAAAGATAGGCTCGGAAAAACCCGACGCGGCCATTTTCGTGGATTTCTCCGGTTTTAACCTGAGGCTGGCAAAGGCAATTAACAATATCCTTCCTACTATCTATTATATCAGCCCCCAGGTGTGGGCGTCGCGTCCGGGCAGAATCCATACCATAAAAAAATATATTTCTAAAATCATCGTATTCTTTAAATTTGAGCGGGAATTTTATCAGAAATACGGCGTAAGCGCGGATCTGGTCGGCCATCCCTTGCTGGATATTGTAAAACCCGCTATGGAAAGAGGAGAATTTTTAAGGCAGCTGGGCCTGGCCGAGGAGAAAACGACTATTGCCCTGCTTCCCGGATCGCGGGTGGCGGAAATAAAAAACATCCTATCCTTAATGCTGAAAAGCGCGGCATTAATCAGCAGGAAACTAGATGCTCAGTATATTATCGCCAAGGCCCCTTCAGTCAACTGGGATATTTACCAACGGCCGGTTAAAAAAGAGGGGATAAATTTAAAAATAGCCGAGGGAAGAACTTACGATTGTTTAAACGCCTGTGATTTCGCGCTGGTGGCCTCCGGCACCGCGACCTTAGAAACCGCCATCATGCAGAAACCCTTTGTCATAATTTACAAGATGGACCTGGCCAATTACCTGCTCTACCGGCCGCAGATAAGGCTTCCCTATATCGGCATGGCCAATATTGTGGCCGGCAAAAAAATCATTCCCGAATTCATCCAGTTCCGGGCCAGGCCGCAAAAAATTTCCCGGCAGGTTCTAAAAATACTTAAGAATCCCGCTGAATTGGAAAAGATAAAAACAGACCTTGCCCAAGTCAAAGCCTCGCTCGGTTCTCCCGGCGCTGCCAGCCGCGCCGCCCGCATTATCATTGATTTTTTAAAATAACGCCCGCTCACCCGCTAAAAAATTTCCTGTTAGATTTTATCACCTTTTACGTCTATTGTAGTAGGAGGTAAAAAAGATGAAAGAATTAATCCCGGAGGAGGTAATTAAGCGTAAAATTTTCTTAATCCGTGGCCATAAAGTTATGCTCAGCCCGCATCTGGCACAGCTATATGGAACTACCACGAGCGCGCTAATTCAAGCGGTAAAACGCAATGTTGAAAGATTCCCGCAAGATTTTATGTTTTTGTTAACCAGGCAGGAAATTTGGAACTTATCACAATTTGTGATAAGTTCCAAGCTTAAACACGCGCCCAATATTTATGCTTTCACCGAACAGGGCGTAGCAATGCTCTCTAGTATACTAAAAAGTAAAAGGGCGGTTCAAGTAAATATTGCCATTATGCGCGCTTTTGTAAAACTAAGACAAATTCTTTCTGCCCATAAAGAACTTAGCTATAAATTAAAAGCGCTAGAGCAAAAAATCGAAAAACATGATAAAGAAATCCAGGATATTTTTGAGGCAATACGACAGTTGATGGTTTTACCGCGAACGAAAAAAGTTATCCACGGCTTTGCTCAAAAGTAAGATGGCCAAAACACCCCAGTCAGTTGCTAACTTTCCAAATAAAAATCCCAAGCCGCAATTTAAGCTTGGGGCTAACTAAAAATGAAGCCGTCCCCTATTTTACTTGTTTTAAAACGGGCGCGCTTTTCCGATGATCCGGAAAGCATTTTGTTTACTGTTTATCTAGTCTAGTTTGGGATTATATTTTCTGACTTCGGCTTAAAATCGAATTCTATCTCATCGTTAATTACTTTATATGCCATACCTTCAAGAGTTTTTAACTGCCCCTGCGAAGATGAATCTGGGAAATACTTAATTGCAAAGAATGCCTTATCTTCTTTAAATATATTATCGGGAGGCGCATTAACTCTATAAATAACAATGTTGTCTAAAAATTTCTCGAAAGTAGTGGGACTTCTTACACCCATACGATTAGATAACTCTATACTGTTTTTTAATGGGACGGCTCCTAATTCAAATAAGATAAATGAACTATTTGGATCTTTTGGCATAGGTAATATTTTTATTCTCCTATCAATATCTACCTTACGGAAATTTTCTGTTTGAATTTTATTAAAGTACTGATACATAGTTTCTTGTAAATTTGCTATTTCCTTTTTAATTTCCGTTACGACCTGAACATTCTGAGATATTTCTTGTTTTATATTTATTAGCTGTGTAAATCTATCCTTTAGATTATTAACGTCATTTCTCATTTTATTAAATGAATTATTAAAAGCTGAAATTTCAGCTATATTAATACTTCCGCCAATAAAAACTGCGAGCGACAAACATATTATCCAACCAATCCATTTATTAAACTTCCATTGATTTTTGTTTAATGAAAAAATCGCAATTATCGAACATAAGCTCGCCATTATATAAGCCCAAACCTTAAACATCATAACTACCTCCCCTATTGCTTCAGAATACACATACCTATTTGTTCTGGAAATCGGGATACTTCACGGGTCAATTAGGTCATTCTACCCCTCTCATTTTCTCTGTCAACGATAAAATGCCCCTGGCTGAGATTTCGAGCGAATGTCGATTTTTAGCCAATGGATGCTTGAGCATTGAGGGTATCCCCGTGGAGCGATAGCGACAAAACGGGGATGGCGAAGCTGTTTGACACTTTTTGCAGGGGCAAAAAGTGGAGTTCTGCAGCCACCGAAATGCGAAAGAACATTGGCGTTAAAAAAATCGACTAGCGAGAAATCTTAGACAGGGGCAAAGTTAATCGCAACTTGCGGCCACCTACTAGCGTAATTCGGACTCTAATTTGCGGATTAAATCTGCGGTTTCCTTGATTAAGGGGGCGGGTAAGAGTTTGGAAAGCTCGGCTTCCTGCTTCAGGGACTTGAGCGTGCCTAAAAATCTTTTTACCGTAGCCAGGCGCCTTTTCTGGTAGGCCTCTTGCGGATCCAGCTCCTGCCTCTGCCGGATTAAGGCGGTTAAATCCTTCTTTACGGCCAAGACATCCTTGCCGTCTTCAAAAATCTCTTTTTTAATTTTTCCGTAATCATCCGTGTCTAAACCTTTTTTATTCTTGGCCAGGCGTAAGACATCAATGGCCTCATAGCCGGGGATATTTGCCGCGGAAGAAGATTCCACATAATCCGGCCGCAGGTATTGGGGTTCCTCTTTCTCCAGGAAGTAATACGAACGCAGCAGCTTCAGGGCGGTCTGTTTCTTCAGGCCGGTTTCGCGCAAGGTGTAAATATCAAAGCTGGCATAACCCCAATCTTTATACAGCTTATCTTTCCATACCGAATAGAACGCCCGCCCCAATTCAATCCAGGAAGTCTTAAAATTCTTGACGTTTTCCAGGATCTGGTACCTTAAGGAATTTCTGTCTAAATCCGCCATCTTCTCTTCTATATTGCGCAGGGATTTTGTCTTTAGCTCTTGCATCTTAACCCTCCTTGCCCACAAGGGCACACCGGCGCAATTCCTATAAGCGCCGGGTGTTAGCCATTCTTATCCGCTCATCAATAGGCGGATGGTCAAAAAAGAAAAACTTAATTATAAAATTAGGGTTCCTGTCGGCAAGGTTCTGGCAAGCCAGTTTATCCATCATAGAAATAAAGGCCTCTTTTAAACCGGTTACCTTAAGCGCCATTAAATCCGCGTTTCTTTCAAATCTGCGGCTGATATAATTCTCCAGCGGCTGCATAATTATCCCGGAGAGGACGAAATACATAATTACCGCGGGAAGCGCGGCAATATCCGATAATGAAGATAAACCCAGCCACGATAACGCAGGGGCTGCAGTTTTAAAAATTAAATAAAATACCGCTAGCGTCACAACGGTATTCACCAGGACCAGCTTAAATAAATGCCGCAAGCGGTAATGCGCGAACTCATGCGCCAGGATAACTTCAATTTCTTCATAACTGTATTTGTCTTTTAAGGTATCCGCCAGGATTACGCGCTTATTTTTACCAAAGCCGACAAAGGCGGCATTGGCCTTAAGCGTCTTTTTGCTGAAATCTATTTCAAAACAATCCAGGACTCCTATCTTCATCTGGCCAGCCAGCTTAATTATCCTCTCCTTTAATATTTCATCGGAGAGCTTCTTATATTTGAAAAATAAAGGTATGATTAGGGAGGGAAATACCTTTGCTAAAATTAAGCTGAAAAATACCCAAAACAGCGAAACTATTAACCACCAGGTTTGGGGATTGCGGTCTAAGATATAATAAAACGCTGCGATAAGAATTAAACCGATTATATAAGATAACACCAGCTGTTTAAACTCGTCCGTGGACCATCCGCGTATACTTTGGCGGGACAAAGAAAACTTATGCTCTAAAATATAAGATTGGGTAAAGTGTATTGGAAAGCTTAGAAAATAATAACCTGCGGAGATAACAAAAAAATACAACGGCCTGATGAGGTAATCATGTGTAGTGAATTTTAATAAACAGCGGCTTAAGTTTTCGGATAAGCCGGAACGCATAAAGATAAAAAGTAAGGCGATAAGATACAGGACCCCAAGAATCTCCAGGGTATATTTAGATAAAGAATACCTCTTTACCCTATCCGTATCTAAACTGAACATGATTATTTGGCGGGCTTTTCGTGGATGGGGGCGATATTGATAAACGTGCGAATTTTTCCGTGACTGGTTTTCTTCTTGGTAAAATAAATCTTGCCCGGGCAAAGGGCATGTATTGTAGCCAGGCCCCTGGCATTAATACCCGCTTTATAAACCGGGATTCCCCTGACCAGAATCTGCCCGGTCTTAACTAACATTCCGTTAGAAACTTTTAACGCCGTATCTTTTTTGGGTGTTGATTTTCCGCCTGCCATCTTTATTATCCTCCGATTATTTTGTGTAATGTTAAATGTGTAATGTGTAACGCTCATGTAACGGTTGCTTGTGTAATGCAAAAACTGTTTTATTTTGTATTTCCGTTACACATTTATTTGCATTACACCCACATTACACGTTACACTTTACACATTACACAATTTATAAAGGAGTTATAATACTATCACATAATCGTCAATTAAGCAACACTTCTTCGTCCCGGGACGGGATATAGGCACTAAGCCCTTTCTGAGAAAGCGCGTCAAATAACCCTTGGGCCTGTTCAAGTTCGCCGTGCACTAAAAATATTTTCTCAAGGGGCAGGCACCCGGAAACAAAATCGCAGAGTTCATTCTTGTCCGCGTGGCCCGAAAAGGCGTTAATAATCGCTACTTCTGCGTTCAGTTCGTATTCTATGCCGAAGATGCGCACAACAGGCACGCGCTCCACAATCCTCCTGCCCAGGGTATCCTGCGCCATATAACCCACCACCAATACCGTATTCCTGGAGTCCTCAATATTATTTTTTAAGTGGTGTAAAATCCTGCCTGATTCGCACATCCCCGAGCCGGCAATAATAATCATCGGCCGCTTATCATTATTCAGCCGTTTTGACTGTTCCTGATTGCGGATATACGTAAGATTTAAAAATTCAAAAGGGCCCCTGCCCTCATTTACCTCCTGGCGGGTCTGGCTATCCAGGTAATCAAGGTGGTACTTGAATAATTCGGTAATATCCGTTGCCAGGGGGCTGTCCACATATATAGGTATGGCGGGAATTTCCTTTTGTTTTAAGAGTTCATTCAAAAAATAAGTTACTTCCTGGGTGCGTTCCAGGGTGAAAGAAGGAATAAGGACCTTGCCCTTTCGCTCTATCGTGCGGTTAATCACTTCTTTTAATTTAACTTTCGCTTCTGCTATAGGCGCGTGCAGCCTGTTGCCATAAGTAGTCTCCAGCATGAGATAATCCAGGTTACGGGGGATAACCGGGTCATCAATGAGAGGAAGGTCATTGCGCCCCAAGTCTACGGCGTAACCCAGACGGATATCGCGCCGCTTATCCTTTATTTCCAATACTATTATGGCCGAACCCAGGATATGGCCGGCGCCGTATAAAGTAACAAAAACATCCTTGGCCAGGCAAAACCTCTGGCCGTAAGATAGCGAGCGGAACCTCTTGGTGGCGGCGCTGGCTTCCTTCTTGGTATAGAGCGGTTTTCTTAAGGGCAGCCCCAGTTTTCTGTTAATCTTGTTCAGGTATCTCACATCTTCTTCCTGAATCTTACCGGAATCTTCCAGCATCAGCCTGGATAAATCCTTGGTGGCAGCGGTAGTATAGATTTTAGAGCGCAGCCCCTTTTTAAGCAGGGTGGGGATATTGCCGCAGTGGTCAATATGGGCATGGGATAAAACCAGGGCGTCTATTTTATGCGGGTTATAATTCAGGGTGGAATTAAGCCGGTAGAATTCATCGCGATGCCCCTGAAACAAGCCGCCGTCCAGGAGGACCTGCGATTTATCCGTTGAGACTAAGTGGCTGGAGCCGGTAACCGTCCTGGCGCCGCCCAAGAATTTTATCCTTACAGACATAAGTTAGGTAACAAAGAGATTCCGGGAAGAAAACTTTCCGTCGGTAGTAATATTGACGCCCAGCCTCTTCAGGCCGACTTCATCCCCGGGGGTGGGGATATGCGTCATATGCACTTCGCAGCCCTTTAATTCCACCAGCCTGTTCATGGCTAATTCCGCGGTATGATTGGTGGTCGCGCTGATGGAAAGGGCGATTAAGGTCTCTTCCAAGTCCATACTTTCAGATTCGGCATTCAAAATCCCTTCCTTCAATTTGGCTATTTGATTTATGACGTGGGGCGACAAAAGGAGTATTTCATCGGGAATATTGGCCAGGGTCTTTACCGCGTTTAAAATCAGGCTGGAGGCAGCGTGCATAAGTTTTGAGTTCTTGCCGGTGATAATCTTCCCGCTGTTTAATTGAATCGCCGCCCCGCAATATATGCCTTCGTTGCCCTTGCCTTTTGCCTCTGCTTCCTCGGCTGTTTTTCGGGCCACCTCCACCACTGTCCTGTCGGTCAGCTTAACCGAAAGCTCTTCCATTAAAAGCGTAACCTTATCTACCGTCTCTTTTTTTTCAATCCCCAATACATATTCGGTGTTATATCTAAAATACCTTCTGATTAATTCCTGTTTTGCCGCGGCCTGGACTATCTCATCATCCACTATGCCAAACCCGGCACGGTTAACCCCCATATCCGTAGGCGAATTATACATCGGTAAATTCGCGTCCTTATTAAGTATCTTGTTCAAGACCAATTTTAATATGGGAAAACTCTCCACATCGCGATTGTAATTTATCGCGGTTTTATTGTATTTAGTTAAATGAAACGGGTCAACTAAATTGAAGTCTTGAATGTCGGCAGTGGCTGCTTCATAAGCGATATTCACCGGGTGTTTAAGCGGCAGGTTCCAGATGGGAAAAGTTTCAAACTTGGCGTAACCGGCATTGACGCCGCGCTTATGCTCGTGATACAACTGCGACAGACAAATTGCCAATTTTCCGCTGCCCGGGCCGGGGCCGGTAACAATCACGATGGGGTTCTTAGTTTCTATATAGTCGTTTTTGCCAAAGCCCTTATCGCTGACAATTAAATCCACGTCCGCCGGATACCCTTCTATCGGATAGTGCAGGCAGACTTTCACCCCGCGCCGCTCCAGTTTATTTTTAAAAATAACCGCCGCGGACTGATTGCTAAAACGCGTAATGACCACGGACAAAATCTCCAGGCCCCATTTCCTCAGATCATCAATTAACTTTAAGGTAGCGGCATCATAAGTTATGCCGAAATCGCCGCGCACCCTGCCTTTTTCAATATCTCCGGCGTAAATAGCCAGGACGATATCTATCTTATCCTTTAACTGCTGTAGTAACCTTATTTTGACGTTGGGGTCGTAACCCGGAAGGACTCTTGCGGCGTGATAATCAAATAAAAGCTTTCCCCCGAATTCAAGATAGAGCTTATTATTGAATTTCTTAACCCGGTCTAAAATTGCCGCGGACTGTTCTTTAAGGTATTTCTCGTTATCAAAACCAATTTTTTTTGTCATGTTCACACCCGGGCACTAGGCCTATTATATTATAGGGGATAATCTTTGTAAATAAGAAAAGCGCCCTGGTTTTCGCAGGGCGCTTTTAATCCAGCAAGCTAAAGCTAAACGCTAGACTAATCCCTGGTCTAACATCGCGTCAGCAACTTTGACAAAACCGGCAATATTGGCGCCATTGACATAGTTGATATAGCTGCCCTCCTTGCCGTATCTTGTGCACTGTTCGTGAATAGCGGTCATAATCTCGCGCAGCTTATTATCCACCTCTTCCCGGCTCCAGGACAGCCTCATACTGTTCTGGCTCATCTCCAGGCCTGAGGTAGCCACGCCGCCGGCATTAGAGGCCTTGCCGGGCGCGTAGAGGATCTTTGCCTTTTGAAAAACCTCCACGCCTTCGGGCGTGGTGGGCATATTCGCTCCCTCGCCTACCGCTATACAGCCGTTCTTCACCAATGCCCTGGCGTCTTCCGCGCTTATCTCATTCTGTGTCGCGCTGGGAAAAGCAATATCGCACTTTATCTTCCAGGGATTCTGCTTTTCCAGATATTCGCACTTAAATTCCTTGGTGCACTCCTTGATGCGGCCGCGGCGCTGGTTCTTGAGGTCAAATACACAATCCAGCTCTTTCTTGTCAATGCCTGCCTTATCATAGATGGTGCCGTCAGAATCAGACATACTCACCACCCTGGCGCCCAGCTGCAGCAGTTTTTCCACGGTATATTGCGCGACATTGCCTGAACCGGAAACCGCGCAGACCTTGCCTTCCAGGGATTCGCCCCTGGTTTTAAGCATCTGTTCCACAAAATAAACGCAGCCATAACCTGTGGCCTCGGGCCGGATTAAACTTCCGCCCCAATTCAGGCCTTTGCCGGTTAAAACGCCGCTGAATTCATTGCGCAGCCTCTTATACTGGCCGAACATATAGCCGATTTCACGGCCGCCCACGCCGATATCTCCGGCCGGCACATCCGTATCCGGGCCGATATGCCGGCACAGCTCGGTCATAAAACTCTGGCAGAATCTCATTACTTCATTATCCGATTTTCCTTTGGGGTCAAAATTAGAACCTCCCTTTGCCCCGCCCATTGGAAGCGTGGTCAAGGCGTTCTTAAATACCTGCTCAAAAGCCAGGAATTTTAAAATCCCTAGATTTACGCTGGGATGAAAGCGTATGCCTCCCTTGCATGGACCGATGGCGCTGTTCATCTGTATGCGGTAGCCGCGGTTTATTTGAATCTGGCCTGCGTCATCCAACCAGGGGACGCGGAACATAATGACCCTCTCCGGCTCTACCATTCTCTCCGGGATCTTGCCCTTTTGATACTTGGGATTCTTCTCCACAAAGGGCATTACCGATTCAACTACCTCCCGCACTGCCTGGTGAAATTCCTTCTCGCCGGGATTTTTCTCTATAACCGCCTGCATAAAATCTTCAATCTTTTTTGACATTCCTTCGCTCCTTGATTTTAAGCAAAACGCCTCTTGCCTGTTTTTAGGCGCCCCATAAAAAACAAAAGACGTCTGCTTTCTGGTGAATTCAGACGTCTTTGTCTATCTCTTTAAGAGTATAACATAAAAAATTAACTTGTCAAATATAATTTTTTTTGGGCCCCTACGACTTCTTGGCCTTTATATCTCTGGTTAAAATTATGGCCTCGGCAATCTCGCGCATGGTCTTACGGCTGTCCATGCTCTGTTTTTGAATCAGCCGGTAGGCCTCGGAAGGCAGGATATTCGCCTCTTGCGAAAGGATATCCTTGGCCCGTTCCACTGCTTTACGCGTAGTCAGCGCCTCTTCCGCGCTACGCGCCCTTAAATCCAGCTCCGCGTTTTCAATGGCTATCGCCGCCTGGTTGGCCAAAGCAGCCAAGAGGTCTAATTCCTGCTTGGTGAATTTGTGCTTCTTGGAGGTATAGCAATTCAGCGCGCCGATGACCTTTTTTTTGACTGCCAGGGGGACGCTGGCCAAAGAACAAAGCCTTTCCTTCCTGGCAATTTGCGGGTTCAAATAACGACTATCTTCTTTAACATCTAAGACGCATATCGGCTTATTCTCCTTGACCACAATACCGGCGATACCTTCTCCTAATTTAAGGTTGGGCTTTTTAATATAGTCTTCGGAAATAGACTGGGTGGCCCGGATGACCAACTCATTGGTATTCGGGTCAAGGAGCATCAACGAGCAAATCTTGGAATTCATAATTTCCGCGGTGACATTAACCACCAGACGCAACAGCTCTTCCAGGTATAGCCCGGAGGTAATCAGGCTCGCCACTTTGGAAAGCGCCTCAATCTGTTTTAAATAAACCTCGTAACCCTTTTTTGCTCTTGCCATTTCTAATCTCTATATTTGAAATCTCAAATATCGAAACAACGCGAAATGACCAAACACCAAGATACAATAACTAAACAATAACCAATAAACAAATCTCAATAATCAAACAGAAAAGTTTGGTAATTGGTTATTGAAATTTTGAATTTATTTGATGATTGGAAATTGGTTATTGGTGATTTCATAAAATGGGCAGGTATTTGTTTATCTCGTATTGCGTAACCTGCGCCTTGTATTCATCCCACTCTAATCTTTTGTTGCGGATAAAATAATGGAACAATTGTTCGCCGAGCGCCTTCTTGACCAGCTCGGACTGCTCGGTAACTTTAATCGCCTCCAAGAGGTCTTCAGGCAAGGACTTAATCTTGGCGCGCTCCCGCTGCTCCTGGCTCATCTGGTAAATATTATCATTGGCCGGCTCGGTCAGGGGATATCCCTTCCGGATGCCTTCCAGGCCCGCGGCTAACATTACGGAAAAGGCCAAATAAGGATTGCAGGCCGGGTCAGGCACACGGTATTCAATACGCGTAGATTTCTCTTTGCCGGGTTTATACATCGGCACCCTGATCAGCGCGGAGCGGTTCATCTGCGCCCAGCAGATATACACCGGTGCTTCATAGCCGGGCACCAGGCGCTTGTAAGAATTTACCCACTGGTTGGTTACCGAGGTCAGTTCCGGCGCGTGCTTCAGCAGGCCGGCAATAAATTGCTTGGCAATCCTGGAAAGATGATACTCGCCTTTCTTTTCAAAAAAGGCGTTAGTTGAGCCTTTAAACAACGATTGGTGCGTATGCATGCCTGAGCCGTTTATCCCATAAACCGGTTTAGGCATAAAACTGGCGTGCAGGCCCTTACTCTGGGCAATCTCTTTAGCCACCAGCCGGTAGGTCATCACGCTATCTGCCATAGCGAGGGCGTCGTTATACCTCAAATCAATTTCATGCTGGCTGGAAGCTACTTCATGGTGGCTGTATTCCACGATAATCCCCAAATCTTCCAACGCGCTTACTGTTTCATTCCTGACATTCTGGGCCACATCTAACGGCGTCAAATCAAAATACCCGCCCTTATCCAGCACAATGGTATTTTTGGGATTGTTAAAATAGAAATATTCCAGCTCCGGGCCGACGTAATAGGTAAACCCCATGTCCTTGGCGCGTTTTAAGTTTTTCTTTAAGACATAACGCGGGTCGCCGCTAAAAGGCGAACCGTCAGGCATATAGATATCGCAAAACATCCGCGCCACCGGCTGTTCTTTTGATTCCCAGGGCAATATCGCAAAAGTAGAGATATCCGGGCAGGCAATCATATCCGATTCCTCTATGCGGGCAAACCCTTCAATAGAAGAACCGTCAAACCCCATCCCGTCCCCTAAAGCGCGGGGCAACTCATCCACGGTAATGGTAAAGCCTTTTAAAAACCCCAGGACATCGGTAAACCATAACCGGATATACCTTACCTTATATTCTTTTACCAGTTTTATTATATCTTGTTTGGTTTTAGGCTTTATCTTCACCTCTTCCTCCTCGTTAAATACGAAATCCGAACATCTAAATTCGAAACAAATTCGAATTTCCCAATTTTCTAATTTTCAAAACGGCTTTGTTTAGAACATTTAAGATTTAAAAAATTTGAACATTGTTTCGGATTTCGGATTTCGTGCTTCGAATTTAACTTTATATTAACTTATTACTTCGTTTTTAAGAATTTATCTATTCTCATAAGCGCCTCTCTTAAATTATCCATACTTGAGGCGTAGGATATGCGGATATAATCACCGAACTGCTGCCCAAAAGCCGAACCCGGCACCACCGCTACCTTCTGTTCTTTTAACAAACTTCGCGCAAATTCCAAGGCCTGCATTTTGCTGCATTTTATGCTGGGAAAGGCATAAAATGCGCCTTCGGGCCTATGGCACTTCAGGCCCATTTCATTCAAGCGGGAAATTACGAATTCCCTGCGGCGTTTATATTCCCGTTTCATTTCTTCCACGGAGGGCCTTGCGCTATGCAGCGCCTCAGCCGCCGCCATCTGGCTGGTAATCGGCACGCACATAATGGTATATTGGTGAATCTTGGTCATCGCCGCGATGATTTCCTTCGGGCCGCAGACAAAACCCACCCGCCAGCCGGTCATCGCGTAGGATTTAGAAAAGCCGTTCAGATAAAGAGTATTATTTTTTGCGCCGGCCAAGGCGGCAAAAGGCGTATGCTCAAAGTCATAGGTCAGGTCTCCATAAATCTCATCAGAGATGCAGAGCAAATTATGCTTTAAGATAACCCGTTTTAACTCCGTCAGTTCTTTCCTGGTATAAGAAATTCCCGTGGGATTGTTGGGGTAATTTAAAATTATGGCCTTAGTTTTTTTATCAATGTATTTCCCTAGGCATTTGGGATTAAGCTTAAAACCATCGTCTTTTAAATCTATATATACGGGTATGCCGCCGGCCAATTCTACCAGCGGGCCGTAAGAAACGTATCCGGGGCTGGGGATTAACACCTTATCCTGGGGCGAAATAATCGTCCTTAAAACCAAATCAAAACCCTCGCTTACCCCCACGGTAATCAGGATTTCTTCGTCCGGAGAATATTCCAGGTTATACCTGTTTTTTAAATAACGGCTAATGCCCAGCCTTAGCTTATAGAGCCCTTTATTTGAGGTGTAGCCGGTAAAACCCTGTTCCAAAGAATATATCCCTGCCTCGCGGATCTGCCAGGGAGTGACAAAATCCGGCTCTCCTACGCCGAGCGAGATTACATCCTTTGTCCCCAGCACCAAATCAAAGAATGCGCGGATACCCGAAGGCTGCATATCTTGTACTTTTTGAGAAATAATATTTTTCATTTTACTTGTGACTTGTGACTTATGACTTGCGACTTAATATGATATTGCAATCCTCTTATTCTCTTCTTTATGTTTTAAAATCACCCCGTCTTCCTTATATTTCTTTAGCAAGAAATGCGTGGCGGTCCCCCGGATATTTTCCAGCGGCGCCAACTTTTCAGCCACAAACCTGGCTACGGTATGCAGGTCTTTGCCCTCCACAATCAAAAGCAAATCATAAGTGCCGGAAATCAAATAACAGCTGTTTACTTCCGGGAATGAATAGATGCGCTCGGCGATTTTATCAAAGCCTAGGTCTTTTTGCGGGGTGATATTCACCTCTATCAAAGCCCTGACCTCGGAGCCGGCATCCCTTATCAATTCCTTATTGATTACCGCCTTATACTTTAAAATCACGCCTTGTTTTTCATATTTCTTAATCGCCTCTTTTATACCTTGCGGTTTCTTCCTAAGCATCCTGGCAATTTCTTGCGGAGCGGTGCGCGCGTCCTTTTCTAATACCTCCAATATCTCATCCATAATTATTTACCTCCTTTAATTGAAGTTAAATCCCAAATTCCAATTTCCAATTTCCAAATGACCAAAACAAATTAGTTTCGGTCATTGGATATTTGGTCATTGGGATTTGTTTGGAATTTGTAATTTGTGATTTGGAATTTAATCATTTTAAATATAACAGATCTTGGGCCCCTGCCTTTTATGCTCGGACCTTTTTATCATCTGTTTTACCTTAGCTACCTTTTCCCGCGGTAAAACCTGCCTTCTTTTATTCTCAAGGCGCTCCAGGATGTCGTCCAATTCCGGATAAGTAATGCCCATCTCGCCTTCGTCGGTCTGGTCCGGCCAAAGCCCGGCAGTAGGCGCTTTATCAATAATCTTGCGGGGAATCCCTAATTCTACGGCCAACGCCCTAACCTCTTTTTTTAACAAATCGCCTATCGGCAGTATGTCCGTGGCGCCGTCGCCGTGCTTGGTAAAATATCCAACCATAATCTCCGATTTATTGCCTGTGCCGCAAACCAGGTAATTATAATTATTGGCAAAATAATATAAAACCGACATCCGCAGCCGCGGCCGCAGGTTTGCCCGGGCTAAACTATTGCCTTTTGGCAGAATTCCGCTCAAAGCATCATATGCCGTAGATAGGTCTATCACCCTGGTCTTTATCCCGATTTTCTCAGCCGCTAATTTAGCGTCCGCGAAATCCTGCTTTTGGCTGTGGCAGGGTAAAATTAAGGCTAAGACTTTGTCTTTACCTACCGCGGCCTTGGCTAAAGCCGCGGCCACCGCCGAATCCAAGCCGCCGGAAAGCCCCAACACAATACCCCTGGCCCCTGCGCGCCTTGCCTCTTCCTTAATCCAATGAATAATTTTCTTTTTCATCAGCGCTTATTTTTGCGGCAGCCCCAAACCGGATAATTTTTGCAGCAACAAGTCATTCAAGTAAGCCGCGGTAAAGGGCTTGGCGATATAATCGTCCGCGCCCAGGGATTTTGCCTGGCGAATACTCTCTTCATCATCCAGGGCAGTAACCATAATTACCTTTATATTTTTATCTACTTCCTTAATCCTGCGCAGCACCTCCATCCCCGACTCATTGTCCAGGCGGACATCTAAAAGGACCAGGCGCGGGTGTTCTTTCTTGGTTAATTCTACCGCCGCCGCCCCATCCGTAGCGGTAAACACCGCGTAATCTCTCTTGGCTAAAAAACTTTGGGTCAGCCGGCAGATTTCCTTCTCGTCATCAACTACTAATATCGCGATTTTTTCCATTTTAGGTCCCTATTTTGACTTTACCGCCAGGACTTTAATCAGGTCTGCGGCGTCTTCAATTTTATCGGTAACGCCTTCCAGGTATTCCGCCAATTGATAGACCAGGAAAAAGGTTACCGGCTCAAGCTTGGCGTGGATGAGCGACTCAATTAAAGTCTTCTTCTGGTCGTCAGCCTCGTGCTCCAGGCGGTCAACATCCTCGCAATCAAGGAGCGCTTTCTTCAGGTCGTTCTTTGCCAGCGCCGCAATCCCCTCTTTAAGCTTGGAAATGGAAGTAAAAATTACATCCGTGGAAGAAGAGATATTTTTTAAAACGCTTTCCGGCAGCCGCTGCTCAATATAGCCCAGAATCCTGGCCGCGCCATTGGTCCAATCGGCAATGCGGTCTAATGATTTGACAAAATGCATCAGGTCTTCCCGGTCCGGCGGCAGCAGCAAGCCCTCGGAAAGCTCGCTGACCATCTTTGACCTTAACAGGTCAGCCTGGTGCTCGCTTTCCCTGACATTATCAATGGCCGCGGTCTTGGCGGATAAATCTCCCTGTATGAAAGCCTTAATGGCGTCGGCAAAAAACGAAACCGTCTTGTAGGTCTCTTCCACGTGCTTTTGGGCGTCTTTTAATATGGAAAGCTCCTCGGCCATGCCCAGCCAACCTAAAATATTCCTTGCCTCTTTCATCTTTACCCTCCGATTTTTAGGAACATCAATATTACTTTTAGCGCCAGAAAACTAATGATACCGGAAATAAATGGGGTTGCCAGCCAGCAGACTACCATTTCTCTAATTATGCCTATATTTAAAACACGCAGGCCCCTGACTAATCCCACGCCAAAAATAGCCCCGACTATGGAATGGCTGGTGGAAACCGGTATGCCGAAAACAGTGTAAATATGCACATTAATCGCGCTGGCTAATTGCGCCGAGAAGGCCATAATCGGCAGAAGATTGGTAATCTCCGAGCCGATAGTCTCAATGACTTTATAGCCCCAGGTAACTATGCCTATTATTATGGCAATGCCGCCTAAAATTACGCTAATCTTCGGGGAAAGTATCCCGGCTCCGACCATCACGCCGGTGGCATTGGCCACATCATTGGCGCCCCAGGAATAAGCCACGTAGCACCCGCTTAAGATAATCAGCGCGGTAAAAGTTATCTTAAGATATTTGCGCGGGATAAGCCGGTAAAATATATTTTTAAAAATCCGGTAAAAAATATACCCTAAAACGGCCGCGCCCACCGGGGTAAAAATCCAGCAGATAAAGATATCCAGGAGCACTTTCCACTTAATCGGCGCGCCGAGAGCCAAGCCCCCGCCTGCTACTGCGCCGACTATGGAGTGACTGGTGGAAATCGGCATCTTCCAATACGTGGCTAAAACTACCCAGGCGCAGGCGCCAAACGCAGCCACCAAAGCCAGATACATCGCTAAATTTTTATCTAACTGGTCCATCGGCACAATGCCCTTGCCGATGGTTTTAGTAACATATGAGCCTTGTAAAAACGCGCCTAAGAAACCAAAGATTACGATTAAAACAATCGCCTGCTTTAAAGTCAGGACTTTGGAGCCAACCGCAGTGCCCAGGGAATTGGCCGCGTCATTGGCGCCGATAGACCAGCCTACAGCCAGACCCATCAATATCGCAAAAGAAATTAATAATAAATGCACGGGTTATTTTTTCCTGCAGACTTTAACGCACATTCCGCAGATATACTGGTCAACTAAACGCTGCTTCTGGAAATCCTTTAGCTTCTGGAAACACTTCAAATAGTCAAAATCCGAGGGGCCTTTCTTAATCGCCTGCGCCGGACATATTGTAACACAAACCAGGCACTCTTTACAGCCTTCTTTTACCGGCTTATCCGGCTCTAAAGGCATATCGGTAAGGATGGTTACCAGGCGTAATTGCGCCCCCAGGCGTTTATTTACCAATAGATTGTTCCGGCCTATCCAGCCCAGGCCGGCTAAATAGCCGACCTCTTTATGCGCGAGGTGCCCTCTCTGATTTTGCCAATCTACAATTTGCGAGGCAGGAATAGGCAGAGAGAAATAATTCTTCTTCTGGATATAATTGCCTACTTTTAGCGCGAGCTGGTCTAAAAAAGCGTTGACTACGCGGTAATGATGAAAATATAACCGCGTCGGCGCCTCTTTAATATCGCCGAGGACTCCGCCGGATAAGCTCACCCCCAAAGAAACCGCCCGGTTAACTTTTTCTAAAACCGGCGCGGAAAGCATAAAGTCCTTCTTAATCCCGGCGATATCCGCCACGCCAAAGAGGTCTGCCCCCAGCCCAAGGCAGTATTTTTTCAGGACGTTATAGTTTTTTACGCTCTCCATATGCAAGGTCACCAAGTCACCACGTCACCAAGACACAAGTAAACACTTGACACAAATCTGTAACTTTGCTACTGAACATTGGCCAACCGGCGTCTACTGGTGACTTTGTGACTTTGTGACTTTGTGACCCTTAACTTTTGTCTCCAAATCCATTTTTCTTAAATAGACCATTAACAAGGAAATCGCCGCCGGGGTGACGCCGGAAATGCGCGCGGCTTGTCCCAGATTAATGGGCTTACGTTGCTGTAATTTTTCTTTTATCTCCCGCGAAAGCCCGGATATGCGGCTATAATCTAAATCCTGCGGCAGTTTGATTTTTTCTATATTCTTGAATTTTTCCGCTTCTTTAAGCTGGCGCTGGATAAAGCCAGCATATTTTACCTCAATTTCCACCTGGCGCAAAGCAAATTCTGGAATCTCCAGTTTAACCTGATTCAGACCCTGGATATCCTTCAAGCTTATCCGCGGCCTTTTCAAGAGCTGTTCCAGGGTAGTTGCTTTCTTCAGCGCAGGCGCCCCCAGCTTGTTCAATTGCGCATTTAAGCCGGCTGAAGGCGCCAGGCGCGTATTCTTTAAAAAATCAATCCCGGCTTTGACGGCGGAAATTTTATCCTGCGCCTTCCGGTAATCCCCGGCGCTTACCAGGCCTAATTCATAACCGGTTTTTCCCAAGCGCAGGTCCGCGTTATCTTCGCGCAGGATTAGCCGATATTCTACCCGCGAAGTAAACATCCGGTAGGGCTCGTTAGTGCCCTTGGTGGTTAAATCATCAATTAATACGCCGATATAACTTGTGGCGCGGTCTAAAATTAATGGTGGTTTATTTTTTACGCGCCGGGCGGCGTTAATCCCCGCGATTAAGCCTTGAGCTGCCGCCTCTTCGTAGCCGGTAGTGCCGTTGATTTGGCCGGCCAGGAATAAATTTCTGAACGGCTTGGTTTCTAGGCTAGCGTAAAGCTGCGTTGCTTCAACCACAGTGTGCTCTATGCCGTAGCCGAATTGGATAACTTCTGCTTTCTCCAGGCCCTTGATGGAATGTATCATCGCCAGCTGCACATCTTCCGGCAGGCTGGTAGATAAACCATTCGGATAGATTTCGTTAGCCTCTAAACCTTGCGGCTCCAGAAAAATCTGATGCCTTTCTTTGCCGCTGAATTTGACCACCTTATCTTCTACCGAAGGGCAGTATCTTACGCCGGAGGCCTTGATGACGCCGGTATAAAGCGGAGAACGATCCAGGTTATCCAGGATAATCCGGTGCGTTTCCTTATTAGTATAGGTAATATGGCAAGGAATCTGTTTCTGCGCCAACCCTGCCGTGGAAAAAGAAAACGGCCGCGGCAGGACGTCGCCCTCTTGAAGAGTAGCCTGGGAAAAATCTATCGTATTTTTATCCAGGCGCGGGCAGGTGCCGGTCTTAAACCGCAACAGCCTAAAGCCCAATGCCTTTAAGTTTCCGGCCAGGCCAATGCTTGCCGGCTCGCCCAGCCTCCCGCCGCTGGAATGTTTCAGGCCCAGATGCATTAAACCGTCCAGAAAAGTCCCCGGGCAGATAATCACGCAAGCTGAACGGAGCTCCTCTTTTTTATCCGTGATAACGCCGGTGACGATATCCGCCTTAACGATTAATTCCTTTACCTCGGCCTGCGCTATAAAGAGATTATCCTGCCTAGCGGTTAACCGGCGCATATAATCCTGGTATCTAAACATATCTATCTGCGCGCGCGAAGACTGGACTGCCGCTCCCTTAGAGGCATTCAGCATGCGGTATTGTATGGCGCAGGCATCTGCGGCTTTAGCCATCTGGCCGCCCAAGGCGTCAATTTCCTTTACCAGCTGGCCTTTGCCTACGCCGCCGATTGCCGGGTTGCAGCTCATTTTGCCGATAGTATCCCGGCTTAAGGTCACTAGGAGCGTCCGGCAACCCATCCGGCTGGCTGCCAGGCCGGCTTCAATTCCCGCGTGCCCGCCACCAATTACTATCACATCATAGTCGTTCATACAAGTCATCCCGGATCACCAAGTCACCATGTCACCACGTCACCCGATACTGGTGACCTTGTGACTTTGTGACCTGGTGACCAATTATCTAAGTTTATTATACTAGTCTCTCGCGGAATTTACAAGGAGGGGCATAATGTCAGTGCCGCAGATTTCGCCGATTGAGCCGCGCGCGGCCGCCTTTTCCGAGAAACTCATTGAGCCGTCGGCAGGGATATTACCGCCGTAAATCACGAGGGGCACCGGATCAGACGAATGCGCCTTAATCGCGCAGGCTGTGGAATGGTCCGCGGTCACCGCGATAATGGTACCTGCGGTATCCAACTTGGGCAGGAGGCTGGCAAAGAAAAACTTGTCAATCGCCTCAATAATTTCTTTCTTCTTGTTAAAATTCCCGTCGTGCGCCGGCTCATCCGGGCCCTTGATATGCACGTAGATGCCGTCGTATTTGGCGATTGAATCTAAGGCGACCTTGGCCCAGACCGGATAATCCACGTCCAAATGGCCGCTGGCCTTGGGCACCTCAATAATCTGCATACCGGTCAAAAGCGCGATGCCTCTTTCCACGGGCATCTCCACAAATGAACCGAACCTTATATTATAGAGGCTGTCTATCTTGGGAAATTCAGGCAGGCGGTCTCCGGCATCCCGCGATAAAATAACATTGCCGGCCATTTTACCCTCGGCAATCCTTTTTTTATTGACCGCGGAATCATTTAAAACCTTGTGAGATTTTTCGGTGAATTCGTTAAGCAGGCTGGCTGCCTCTTTGGCCGCGCCGGCTTCTTCATACCCCGGCATAGGCTGGGACAACATCACCAGATTTTCAAATTTCTCCTTAGCCAGGCCGAATACGCCCTGGCGGTCATAGGCCGGGTCGGTATTGGTAATCCAGGCGGATAATTTAGAACGTATCCCCCTGATAACCAGAACCCCGCGGTGGCCGATGGTATTCTTAAATTCAAAGGTAGCGCCGGACAAGGTAACCTTTGTGTTTATTTCTTTAGCCAAGGCCGTGGCCTCGGCAGTAGTTAAATTCCTTCCTACCCGGCGGTCTTTAATGGTCTTTGCGTCGGCGTCAACCGTGGCAAAATTGACGCGTAAGGCCAGGTCTCCTTCTTTAATATCTAAACCTTCGGCAAAAGCCTCTAAGGGGCCCCTGCCGGTATAATATTTATGCGCGTCATAACCCAAAAGGCTGATTACCGCGATATCCGACTCCGGGGCAATGCCCTTTTTTACCGGATAAACCAGGCCGGTCCTGCCTTTCTGCGCCAGGCGGTCCATATTCGGCGTCATTGCCGCCTCCAATGGAGTTTTATTGCCTAATTCCTTTATCGGCAGGTCGCCTAAGCCGTCAAGCACGATGTATAATATTTTTTTCATATTAGCACTTGGAAAATCCGCAGGCATGGCACTTCTGACAGCCTTCTTCGTGGCGCAGCGCCCCGCCGCAATCCGGACAGACGCCCACAATATCGCCGCGGTCATCGGCCTCAGAAATAACCGGTTCATCCTCGTGAGAATGTTTCATCGCCACAGTTGCCGCCTCTGCCGCGGCCTTAAGCGGCTGCTCGCCGGCAGCCAGCCTTCTTTCAATCACCCGGGCAATAGCGTCGGCGCAGGAGAAAATGCGCTGGCCTTTTTCCCAGGAGGGGCTGGGGCAACGGATATTGCGCAGCTGCTCAATAATAGACTTTACCTCTATCTCGGAACGAAAGGCCAAAGACACCAGCCTGCCGATGGCCTCCAGTTGCGACGCGGCGCATCCGCCGGCCTTGCCCATCTGGGTAAAAAGTTCAAAGGGCTTGCCCTGCTCATCCACATTTATCGTCACATAAAGATTCCCGCAGCCGGTGGCGACCTTGGTAGTGGTGCCGATAATCACTTCCGGCCGGGGGCGCGGGGCGATTTCCTTCTTAAAATCCTGCGCCCTGGCATCCTGTTTCTCCTGGGGCTTGCCGACATTTAAAACCTGCTCCTCGCGGCTCCGGTCGCGATAGATAGTAATGCCCTTGCATCCCAATTCATAAGCCAAAAGATAGGCCTTCCTTACCTCTTCAACCGCGGCCTCATTAGGAAAATTTATCGTCTTGGAGGTGGCATTATGCACATACTTTTGAAACGCCGCCTGCATGCGCACGTGCCATTCCGGAGTAATATCATGCGCGGTAACAAATACCCGCTTTACATCTTCGGGTATGCCTTCAATATCCTGGAGTGAAGATTTTTCGGCAATCTTCTCCATCAATTCCCGGCTGTAAAATCCCCTTTCCCTGGCAACTTCCTCAAACAAAGGGTCCACTTCTACCAATTTATCGTTATCCATGACATTGCGATAATAAGAGATGGCAAATAAAGGCTCAACCCCCGAGGAAGACGGCCCGGCGATAATACTGATGGTGCCGGTGGGGGCAATGGTGGTTAAGGTGGCGTTGCGCAGCTTTAAGCTGTTTTCCTTCCGGTCATAAATACTGCCTTTAAACGCCGGGAATGTCCCCTTATGTTTACCTAACTCCAGAGATTCCCTGGTGGCCTCCTCCAGGATAAAAGACATCGCCTTTTCAGCCAGGGCCACGGCCTCGTCGCTGTTATAAGGCGTATTCAAACGGATTAATAAGCTCGCCCAGCCCATTACCCCTAAGCCGATTTTGCGCGTAAGCTTAGTTGCCTTTTCAATCTGCGGCAGGGGAAATTTATTCACGTCAATAAGGTTATCCAGAAAATGCACGGCGAGGCGGACTACTTCTTTTAATCTGCCCCAGTCAATTTCATAACGGCCGTTAACCTGGCGGCACATCATCGCTAAATTTATTGAACCCAGGTCGCAACTCTCATAGGGCAAAATAGGCTGTTCGCCGCAATTATGCGCCACAAAACCATTTGCGTCAAAATAATTCAATCCGGGAATCTGGGTATCGTAAACTTCCTCCATACCATCAAAAGCTATATCTTCTATTGTTACGGCAAAGAAATCTCTATTAACCGTCCTTTTATAACTTTTTATAATCTTCTCTAATCTTGCCTGCTTATCCCTATCCTCAAACCCAATCCTCCGGGCAAACTTAAGGATACTCTCATTAGAAATAACTAACTCATGCTGGGCGCGGATATTATACTGCGCATAACCACCTTTACCGTCGGGAAGAGCATGAACCCCTTCTTTCCTTCTGAAGGTATAAATCTTCGAATATATACCTAATCTAAAAAGAACTCTCTGGGCCGCCTGAAGAATAGAAAGATTACTCTGGGCCAATCGCACAGAAGAGCCTTTTTCTGGATTCACCAGTACCGTACCGTCTGTATCAAATAAGCCCCTTAGTAACCCCCTGCAAAAATCCGCAGAGCACCCTTCTATTTGTTCATTAATATCTTTCTCCCTCTGTTTTAAGCCTAAACCGAAAGCAAAATCGCTTAAAGACGCCAGTGCTAATCTGAATTCGTTCCTTTCCTTAATCTCTACCCAACCGGAAAAATCACTGCGATGTTTAAATCCATCCAGCGAATTCATAACTGCCGCTCTTACATCCTCACAACCCTGCGTTCTGCCCCAAGAAGCCAAAACCGCGCTATTGCTCTTAATAGTTCCATCGCCTATCAATAAACCTATTAAATACCCTTCCTTAAAACTATACCTGCCCTTCCAGTTCGCCTGACCATGATTATTAATAACTACCTGATCTCCAGCTTCCAATCTGCCTGCCTCTATCCATTCGGTTTCAATGCGATATCTCGTTCTTTTTTTAATTCTCATTAAAGGATGGTTTAAAGTCAGTCGTATCTGCGGCCCCTCCTTGGTCGTAAGTCCATAAATAGGTTTGACGCCGGTAGTAAAAAATCCTGCCTCTCCGCTCTTCCAGCGTTTTCCATTAACCAAAGCAATAAATTCTTTACCTATAAGACTCTTAACTTGGCAAGGCCCGCCTTCGGTCATAGTCCAGGTATCCGCGGTAATACACGGATTGGTAGATTCAATTTTGCCTAATTTCGGCGTAGGGTTGCCTTGATTAATCCGGTCAATAAAAATAATTCCCGGTTCGCCATTCTTGTGCGCCTGCTTAACGATTAAATCAAAAACCTCTCTGCTGTTAAGCTGCCGTACCACCTTTTGCGTGTGCGGGTCAATTAAATCGTAATCCTCGCCTTTTTCCAGCTTTTGCATAAACTCGTCGGTGATAGCGACGGAAATATTAAAATTGGTAATCTGTTTATCGCTTTCCTTGCAAGTGATAAACTCCAAAATGTCCGGATGGTCCACGCGCAAAATGCCCATATTGGCGCCGCGCCGGGTACCGCCTTGTTTAACAGCCTCAGTTGCCGCGTCATAGACCTTCATAAAGGAAACCGGGCCAGAGGCAATGCCGCCGGTAGTCCTGACTACCGCGTTCTTCGGCCGCAAGCGCGAAAAGGAAAATCCAGTGCCTCCTCCCGACTGGTGGATTAAAGAGGTAACCTTGAGCGTCTCAAATATTGACTGCATGGAATCTTCAATGGGCAAAGTAAAACAGTTATGAACAGCAACCATATTTGCACAATAAGAATGGTCTTCTTCTACTTCAAGATTATACACGGTACCGCCATAATCTTCTTCTGTAATCTCAATTATGGGAGTAAAAATTCTGCTGTCATGAATAATTTCTCGCCTAAACTCAATACCGTTATGAGGAAAACTCTTTTCTAGAAATTCATTTATTAATTTAGTCCCCTGTATTCCGCTAACCTGACATTTTACCGGCTGTACCCTGCCTATCTTAGGCATTGAACAAAAATTAAGCGAAGTAAAAATTCCTGCTCTTGCTAATATCTGCCAAGCAGAATAAACAAGTTGCGTATTGCACATAACCAATTGCGTAGAAAAGTTATTTCCATTTTTAAAAGTGCAGCTGTCTCCTCTAAACATGCCGCTAAGTAAACCTTTTTGCTTATCTTTTGGCAAAAGAACAATCCATTGAGGAATTTCTTTTATATTATAACCTGTACCAAAGAGTTTTATAAAAAACTGTGCTAATGCCTTGGAATGGAACCTTATAGAAATCCACTTTCGATCACTATTATTTGTTTCTTCTATATGGCTAGATATACCAAATTTATTTTCAACTATATTTAAAACATCCTCGCCATAATGTCTTTCTTGAATAGAAAAGACAAAACGCAAGCTCCTATTTTCGCTAACACATCCCTCAGAAAGATAATAGCCGAATAAACGTAACAAATCTTCATCCACTGCTATGACATTCTTAATTGGCTTAACCTGCTTGGAAATCTCACCTGACCTGTTTCTATTTTGAGTGTGAAGACTTCCGTCCTTGCGGACATAAGTTCTAATATCTTCGTTTTTCTCGTATAGGTATCCATTTTTTTCTATAATATTTTCGTCTTTAATAAAATCTGTGATGGAAATGATATCAACATCCATAATTTCTTCGGGAAAAGCCAAAGCAAT
>Ga0194111_10001447_pt1 | contig 29252 bp, 21 predicted proteins | sample TA2KigC300mmetaG_FD_146194 | JGI IMG/M metagenome (GOLD analysis project Ga0194111, IMG submission 146194) | Freshwater microbial communities from Lake Tanganyika, Tanzania - TA2015033 Kigoma Deep Cast 300m | ecosystem: Environmental > Aquatic > Freshwater > Lake | place: Tanzania: Lake... | reverse complement strand
AACAGCCCAGCCGCCGTGAGCACCACGAAAGCCAGGGTGACGGTGATGGTGTTCACCCTCGGCGCGATGGATCGACGGCCACGACGCGCCGGAGCGGGGTTCGTCGCCACGAAACAAAATTTATCGTCGTCCACCGCGGGGGTCGGTCATACCCCTTTGGCGCGACACCGACGCGAGAAATCAGCGAAGATGGACGATGTCGCCCACGTCGAGACGATGAATCACTCCGCTCGAGTCGAGCACGACCAGTCGGCCGTCGTTCTCGACGTCGAGGGCGCGTCCTTCGATGACTCGATCGTTCGGCAACTCGACGCGCACCTCGCGGTCGAGCGAAGACAGACGTTGGCGATATCGCTCGTGCAACGCCTCGTCGGTAGAAGCCAGCAGCCCGTCGAGCGCCGTGAGAAGCGTTGCCAGCATCTCGTCGCGGTTCACTGCCCGCGCTGCCAGGTTGGCCAGACACACGGCCCCGTCAGGAGCCCACCCCACGTTCAGTCCCAGTCCCACCACCACGAACGCCGGTCGCCGAGGCGTCCCCTGAAGGGGACCCGCGGTCGACAGAATGCCGGCCAATTTCGCGCCCGCCACCAAGAGGTCGTTCGGCCATTTCAAGTCCGGGGTCACCCCGGCGACCCGCGTGCTGGCCTCGGCCGCGGACAGTGCCACGGCGTGAGTCAAGGCGTGGGGGTACCGGGGAACGATGCGAAAAAGCACGCTGACGAGGAGGTTTGCGCCCGCCGGAGCGTCCCAGCGCCGCTCCATACGGCCTCGGCCCGCTACTTGATGGTCGGCCACCAACACCAAACGATCAGGTGCCCCCGCCGACGCGGCGGCCACAAGGTCGTCGTTGGTACTGCCCGTGGACGCGGTCCAGCGAACATTCCAGCCCCCCGCCACGACCGCTTCGGAGCGACAAATCGCCGCCGGGTGTGACACTCCGGGAAGGTTTGCGTCATTTGAGGTGGCGTTTGGGGTGTCCATCCCGACAACATTGTCACTTGTGCCGCCCCAACCCTTGACGAAGATCCTGATCGCCAACCGCGGAGAGATCGCCGTACGCGTGATCCGTGCCGCGCGGGAGATGGGCATCGCCACCGTCGCCGTGTATTCCGAACTGGATCGTCACGCCCTCCACGTGCGTCTGGCCGACGAGGCCTACGCCCTGGGCGGGCAGACGGCAGCCGAGAGTTACCTCAACACCGAGGCGATTCTCGAGGCCATTCGCAAGAGTGGCGCCGATGGCGTGCACCCCGGCTACGGCTTCTTCAGCGAGAACGCCGACTTCGCCGAGGCCATCACGAAGATGGGGGTCGCGTTCATCGGACCGCCACCGGACGCCATCCGTGAGATGGGCGACAAGGTCTCCAGTCGAAAGGCCGCGTTGCGCGGTGACTGCCCCATCGTTCCCGGCACCACCGAATTCGTCACCACCGCCGACGAGATCGCCGACTTCGGCGAGAAGTTCGGATATCCCGTCGCCATCAAGGCCGCCTTCGGTGGTGGCGGTCGAGGCATGAAGGTCGTGCGCGATGCCGAAGGGGTGCAAGAAGCCATGGACAGCGCGCGGCGCGAGGCCAAGGCGTTCTTCGGACGCGACGAGATCTACGTCGAGAAGTACCTCACGTGGCCGCGCCACGTCGAGGTCCAGATCGTCGGCGATCAGCACGGCAACTACGTCTGGGTCAGTACGCGCGACTGCTCGGCGCAGCGTCGTCACCAGAAGCTGGTCGAAGAGGCCCCGGCCGTGGCCATGGGCGAAGGCATCGAAGAAGCCATGGGCGACGCCGCCATCAAGGCCGCCCGTGCCGTCGGATACTTCAACGCCGGCACGGTCGAATTCATCTATCAGGACGGCGAGTTCTTCTTTCTCGAGATGAACACCCGACTACAGGTGGAGCACCCGGTCTCCGAGGTGATCACCGGGATCGATCTGGTGGAGTGGCAGATCCGCGTGGCGGGCGGCGAAAAGTTGCCGATGACCCAAAAGCAGGTGGCCACGCGCCGTCACGGACACGGGATCGAGATTCGCATCAACGCCGAGAACCCCGCCGGAGGCAAGTTTTTGCCCTCACCCGGCAAGATCGACAAGCTCGTTCCCTCCGACGGTTTCGGTGTGCGCTTCGACTCGGGTTACGAAAGCGGCGACGAGATCAGCCAGTACTACGACAATTTGGTGGGAAAACTGATCGTGTGGGGCAAGGATCGCCCCACCGCCATTGCCCGCACCATTCGCGCGTTGGAAGAAATGGTCGTCGAGGGCGTGGCCACCACCATCCCGGCCGACCTCGCCATTCTGCGTCATCCCGATTTCGCCGCGATGAAGCACTCGACGAAGTGGGTGGAAGAGGTGCTCGACTTGTCGGGCATCGAGTCCCCCAAGACCCCGACGAGCGCTGGTGACGACGCCGAGCCTCTGGTGCGTCGCAACACCACGGTGGAGGTGAACGGCAAGCGTTTCGACGTCGCCATGTGGGTGCCCGAGCAGACCGCCATCGTCGCTGGCGCCGCGGCGGCCAAGGGGGCCAAACCCAAGCGCGCCAGCAGTGGTGGCGCGGGGGGCGGGGTCGGCTCCGGGCAGGTGGCCGTGCCCATGCAGGGAACCATCGTGAAAGTGCTCGTCGAAGTGGGCCAGGACGTCGAGGTCGGTCAAGCGGTGGTCGTGCTCGAGGCCATGAAGATGGAGAACCAGATCCTCGCCGAGAAGAGCGGCAAGGTGTCCGAGGTGAGGGTGAAGGCCGGCGACACCGTCGGCTCCGGTGACATCGTCGTCGTCATCACCTGATTCCCCGGCCCCCACCCGCCCCAAGCAGCAACGATTTTCGGTTCCTCGGCGGACCGACAGCGGAGGTGAGGCGGTGAACAGTGACGACGTGGTGGCCCGCGAACAAATTCGCGACGTGATCCATCGCTACGCGCGTGGGGTCGATCGTCGAGACTACGACCTGGTGCGCTCGTGCTATCACCTCGGCGCCACCGACGATCACGGTCCCTACAAGGGTGGCGTCGACGGCTTCGTTGCTTGGCTCACCGAGCAGTTGGCGCGTTGGTCGGTGACCTCGCACACCATGACCAACATCCTCATCGAACTGCACGATGACCGAGCGCGTGTCGAGACCTATGCGGTGGCCTACCACCGCACCATCGTGCGCGACGACAAACCGCTGCGGGACGTCACCGCCGGAGTTCGCTACGTGGACGACATGACCCGTGTCGATGGTGTCTGGGCCATTTCACGTCGGGTGGTGGTGAGTGATTGGGTGCGCGTGGACGACGTCCCCGCCGGTTCCCTCGATCCCGACGATCCGTACGTGAAACCGCGTGCGTTCCCCCACGACGAGGTCTACCGACCGCTGTGAACTTGCGTCTTTCCGGCTCGGAACAGGCGGGGGGTCAGCGACGCACGACGATGGTGCCGGCGGCGGCGTCGTGCAGTCCCTGACGGAACGGATGGAAGAATGCGCGCACGTACACCGCGATCGACAGGGCGAAACCGATCACCGGCACCACTCCGGCCACCGTGGGAATCAGAGCCCGCACCGCGGCGTAGGTCCAGTTCACCGGTGAGCCGTCGGTGCGGTTCACCACGCGTAGTTTCATTATGCGCTTGCCCAACGTGGCACCGGAGGTGGCGATGAACGCCGTGTTGTAGAGCAGGCTCACGCCGAGCCACAACAACGTGAGCCAGAGCAGATTGCCGTCGTTGGGTTCGGTGATTTTGGCTCCGGTCGACAAGGTGAGGACGAACAGAGGAATACCGATGATGAAAGAGTCCAACACCTGCGCCAACGCGCGGTGACCGATGGACGCCAAACGGCCCGACTCCGTCGAGAAATTCGACAGCGGCGGCGGGGGCGGGAAATCGCTCATTCGGCGGCCTCCGCCAATGCCTCGGAAAGCGCCGGATGCACCAGCAGGCTCTCGACGATGTCGGTGACTTTCAAATTCGCCGTCACGGCGAGGGCGATCACACTGATCAATTCGGCGGCGTGGCGGCCCACGATCGACCCTCCCAACACCACACCGGTGGCGGGGTCCGAGATGATCTTCACGAACCCGCGCGAATCGTTGTTGATGAGAGCCTTGGGGGTGGCCGAGAACGGCACCTTGGTGACGCGGATCTTGCGCCCCGAGGCGAAAGCCTCGGCTTCGGCCAGCCCTACATCGGCGATCTCGGGCTCGGTGAAGATGGCCGAAGCCGCCTTGTCATAGTCGAGGTGACGGTGCTCGCGAGTGTGAAGGCCCATCACGTGTTCGGCAACTTTGCGCCCCTGCATCGACGCCACCGACGACAACGGCAACTTTCCGCTCACATCACCGGCCGCGTAGATGTGCTCCACGTTGGTCACGCAGTGGTGGTTGATCGGCACGTAACCCCCGCCGTCCACATGGACCCCAGCCGCCCCCAGGTTCAGTCCGTCACTGTTGGGAACCGAACCAATCGCCAAAACCGCGTGGCTGGCGCGCACCTGACGACCATCATCGCACTTCACCAACACTCCATCGGCGTCGCGTTCGATGGATTGCGCGCGGGCTCCCTTCAACAACGAGACCCCACGTCGCAAGAAGTCGTCTTCCAACACGGCAGCCACTTCGGGGTCTTTGCCCGGCAGCACCTGCTGACGACTGACCACCAAAGTCACCTTGGCGCCGAAGGACTCGAACATGTGCACGAATTCCACGCCGGTGACACCCGAACCCACGACACACACGCTCTTCGGGAAGACCTTGGGTGGATAGCACTCGCGCGTGGTGAGAATGCGATCTCCGTCGGGGCGCGCCCAGTCCGGGATACGCGGGCGTGAACCAGTGGCGATCAGTACGGCATCGAAGTCGACCCCGATGAGCTGGCCGTCATGGGTATCCACTTCGACCGAGGTCGGTGAGGTGAAACGAGCCGAACCGCGCAGAATGCTCACGCCCTGACTGGTCAACAAGTTGCCGGTGCTTCCCGAGAGGTGGTCCTTGATGTCCTCGACCCGTTCGGTGAGTGCTCCCACATCGACCTCCGGTTGGACCTCTTCCAGTCCCATGCCCTGAAGCCGACGACTGAACGACATCGCGCCACCGGTGGCGATCATCGTCTTGGACGGAATGCAATCGAACAGATGGGCCGCCCCGCCGACGACGTCCCGCTCGACCAAGATGACCTCGGCGCCCAAGCGAGCGGCGTGGGTGGCCGCGGTGTTACCGGCCGGGCCGCCCCCGATGATCAAAAATCGCACGGGCATACTCGAAGGATACCGGTCGTGATCCGACGGGTCGGCGGCGGTGACCACGCCACGTGCCGGTGTGACCGTGACTATTGACTCCTCGACCCTCACGTGGAGCAAGTACGGTTTGGTTCTGGTGAGCGACGTGACGAACGAACCCGAGGACGGTCCGGAAGTGACGGGTAGCGGACTGCTCGCCGAGAGGAACCGTCGCCTCGGTCGACTCGAGGATCTGCGCTCCCGAGGCATCGAGCCCTACCCGTACCGCTTCGATCGCTCCCACACCCTCGGTGAGGTTCGGGCGCAATGGGGAACTCTCGAACCAGGCACCGAGACCGGGGACGATGTGTCCGTCGCCGGTCGCATCATGCTCCTGCGCGAGCAGGGCAAGTTGATCTTCGCCACCGTGCGTGATCGCGGCGGCGAGGTGCAATTGTTCATCTCCAAGGCCGTCGTCGGCGACGAGGCCTTCGCCGACATCTCGACGCTCGATCTGGGTGACTGGGTCGGTGTGTCGGGCCTCATCATGACCACGCGTAAAGGCGAGTTGTCCGTGAAGGTCGCGAAACTGTCGTTGCTCGCCAAAACGGTGCGCCCCCTCCCCGACAAGTGGAAGGGCCTCACCGACACCGACACCCGCTTCCGACAGCGCTACACCGACCTGATCATGAACGAGGAGGCCCGGCGCGTCTTCGAGGTTCGCCATGCGGTGATCAGCAGTTTCCGACGCACCCTGGCCGACAAGCACTTCATCGAGGTCGAGACCCCGGTGTTGCACGTGGAGGCCGGGGGGGCACACGCCCGCCCGTTCGTCACGCACCACAACTCGCTCGACATGCAGCTGTACTTACGCATCGCCCTGGAACTACACCTGAAGCGTCTCATCGTGGGTGGCATGGAGCGCGTGTACGAGATCGGCCGAGTGTTCCGCAACGAGGGCATCAGCACTCGTCACAACCCCGAGTTCACCATGATGGAGTTGTACCAAGCCTTCGGTGACTACAGCGAGGTCATGGCCATCGCCGAGGAACTCATCGTGCAGGCGGCCCGAGACGCCATCGGCACCACGGTGGTCGACATCGCCGACAGTGAGGGCCGTCTGCACCCCGTGGATCTGGCCGAGCCGTGGCGACGTGCGCGCATGATCGACTTGGTGGAGGAGAAGACCGGTGTGGCCGTGCATCCTTCGCAGCCGGTCGAGCGACTGCGCAAGGTGGCCGAGGACAACGGTGTCCGCTACGACACGCGATGGGGCCCGGGCAAGTTGATCGAGGAGATCTTCGAAGCCACCGCCGAATCCTCGTTGGTGCGACCGACCTTCGTCACCGGACACCCGGTCGAGATCTCACCACTGGCACGTACCGATCGCAACGACCCCTTCCTCACCGAGCGTTTCGAGTTGTTCGTGGGTGCGCGCGAATTGGCCAACGGCTACTCCGAGTTGAACGATCCTGTCGAACAGCGCGCTCGCTTCGTCGAAGAGCAGGCGGCCAAGGAGGCCGGCGATGCCGCACGCGGAACCGTCGACGAGGATTATCTGCGCGCTCTCGAGTTCGGCCTGCCCCCCACCGGCGGACTCGGCATCGGCATGGATCGCCTGGTCATGTTGTTGGCCGGTGTGACCAGCATCAAGGAAGTCATCCTCTTCCCGACCCTCCGGCCAGAAGTCTTTTGAACCGTCCCTCGAAGGAGCCACTCATGCCCGCAGCCTGGGGTCACGCCCTCGTCACCCGCGTCGCCGACGGTTCGTCGAGCGACGGCGCCATTCTCGATGCTTGGTTCCACACCCTCGGCTGGGGCGAATCTGCACCGGTCAATGCGCGCTCCGCCGATCGACAAGTGCACGCGCTGCGCGCCGTCGCCGTCGCCTCCGAGACGATCACTGTCGACACCGATGCCGCACCGACTGACGCCGTCGACGTGTATCTGCGTCTGCATCTGTTGTCACATCGTCTGGCCAAACCGCGTTCGCTCAATCTCGATGGCGCGTTCGGCCTGCTCGCCAACGTGGCCTGGACCAACCTCGGCCCGGTACTTCCAGATCGCGTGGAGGAAGTGCGTTGGCAGGAGCGCAACAGTGGTCGCGTCCTCACCGTGCACGGCCTCGACAAGTTCCCGCGCATGACCGATTACGTGGTGCCGAGTGGTGTGCGCATCGCCGACGCCGATCGCGTGCGTCTGGGCGCGCACCTCTCCCCCGGTACCACCGTGATGCACGAAGGCTTCTGCAACTTCAACGCCGGCACGCTCGGCGCGTCGATGGTGGAAGGTCGCATCTCAGCCGGTGTGGTGGTGGGCGACGGCAGCGACATCGGTGGCGGCGCATCCATCCAGGGCACCTTGTCAGGTGGGGGCAAAGAAGTCATAAGTATCGGCGAGCGTTGCCTGCTCGGCGCCAACGCCGGAATCGGTATCAGCCTCGGAGACGACTCGGTCGTCGAAGCCGGACTGTATGTCACCGCCTCCACGCCGATCCTCACTCCCGATGGTGTTGTGAAGGCTCGCGAGTTGTCCGGGATCAGCGGCACGTTGTTCTTTCGTGATGGAGTGACCGGCCAAGTAGTCGCCAAGGCTCGAACCCGCAGTTGGGGCGAACTCAACGCTGCGCTTCACAAGAACTGACATGGTCGCGTTGCCGGCGGGCTTCCGCAGTTTCGTCACCAACGTGGGCATCAAGGATTCGTCCGACGATTTCACCGTGGTGGCCGCCGACGACGTGGTGTCGGCGGCCGGGGTGTTCACGCAGAGTCGCTTCGCCGGCCCGAGTGTGGTGGTGTCACGCAAACACGTCGCCGACCGTCGCGCCTGCGCCGTGGTGGTCATCTCCAAGAACGCCAACGTGGCCACCGGCGAGCAGGGCATGCGCAACGCGTTGGAGGTCGTCAAGGGCGTCGCCGCGCGACTGGGCTGCGATCCGCATGACGTGCTGATCGCCTCCACCGGGGTGATCGGACGCCAGTACCCCATCGAACGCCTGCGCGCGGGTCTGAATTCTTTGCCGTTTCCGTTGCCCGATCGCGACGCCGATGCCGTGGCCCGCGGAATCATGACCACCGACACCGTGCCCAAGATCGCCGAGGCCACCATCGCGGGCGGATCCGCGCGCGTGGTGGGTGTGGCCAAGGGCGTCGGAATGATCGAGCCCGACATGGCGACGTTGATAACGCTCGTCTTCACCGATGCGGCCGTCGATGGCGCCAGCTTGGATACCATCTGGCGTCGGGTGATCGACCGCACCTTCAACTGCGTGTCGGTCGACACCGATACCTCCACCAGCGACACCGCGATCGTGTTGGCCAGCGGTGCAGCGGGCTCCGTCGACGAAGGAGCGTTGGAAGTCGCTCTCGAGGACGTGGCGCGATCGCTCACCAAGCAGGTGGCCCGCGACGGCGAGGGAGCCGAGAAGCTCATCGAGGTCTGCGTGGACTCGGCACGCGACGCCGAGCAGGCCAAGACCGTGGCCAAGGCCATCGTGAACTCGCCGCTGGTGAAGACCGCGGTGCACGGCGCCGACCCGAACTGGGGCCGGGTGGCCATGGCCGTGGGCAAGTGCAGTCAGTACGACGACATCGAACCGGAGCGGGTCGTCATTCGTTTCGGCGACCAAGAGGTATACCCCGTTGCCGTCGACGAAACCGGACTGGCCACGCTGAGTTCGTACATGAGGGGAACCGAGGTGCGCATCCACGTGTCGTTGAGCACCGGCTCGAGTACCTGCACGGTGTGGGGCTGCGATCTCACCGACGGCTACGTGCGCATCAACGCCGACTACACGACCTGACGAACCTCACTTGGGTGGCATGCGGATACCGCCATCCACGCGGATGGTCTCGGCGTTGAGATAACTGTTGGTGACGCACTCCACCACCACCGAGGCCAATTCGGTTCCGAAGCCCAGACGATTCGGGAACAACACACCGGTCTGTAGCTTCTCCTTGAACTGCTCGCTACCCGCACCCTCACCGTAGATCGGCGTGTCGATCAAGCCGGGGGCCACCGTGTTCACACGAACGCCCACCGCGGCCAAGTCCCGCGCCACCGGCAGGGTCATACCCACGACGCCGCCCTTCGACGACGAGTACGCGGCCTGCCCGATCTGACCGTCGAAAGCCGCCACCGAGGCGATGTTCACGATGGCACCCCGCTCGCCGTCGTTCAGGGGCTCGGTGGTGCTCATGGCTGTGGCGGCCAGACGGATGCAGTCGAAGGTGCCCACGAGGTTGATGGCGATGACCTTCTTGTAGGCGTCGAGGTTGGCGGCCGAGTCGTACGAACCGTCACGACCCACGGTGCGCTGGGCCCATCCGATGCCAGCCGAGTTGACCAACACGCGAAGCGGACCCATGCTCTTGGCCATCTCGACCGCGTTCACGATGTCCTCGGTCTTGGTGACGTCCACCTTGCAGAACGCGCCACCGATCTCCTTGGCGACGGCTTCTCCCTTGTCGGCCTGTAGGTCGGCCACGACCACCTTGGCGCCCTTGGCGGCCAGAAGACGTGCGGTGGCGGCTCCGATTCCCGATGCCCCACCCGTGACGATTGCGCTTGCTCCGTTTATGTCCATTGGAGCAGGCTAGACATCCCCTTCTTCGCGCGCCCCATCCGAGGCGAGTCGAAACGCCCTACTTGCCCGGTACCGAACCGACACCGTTACGAGTGTCGCTCACCCGCACCGGCGTCATACTCCCGAAACCCCGTGCCGAGCCGAACCACCCGTTCACGTCCACGATCACGTCGGTCTCGCCGTACACCATGATGCACACGGTGCCGTTGGCCGACACCCGGGCGATGGCCGCGTTGGGCACGGTCTGACCGTTGGAAAAGTTCAACGTCGACGCTTCGGGAGCGGCTCCGCACGGGTACACGGTCACGTAGCCGCCGTAGGCGTTCGCCCGCGTTCCGGTAGCGGTCACGTTGATCGACACCGCCTCCACTCCGACGGCCGGTACTCCGGCGACGTTGAGCACCGGCACCTGCAGTGGCGTCCCCCCACCGTTCAGCGCACCGACTCGGGCCCGAGCCACTCCAATACCGCTGCGGGTGTCGGCGATGCGCTGTGGAGCGACCTTGGTGAAGCTCCCGCCCGCGGTGAACCAGCCGTTCACGTCGGCGATCAGATCCGCATTACCGCGCACGTGGAAACAGACATCACCATTGGACGACATCGGAACGATCACCGCGTTGGGAACATTCACGTTGTTCTCGAAGTTCAGACTGGACACGTTCGGCAACGGAACATCGCACGGATAAACCGTCACGAAACCGCCGTACTTGTCGACCGAGGTGCCAGTGGCCGTGAGGTTCAACGAGATCGCGCTCACTCCCGAGGCGGGGATGCCGTTCACACCAGCGAAGCGAACCGTCAACGGTGGTGCCGAGCCGTCCAGCGCTCCGACCTTCGACTTTGGCGCGCCGATTCCGTGACGGGTGTCGAGCAAGCGGTAGGGGGTCATCGCCGTGAAACCGGCCGACGAGGTGAGCCACGAGTTGACGTCGACGATCACGTGCGCCGCCACGAACGATGACACGCAGATGAGTCCCGTCGAATCCACTTTCGACATCACAGCGTTGGCGATGATCTGTCCGGCTCGAAAGTTCAGATTCGACGCATCCGGCTTCGTCGAACCACAGGGCCAAACGGTCAGGTATCCCTCGCCCGCCGGATCGACCACCGTGAAGTTCATGCTGACACCGGTGACCCCGGACTGGGGCGCGCCAGCGGTCTCCAGAATCGGGATCTTCAGATCCACCCCCGGCGACACCTTCACCACCCACTGCGGTGAGCCCGGCCGACCACCCGCCAGTTCGATCGCACGATCGCGCAACCACAAGGCAAACTCGGCCTGACCGGTGGTGGTGAGGTGTACGTCGTCGGAGTACCAACGGTCCTTGGCCCCTCCCCAACTCGCACCGTCCCAGTCGAGCACGCGCAATTGTGGCCACCGCGTCGCCGCGGCACGAATGGCCCGGTTGCCGGCGGCGTAGGTCGCCGTGCTGCCGGTCTTGCGGCGCTCGGACATGGTGACCCAACCGACGACGCGCACGCCCTTGGCGGTGAGTGCCTGCATCACCTGATCGATCTCGCCGCCGAGATTCGACTGGTTGTCGTTGTACCCCAACTCGACGATCGCCACGTCGGGCGAACCGGTCAGGTTGCGCGCCACCGTCAATCCGTCCACGGTGGCCGGCGGGCAGGAGCCAACGGTGCACCGATTGGACTCGGTGTCATAGATGGTGTTTCCGAAGACCGATCTCAACAGGGTCGGTAGTTCGCCCGCACCACCCGAAGTGGCCACCGATGCGCCCACCGAGTCCGCGATGAACACGAAATCGTCACTGGTCGCGAAATCCCGATTCAGCAAACGAACCGTGACGGACTCCGACGGTAGGTCGTAGGCACTGCGCAACCACGCGGCGGTCTTGGTCACCGACTGAGAACCGTTGTACATGCGCAACTGCACGGCCCATGCCGGCGTGCTTCCGTAGGTGCCCTTGACCGACAGCGAGGGATCGATCTCGGTCTCGATGCGCGTGATCCTGGTCAGTCCGGCGCGTGAGGCGAGGCCCGCCATGTCGATCACCCGGGTCCACCGCACGAACGGATTGAAGTCGGTCTGATCACCCGGGTCGTCCACCGGGGGGAAGTTCACGCCCGCCGTGCGCGCGCCGTTCGACGAGGAGAACTCGGTGGAGACCGGAGTGGTCGGCGTCGCCGGTCGAACGCGAATCATGAGCGCGGTGTCGACGATCGCCCGGTCGGTGTTGGCGTGCTCTTTGTTGGTGGGCGCCGTGGCGGCGTTGGGTCGACTGGCCGCACCGCCGTACACCTGACATGAATCGGTGTCGCAGGTCTTGGCGTAGGGCGAATAACGGTTCTGGGCGAGTGCGTACGAGCGCGCGGCCACGGCCTGTGCTCGCAAGGCGTTGATGCCCGCTCCGCCTCCCCATTCTCCCCACAGCGCCGGCGACTCGCGCGGCACCACCCCGCGCAGGTATTGCTCGACGGGAACGTCGTTCACGAGCCGCACGGCACCCTCGACGTTGAACGACGCGAAGAAATTCCCCCGGTAGTGCGTCACTGCTTGGTTCGTGCCGCAGAGACCGAGCGTGTTGGCTGCCGGCGTGTTCGGGTCGTCGCCACCGGGGACCGAGAAGCCGAGGATCGCCGCGTTCCTCGAGCCCCTGGCTTGCCCGAGGTACGACCAACCCGCCAAGGGGTCGCTCCCGCTCGGACAGGCGAGCGATCCCGCGCCCCAAACGTCGAAGGCTTCGGTGCCGCTCGCCCGACGCGCCACGATCGATGCGTACGTGCCGGGTTGCACGACACCGTTGATCGACCACTGTGCGTTGTTGGAAGCCGCGATCACCGACACCTGCGAAGCAGCGTCGTAACTCAGCATGCGCACCGTGATCCGCTGGCCCGCCGGGACCGCGCCCATCACCGTTCCGCCGTAGTAGTGGTCGAGGATCCGCGTGTAATCCCACGGGGTGCCGTCACCGCGACCAATGGCCCACCCGAGAGCCCCGTATTGCGACAGACCACGACCGTGGCCGTTGCCCTGACCGGTCACCACGATGGCCACCGCCTCGTTGGGGTCGCCCGGCGCCGCCTCGGCCGAGCGGGCCGGGACCCCAAGGAACATGCTCGAGACGAGCACGAGCCCCACGAGGAAGGCGGGCAGGCGGCGGGTCATGGTCATGGCAGGAGGACGTCGAGGACGAGGGAGGTATCGGCCCGTCGGCCTCAGGGCTGAAGAAGTCGACCGGGCGGCGAGAGTGCCGTCCGTCGCTGGCGAACCGTACCGAATTCGACCCCCGCGGTCTCGTCACCCCTGTTCAGGGGCTACGTCTGGCTCGCGGCAACCGCCAACTGGTCGACCAGATCGTTCATCGTGTCTCCGCTGTGGCCTTTCACCCATCGAAACTCGGGGCGCTCGGCCTCGGGGTAGGCCTGGTACAGGGCGAGCAGGTCGCGCCACAGATCCGCGTTGGCTACCGGCTCCTTTTTCGCGTTGCGCCAACCATTGGCCTGCCAGCGCACCCACCAGCGGTCCCTGAAACAGTTCACGACGTAGTTGGAATCGCTCACGATCAGCAGTTGCCGGGTGCTCGCCCGCGCGACCGGGCCCATGGTTCGAATCGCCTCGATAGCGGCCACTAATTCCATCCGTTGGTTGGTGGTCCAGGTCTCGCCTCCCGATCCGCGTGGGTCGCCTCCGGGCGCCACGGCCCACGCCCAACCACCCGATCCGGGATTCCCGCTGCACGCACCGTCGGTGTACACGACAAGCACGCCATCGTTGAAGTGAGAGGAGGCTTGATTGCTCATCGGGTTCTCATGTTCGCACATGTGACAACCACCGTTGGGCGATCGTGCGAGACTGAGCGCATGCTGTTCGACGGCTCCGTACATCAACTCCCCGACACCGACCCCGGCGAAACCCAGGAGTGGCTGGACTCGCTCGATGCCGTCATCGACGTTCACGGCAAGGTACGCGCTCGCTATCTGCTCTCGCGCTTGCTCGAGCGCGCGCGTGAAGCGCAGGTCAGTTTCCCCGCCACGGTCTCCACGCCCTACGTCAACAGTATTCCGCGCGAACACGAACCATGGTTCCCCGGCGACGAACACATCGAGCGCCGTGTTCGCGCCTACATCCGTTGGAACGCGGCGGCCATGGTGGTGCGAGCCAACAAGCACGCCGAGGGCATCGGAGGTCACCTGTCGACCTTCGCCAGTTCGGCTTCGCTGTACGAGATCGGCTTCAACCATTTCTTCCGCGGCAAGGACGACGGCACCGCCGGTGATCACATCTATTTCCAAGGTCACGCGGCCCCCGGCATCTACGCCCGCGCGTTCCTCGAGGGACGCCTCAGTGAGGACGATCTCGATCACTTCCGCCGCGAGATCGGTCGCGACGGCAGGGGGCTCTCCAGCTACCCACACCCCCGACTCATGCCCGACTTCTGGGAGTACCCCACCGTCAGCATGGGACTCGGGCCCATCAGCGCGATCTACCACGCGCGCTTCAACCGTTATCTGCTCAATCGTCAGTTGGACGACACCAGCAACAGCCGGGTGTGGGCGTACATCGGCGACGGCGAGACCGACGAACCCGAGACGCTCGGCGCGCTCTCGCTGGCCGCGCGCGAGCAACTCGACAACCTGGTTTTCGTGGTCAACTGCAACCTGCAGCGCCTCGACGGTCCGGTTCGCGGCAACGGCAAGATCATTCAGGAACTGGAGGCGGTCTTCCGAGGCGCGGGCTGGAACGTCATCAAGGTGATCTGGGGTTCCAAGTGGGACAACCTGCTGGCCCAGGACAAGGACGGCGTGTTGCTGAACAAGATGAACTCCACCGTCGACGGTGAGTTCCAGCGCTACACGGTCGAAGACGGCAACTTCATCCGCGAGAACTTCTTCGGCCCCGACCCGCGCCTGCGCCAGATGGTGGCCCATCTCTCCGACGACGAGTTGCGCACACTTCCCCGCGGAGGCCACGACTATCGCAAGTTGTACGCCGCGTATCGCGCCGCGGCACAAAACCTGGGCAGTGGTCGACCCACGGCCATTTTGTGCAAAACGGTGAAGGGTTGGACCCTCGGGCCCGAGATCGAGGGACGCAACGCGACCCACCAGATCAAGAAGATGAACGCCGATCAACTGCGTGCCCTTCGCGATCGTCTCTATCTCAACGACGAGATTCCCGACTCCGCACTCGAGGGCGACGTGCCCCCGTACTTCCGTCCGAGCGAGGGATCGATCGAGTACCAGTACCTGATCGAGCGTCGTCGGGCGCTGGGCGGATCGATACCCAAGCGAGTCGTTCGCGCGCGACGTCCGCTCGAACTCCCCGATGGTGCCGCTTTCGCCGAATTCGACGGTGGCTCGGGCGGACAGGCGGTGAGCACCACCATGGCGTTCACGCGCCTTTTGAGAAACCTCGCGCGCGACGAGAAATTCGGTTCGCGCGTGGTTCCCATCATCCCCGACGAGGCCCGCACCTTCGGCATGGATTCGCTGTTCCGCGAACTGCGCATCTACGCCTCACAGGGCCAGAAGTACGAGCCCGTCGATCACGACCTGCTGTTGTCGTACACCGAGTCTTCCGACGGCCAGATCCTGGAAGAGGGCATCACCGAGGCCGGTGCGATGAGCAGTTTCATCGCCGCCGCCACGTCGTACGCCACCCGAGGCGTACCGAGCGTGCCCTTCTACACCTTCTATTCGATGTTCGGTTTCCAGCGGGTCGGCGACCTCATCTGGCAGGCCGCCGACAGTCGCGCGCGTGGATTCCTGCTGGGCGCCACGGCCGGCCGCACCACTCTCATGGGCGAGGGACTGCAACACCAAGATGGACACAGCCTGTTGCTCGCCAGCACGATTCCGGCCTGTCAGGCCTACGACCCGGCGTTCGCGTACGAGGTCGCGACCATCATCCGGCACGGGATCGACAAGATGTACGGAAACAATCCGGCCGACATCTTCTATTACATCACGCTCTACAACGAGAACCTCGTGATGCCGGCCCGTCCCGCGCACGTGACCGACGCCGACATCATCGACGGCCTGTATCGCTGGCGGGCCGCCGAGCATGACGCTCGCGCGTCGATCCTTTTCTCCGGAACCTCGTACGGTGCCGCCGTGGAGGCGGCCGACATCCTGCGCGACTCGTACGGCATCGACGTCGATCTGTGGTCGGCCACTTCGTACAAGTCGTTGCGCGACGACGCGATGGAGGTTGAGCGTTGGAACCGCCTGCATCCTTCGCAGCCTCGCCGCACCTCGATCATCGATCGCACACTCGGCACCAACGATCTTCCCATCGTCGCGGTGAGTGACTTCATGCGTATCGTCACCGAACAGATCGCGCCGTACCTGCCGGATCGCCGATTCCTGTCGCTCGGCACCGACGGCATGGGTCGCAGCGACACGCGCGAGTCCTTGCGACGCTTCTTCGAGACCGACGCCCAGCACGTCGTCGTAGCCACCCTCACCGCCCTCGTCGGAAGCCACGGCATCACCAATGCCGCGGTCGAGAAGGCGATCGTCGATCTGGGCATCGACCCCGAAGCGACCAACGGACTCTCCCGGGACTGACATCAACGGACCAAGGTCCTTCAACTCATTGGTACTCGGGCTTAAGGTCACCCCATGAAATCACCACGCGTAACGGTCTCTCGAGATCTGGGAGCCAGATTGGCTTGCATATGCATTGGCATACTGGTCGCGTTTTGCAACGTGAATTCCCGCGTACTTCTTGGAGACAAGTCTCTCTGGAGGGACGTTGGTTACGACCAAGGAGGGGGATTAGCAGCATTCCGATTCTTTCAATCGGAATCCTGGGGCTATCCGCTCCTCGTCGTCAGGTCACTCGGGGAGAACGGAACAGGGATCATTTTCACCGACTCCAATGCCCTGCTCGCCATCGTCGCGAAGACATTTTCGTTCCTGCCAGTTGAGAGCGAGCGGTGGTGGGGACTTTGGATTCTCCTGCTGTTCGCTGGACAATCCGTCTCGATTTGTCACTTTCTTCAGTCCCTAGGGGTCCGCCGAATCGAGATTCTCATTTCGGGTGCCCTGATCGGTGTGCTCACTCCATTTTTCCTCTTCCGGCTCCAGCATCCCGCGCTCGCCGCGCACTTTCTGATCATTCTCGCGATGTCGTACCTCGCACGAATATCCCTTCATGAGGAAACACGGTGCAACGTGACTCGACTGGCAACAATCACCCTCGCCAGTTTTCTAGTCCATCCATACATATTCGCTATGTGCATGATCGTTCTTTTTGCGGCCCTTTGGGTCGCCTTAAGTTCACGGCAAATCACGCTAAGAGGTGCAACACGACCGGTACTTGTGCTCTTCCTCGCGGTTTTGATGATCTTCTGGCAAGCCGATGGACTAGGTCGTAAGACTGCTCCGTCGAACGCGGGACCGATATACAGCACGAGTTTGTTTTCCCCAATTTCACCTCAGAAGTCGAGCGTGGTGCCCGATGGCAACTTTGTCGAGCCTTTAACTTCTTGGGAAGGGTTCGCGTGGATTGGACTAGGCAACCTGTTCTTGGCTGCTGGAGCGTTGGCAATGGTTGTGAAAGCGATACGTAGCCGATCTTTGAAATCGGCGGTCCAAGGAAAATGGGGACTGCTTGGCTGTGCGACTTTTGCATTTTGGTTCGCCCTCGGTCCCGAGCTCCATCTAATCGACACCATCACGATTCCTTATCCGTTCACTCTCTCCCGATTAGCAGTCTCCCTGCTGGTCGTTTTGTCTTTAAGTGCCACCATCATCCGCTTGGCCCCCTCAGATCATCGGACAAGAGGGCGATTCTTCTTGATCGCGTTCGTTGCATCTGCTGCGATCATCATTTTTGGGGAACGTATCTACATGAAAGCATTTGATTATTTTCGCGCCAATGGTCGATTTGTTTGGATGCTTTCGTATTTGATCATCACTGCGGGCTTTCTGATGATTTCGCGTCAGAAGCCCCGGGTGCTCGGCGCCTCAGTTTGCGTGGTCGTTGCGCTCTTGCAAATTGTGGACACTGGGAGACTCAGAGATTGGCCCAACGAACTCGTGATCGAAGACTCTTTAGGTCGAAACGAAGGAATCGATTCACTTCGAGACTTCTTACGACCACTAGAAAGCATCTCGATTTGGCCACCACAAAGTTGCCTCACCTCTGCGCAAGCCGCGGAGAGTTTTCGCGACGTGGTCATAGCGGCGTCAATCGAACAGACCCCGGTTCGCTCGAATTACGCTGCGCGACCGATTGTTGAATCGTGTGCCTTGGACGCTATGGACCAAAGTGAGCCGAGAATTGCCATAGTCCAGGGAGTCGACGACCTCTCTCCAGAACAATGGTCTTGCTACCCAGTGTGGACACTCCATGCCTGCGACAGGGTCCGCTGACATTCTGCGACGAGTGGTGGTTCCCCACGGAGCTGGTCTACCCTGACATCATGCCCGCATCCTCCGGCACGCTCTTCATCACCGGTGATCCCTCCGCCGACAAGTTGCTGAACGCCAACGGCACCGCGTTGCTCATCGGCATGCTCCTCGACCAACAGGTTCCGATGGAGTGGGCCTTCAAGGGCCCCTTCACGCTGAAGCAACGACTCGGACATCTCGACCCGCGCAAGATCGCCGCCATGGATCAGGAGTCTTTCGTGACCCTGTGTTGCGAAAAGCCAGCCATTCACCGCTTCCCCGCCTCCATGGCCCGGCGCATCCACGAGTTGTGCGCCATCCTGGTCTCCGATTACGGCGGCAAGGGCGAGAACATGTGGGCTGACGTCAAGTCCGGCACCGAACTGTTCGAACGTCTGCGCACCCTGCCCGGCTACGGCGAGGAGAAGGCGCAGATCTTCGTGGCTTTACTCGGTAAGCGCCTGGGCGTTCGTCCACGCGGTTGGAAAGAGGCCGCCGGTGTGTTCGGTGACCACCAGCCCCGAACCGTGGCCGACATCGACTCTCCCGAGCAACTGCGGAAGGTTCGCGCGTGGAAGAAGGCCGAGAAGGCCGCCGAGCGCGACAAGCAGAGTCGGCCGTTGAAGAAAGCCGCTCCCCGCCAGTAGGGCCTCGATTCGGGCGGGTTGACCGTTTCTTGAACCTGCCACGTGGTCGTGCGACCCGGGTACGAATAACACTCTGACCATGGGTTCGTTGCGACGCGTGCTGACCCCGGTACTCGCGCTGGCCTGTGTCGTCGTGGCCAGCGAGGTCCCGGCACGGGCCACCACGACGACCGCCACGTTCACCCTGCAGACCTCGTCCACGATCGGCTTGATCGGCGTCGAGGCCACCTACCCGACGTCGGATTCCGGTGGCTACGACAAGATGATCCGCTGGAGTTCGGACGGGCGGCTGTGGGAGTACGACCGCACTCTCGGCTCGGGCACCTACGGGTGGCGCACCGGACAGACGAACGGCGTCACGGTGTCGGGAGCCCCTCGACAGATTCGGCTCGAGTTGTATCCGCATCCCACCACCTCGTGCTCGGGCACCAACGAGAACGACGCCTGTTACTGGCTCACCTACGACCCGTGGACTTCCACTCGTGGCGGAGTGCACGTGCAGGTCGACTCCTCACAGGGATCGGACTGGCTGGACATCGGCTCGGTACGTCTGCCAACACTCGGAGAGGGTGGCGCCTTTCGCATGGACGGTGACGTGCTCTCCGCGCAGTCGATACCCGATGGACGAGTGAGCATCGACCTCTTCCAGGTGGACTGCTCGTGGCACGAGACGTGTGTGCGTCCCCCCGTGAACGAACGCGGCAACGATTTGGGCGGATTCGCCTCGGGAACGAACCGTGGATCCCGTTGGACCGGGGGCGTGGTCTGGCCGGGTCAGTACATCTTCTTCGTGAAGGACAACGCCCGCGACATTCACGTGCATGGTTTCGTACAGGTGACGGCGAATCGCATCCCCACCATCGACCTCGACTCACCGTGCTTCGGTCTCGACACCTGCGTGACGGATCGGGGCTCGGTGCCCGCGGTCGCCGGTGGTTTTCACCCCACCTCCCCCACCCGCGTCCTCGACACCCGCAAGGCGCTCGGCATCACGAACGGCAAACTTCGCTTCGGCGACGGTCGCCAGTCCTCGACCAACCCGATCCTCCGTGCCGACGACGCCGCCAATCACGATCTACGAATTCTCGGTGTGGGCGGAGTGCCAGAAAGTGGCGTGAGCGCCGTGCTCTTGAACGTCACCGCCGTCGATCCGGCCACCAACGGTTTCCTCACCGTCGGACCACGACCGGCGGGGGTCGGCGATCTCTTCGATGATCAGCATTCCTTCGGCGCGTGGCCCGACGCATCGAATCTCAACGTGCGAGCCGGCGAGACCGCGCCCAATCTCGTTCTGGCCCGCGTCGGAGCGGGGGGACGCATTCGCCTGTACAACTACGGCTATCCGCTCCACATGGTCGCCGACGTGGCCGGCTGGTTCGACACCGGATCCTCAGCGACCTCGACCGGTGGCCTCGGATTCTTCGGCGTCACACCGACCCGGATTCTCGACACTCGCAACGGGATCGGCGAGGCGGCAACCGAGGGACGTTTCCGTGCGGGCGACGACCGAAGGGTTCTCGTGCGCGGCGTGGCCGGTGTTCCTGTCGATGCCGAATCCGTGGTGGTCAACATCACCGCCGTCGAGCCCTCGGGTGCCGGATACGTCACGGCCTACCCGGGTGGCGCGACTCCACCCGATGCCTCCAATCTGAACTTGCGGCGCAATCAGGACCGCCCCAATCTGGCGGTGGTCCGCATCGGCGCTGACGGTGCGATTCGCCTCGTGGCGAGTGAGTCGTCCACCCACCTGCTGGTCGACGTTCAGGGCTACTACGCCCCCACCAACGCCGGCTCGCGGCAAACAACGACCATGAACCCCACGCGCATCTTCGATACCCGCAATAACGTGGGTACCCGAGGGGGGCGGCTGGGACCGGGCGAGACCCGCACCGTGGCCGTGGCCGGGGTGGGAGGAGTACCAGCCAACGCCTCGGCCGTCTACGTGAACATCACGTCGGTGTCGGCCACCGCGTGGGGGTGGCTCGCGGTGTGGCCCACTGGCGGCAACCGTCCGGACGTCTCCAACGTGAACTGGCCCGGGGGCACCGACGTGCCGAACATGGCCGTCGTGCCTCTGGGAACCGGTGGCACGCTGCAGCTGTACAACGACCCCGGGGTCTCGGGAACCACGGCCGGTCACGTGTTGATCGACGTGATGGGTTACGTCGTCTGATCGGCGACGACCGCCGTCAAGGAACGCGCGAACGCGTTCAGACCGAACTCGGCCGCTCGATCTCGAGCCGATGCCGCCATCGACAACCGTAGGGTCTCGTCGTTCATGAGCCGACGCGTGCACACGGCCAACTCGTCGAGAGTGCACCAATGGAATCCGTCCACGCCGTGACGGACGATCTCGGCCGGTCCCGCCGCTCCGAACACCACCGGCACCGCACCGGCGGCCATGGCCTCCACCACCGCGATACCGAAATGCTCGAATCGATCGGGGTGAATGTCAGGGTCCTCACCGAATCCACCGGCGTGCCAGAAGATCGACGCCGCCGAAAGGGTGCTCTCGACCGTCTCGCGCGGCGCGTTGAGGTGAACCTCCACGGGAAGGCCGACCGCGCCACGCCGCATGCCGAGCGCGTACTCGCGACTCGCAGCATCGGCTCCACCCACGAAAATCAAACGCCACCCACCGACTCCCTCGGCCGAGGACACCATGCGGGCGAAGCCGTGCAACAGGTCGGCCTGCTTCTTGCAATGGCCGAACGACGGATCGAAGAAGCGACCGATCGAAGCAATGGTCGGGGTCTTGTCACCGGGCACCACCGACGGACGCACCGGTGGGTGCACCACCACGCTGTCGACCCCCCACAATCGGCGGGTCCATTGCGACGTATACGCCGAGTTCGCCATGAAGGTGGTGTAGGTGTCGACCCATGACTTGTCCGCCAGTCGTCGCTCCAGACCTCGCTTCACTCCGGCCACCGGGCCCGGAAGACGAGGAGGAACGGACAGCACCGTCGTTCCGAGACGAGCCACCGTACGCACCAACCGTTGCCGACGTGTGGTCCGCAGGCCCGGGAAGTGCACGTAATACAAGCCGCGCGGCGAACGGTTGCGAGCGACGCTGAGGTACGTACCGTTGACGAAGACGTCGTAATCGGCGCTGGCCTCGCTGGCCTGTTCGTCGTCGACCACCTGGTGCCAGGCACAGCCGGAGAGATCCACACCGAGACGCGACCGAGTCACCCCGACATCGATCGGCTCGGGTCCGAGCAAGGTGACCTCATGCCCGTCGCCCAGACATTCGGCGATGGCACCACTCACCTGCTCACCACCTCCGTAGGTGGTCCAATAAAGGTTGTAGATCGCGACGCGACTCATTTGGAAACTTCCCATCGCATCAAGGATCTGCGAGATGCGTACCGATCCATCATCCAGCGTTCGCGGAGCATGGCGGGCAGAAGACCAAGATAACTCTTCAGCACGAGTCGCCGATGGCGGGCCTCCGGGCGTGACGGCATGCGCAACGTGAGTGGACGTAGCACCAGATGTCGCACATTCACCACCACGGTTCGTTTGACCTCGCCCGATCCCGAACGAACTGCCAACCACAAAGGTGCATTCTTCGCCAACACCAACAAACGATTGCGTTCGGTGTGAAATCGGAACACATCGCTACCGACCCCGGACGACTGCGCGTGACGATGGCGCACGACGGCCTCGGGTGTGTAGATGTAACGCCAGCCTTGCAGACGACCGCGCCACGACAGATCGGTGTCCTCGTAGTACAGGAACAAACGTTCATCGAAGAGCCCGACCGCTCTCAGGTACTCGCCACGCAGCAACACTGCTCCCCCGCACCAAGCGAACACCTCGGCGTTTTGTTCATACTGCCCGCGGTCACGTTCGAGAAAACCACGATCGCCACCGAATCCGCGCTGATACAGATTCGAGCCGACGTTGTTCACCACGTCGAACACGTCGGTGCCCACCCGCACGTCGACCCACGAAAACCTCGGGAAATGTTCGTCGTAGCCTCCACCGACCTCGACCGTCACCTCGTCGACATCGGAACGAAGCGTGACGGTGCGAGGTGTACGGGCCGACAGGCGCAACGACACCACCTGCTCGCGCTGGCGGTGGTTGTCGATCTCAGCGAACCGTAAAGACCCGGCCGACTTGCTCCAGCGAGCGAACTCCTCGTCCCGGGACGGGTCGTGGGCCACCGGGCCGTGGAACCCTTCGTCGAACTGCAGACGGTCGTCCGCCCGGAGACCGTCGATGCGCACCGCGGACACGCAGACACCGATCGCACGACCGTCACCTCCACCGGCCACCGACGTCTCGGACACGGAGAAATCGATACCCGTGTACCGATCGGCGAACAGCACCTTGGCGCTCACGGCACCGACGTCGTCCCCCATCTCGAAGCCGGTCATGAGTCCGCGCAACCAGCCGGGGTCCACCGTGGCGTCGTTGTTGACGAGGGCCGCGTGGTCGTACTCGGCCAACACGCCCCCGTCGGCGTCGTGAGTGGCCGACAGACCGAGGTTGCAGCCACCGGCGAAGCCCAGATTCCGCAGCGGTTCCAACACCCGCACCATGGGATAGTGGGCACGCACGCGCTCGGTCACGTCGTCGAGTGAGCCGTTGTCGACCATCACGATTTCGAGGCGATCGGCGGGCCACGACGTGTGCAGCAGCGACTCGATGCAGTCGATGGTCATCTGCCCGCCGTCGAAAGACAGCACGACGATGCGTACGAACGGCTCCGACGAAGTCATGGCGTGCTCACGATAACGAGGACCGGTCGCGCAACTCGGGCATCAGGTCGCGGTGGTGGCTCACCGTTCCCCGCTCGTGCGGTCGCTTCGGGAACAACCATCGGTCGAGCACGTCGGCCAGGTCCTCGAACATGAACTCTCGTCCCGCCCGCCACGACTCGTCCGACGCGCGGATCCAGTCCGCGTCGCTGGTGAGCAAAGGACGCAGTATCTCGGCCAACACGTCGGCATCGGTGATCTCATCCGTGCCGATGTCGGTGATCACCGGGATGCCGCGCGAGTTCAGCTCGGCCACCGCACCGCTTCGTTGGCCCCGCGCGTGTCGTCGCAACTGCACACCGACCCGCGCCGTGAGCAACGTGGCGTTCAGACGTTCGGCGTCCAACCAGCCGGTGAAATGAACCCATTCCTCCAGGTGCCGCGCGGCCACCACGGTGTCCAAGCGGGCCCGCAATTCCGTCGAGCATCCCCCGGCGAACACCAAACGGATGTCGCGCATCCAGCCCGACAAAGTGGACACCGCCCCGATGAGCACCTCGGGCTTCTTGCTCTCGTCGAGCCAGCCGTATGAGACGATGGTTCGGCCCGGAGGCATGCTCGCCCTCTGGTTGTGATGCGTGGCATGGGGCAACACCAAGATCGGCGGGTGATCGGCGCGAACCGATTTCACCACCTCGGCCGCCTCGTCGGACGACACCATGACGCTCTCGGCCGCGTCGAGCACGGGCTCGAGGAAGGTGATGTTCGCCCGATGGTACGCCTCGGCATCGAGCAGATCGGCCGGCCACGAGTTCTCCGGCACGCTGCACCGCCGCAGCTCCTGGCGCATACGAGTCTCGGCCCAGTCCCGCTGCCCCGAGAGATGGCCGATACCGACGAGACATCCCACCAACGTGGGTTCGTGCAACCAGACGTGTCCGGCCCGTTCTCCCAACGAGGCCAAGGTGGCGGCGTGGAACTCCGACGAGCCCAAGATGTTGACCATCGCGTCGAAGTCGTGCTGGCGGAAATACCGCCCGAGACCGGCCACGTTGCGCCGTCCCCGCGCCGCACCGTCGCTGGCGGAGAGATCGATCAAGGGCTCCATGTCCGCACTTCGCGGGGCCGCGTTCCACGCCGACAGGATTCGCTCGTTGTACGCGCCGATACCCGACGGTGATCCAGCGAAAGGCCCGACCAACGCGACACGTCGTCGGGGTGCTCGCGGAACGGATCGATGCTCCTCAGAGCCGTTCAACGCCGCCACCGCCGCGCGACCGACCCGGTCCCAGGTCCAACGGCTGCTGGCCGATCGCGCGATCTCGGTCAGCACCTCTCGAAACGGTAGGTCCACCAGACCGGAGAACATCACGCTCGTGATGTCGCGCACGTCGTGGGCGTCGAACGTGGCGCGCCGGTCGCCGATGACCTCGGGCAACGAGGAGTTGTCGCTGCAGATCACCGGACAGCCGCTGGCGGCCGCCTCGGCGACCGGCAATCCGAATCCCTCCTCCAACGAGGGAAACACCGATAGGTGTGCACCCTGATACAGAGACACCAACTCGTCGTCGGTGACGGTGTCGGTGACCAACACGTCGACACCCCAGACCAGCCCGAGATGGTGGACGATGTGGTGCCAACGGTCGCGCACCGCCGATTCCACGGCGCAGGCGATGACCAGTTGGTGACGATGGCGAACTTCGCGCGGAAGTGCGGCCCACGCGCGGATCAAACCCGGCGTGTTCTTGCGGTCGTCACCTCCGGTGACGGCGACGACGCGCCGACGGTCGAGGTCGAGCCCGATGTCGACCAATCGGTTCAGTCGGGTGTCGATGGACCACGAGTCATCGGACGGACCGAATTGCGGTTCGATGGCCGCGCCCACCACCTTGATGCAGTCGCGCGAGAACCCGAGCACCTCGGCCGCGGTGTCGGCCGAGAACGTGGAGTTCGAAAGAAGCAAATCGAAGGTGCGCACCAACGAGGCGCGCAACCGAGCCTGCACCCGAGCGGAATCCTCGACCAGATACCGATCGGGGTAGCGATACGGGATCACGTCGTGCAGCACCCCGGCCACGCGCAACCCGGCTTCGGTGACGGCCCGCGGCACGACGTCAAGCGGAATCGGGTGCAACATCATCTGGGTGCACAGAAACCAGGTGGAAGCAGGTTCGGCCAGAACCGTCGACCGCGCGAGAGCCGCCGTCGTCACGCCCTCGATCGACGTGCTCCACGTGGTGGCGTCATCGTCGGAGTCCACCAGCACCACCACATCGGCTCCGGCGGCACGCATCGCTCGTACCAGTCCGATGGTGTAACGCCCGACCCCGCGTCCGCCCGCGGTGGGATGCGAAACGACGCGCCCGTCCACCAACACCCGGAGGTTCGGCACCGGTCTCAGTTCCGTTTCGCGGGAGTGGAGGCCTCGGCGATCATGGCCTCCAGACGTGCGATCTGGCGTTCGATTGTCTGCACCGCCCCGACGGCCGTGTCCGCGTCGAGACGCAACCGCTCGGCGTAGCCCAAGAACAGGGGGAGCGACCGATCGGCTCCCGACCGAATGTCATGGTTGAGGGACTGGACGACGTCGTTGATGACCTGCACCTGGTTGCGGATTTCGGCCACCTCGGCCCGAAGAGCGCGCACGTCACGGCCGGTGATTCTCGACAGGAGGGCTTTGATCGCTCGCACGTCCGAGAGCCTACCCCGACCACCCGTGGCCGGGTCAGAGCTTCCGAGCAAAGCGCATGCGCAAGGTCAGAAGGATCATCTGCCAACCCAAGGTCCACGCCTTCCAGAAACTGCCGGTAACCGAACTCTCCCCCTCACGCTCCTGGTACTTCACCGGCACCTGCACGAACAACATCCGCTCGCGCGCCACGTGCAGCATCATCTCCAAACCGAACGACGACCCGTCGATACCGAACTTCGGGGTCAGCCGATCGAGTGACTCGCGATGGATCACCCGATACGTGCAGCCGACGTCGGAAAGGAAGACGGTGTTGTAGAGCACCTCCACCAGCTTGGCCACCGCCCAGTTGCCCCACTTCAGGAACCAGCCCATGTTGGCTCCCGAAAGGATGAGCGCTTGGGTGGTGCGCGATCCGAAGACCACGTCGACGTCATGCGTGTACGGAAGAAGCTTCAACAGGTCGGCCGGGTCGAAGGTGCCGTCGGGTTCGCACACGCAGATCAGATCGAACGAACGGGTTTCGTCGAATCCTCGTCGAATCGCGGCACCGTACCCCTGGGTGGTTTCCAGCACCTCGCGGGCCGTGGTGGGAGCGACCTCACCAGAGGTGTCCGGGTGCGCGTTGTTGTTCACCACCAGAATCTCGTCGACGATCCCGAGCGCTTCGAATCCGCGGATGCACGCGGCGATCGAGAGATGTTCGTTGTACGTGGGCAGGATCACTGCCAAGCGTTTACCGTTCCACACGTCGTCGACTCCACTCGCGCCACGGGCTCATTCGGGCACCAATGGAAGATACAGCACCGCCCCCATCACCTCGCGGCGTTCGTACTGCTCCACGGGCAACGGCAGCGCCCCCACTTGTTCGTCACCGGCCAGGAACACGAACGCGATGTCGAGTGGACTCTGCGAGAGAACCTCGGTCTGGCGTTGGGCGAAGGAGACTCCCCACGGAAGTTTCGGTCGCCACGGGAAGTACGCACCCCACGGATGTCCCGCCACCGCGACGTGAATGCGCTGATCGCTCTGGTACTCGATGGGATTCATCAGCCAGTAGTTGCCGGCGGCGTAACCGAAGCCCTCGTCCTCCAGGATCTCGACGAGCATCCGGACCTGTGCGTTCGGATCGTCGACCCGCGGCCCGGCATTGACCTTCGCCCACGGCACGACGAACACCGCCAACCACACGGCCAACGCCAACGCGAAGTGACGACGCCCGAGATCGCGCGCGCCGAAGCGGCGAACCAGATCGGCCGCTCCGACGACCACGGCCACGACGAGGAAGGGGAAACCAACGCTGGAGTACCGACCGTCGTCCACGAACCACATGTTGTTGAACAGCGACAGGATCGGCCAGCACAACACCGCCGGCAACGCCAATACCAGACCCCCGGGTACGACGCGAGCGAGCACCACCACCCCGTGGGCGACGAGGGCCAACAGGAGCAGGTACACGACGACCGACAAAGGCCCCCAGAGCCAACCGCCGTCCATGTTCATCATCCCGAAAGCGCGGGGCAGGAGTCCGGTGAAGAAGCTGGAGAGACGATCCCACGTGCTGTTCATCGGGGGCGACGGCTGCGCGAGGCTCAACCAGTCGTTCTTCACGTTCCACGCGAGGAAGGGAACGTTGACGAGGATCGCCGCCCCCACGGCGGGCGCCCACCACTCCCGTAGACGTCGTCGGAAAATCCAACACGGCACGAGGGCGATCGGGATCACCGACGCCAACGTCATGGGATGCAGGTAGAAGGCGAATCCCAACAGTGCTCCGGCCAGCAACACGTCGCGACGGATGCGCGCCTCGTCCACCACGACCCGACGAACCATGGCCGCGGCGGCGAAAGTCGTGGCGAGGAGCAAACCGTAGGCCTCCCATGCACGAAGCGACACCACCATCATGGCGCCGGGCGTGAGCCACAACATGCCGGCTGCCAGCCACGCCCAACGTTCCGGATTCGCGGCATCCATGTCCCGACGGATCGAACGAACGACGCGGAACATCACGACCGAGGACCCGATCCACCACAGACTGGTCAGCAGTTTCAACGGCACCACCCGCGCCCCGAAGAGCATGGTGAAAGGCGCGAAGACGTAACTGTCGATGACCCCCGTGTAGCCGATGCCCCGGTACACGATGGGAAGGTCGCCTTTAGCGATCTCCAGAGCCTGCAAACCCGTGAAGGCCTCGTCCGCGTTCAATTCGCCGAACTTGGTGCCCAACAGGTAGCCGCGAATCGCGTAGCCAACGAGTCCGAAAATCAGCACCAGTCCCCAACGAACGCGACGACTCACTTCGCCACGCTCTTCACCTCGGTGGCCCACGAAACGTCGGTGCGTCGCACCGTATCCACGTCGAGCACCTCGAGTCCGGCCGAACGATGCGCTCGCCTCAGACGTTCGACGGTGTCACCTCGGGGCACCACCAGCGTGACGCGGTCACGGGGGTTCGCTTCGGCTTCAGCCGCCGCCGCGCGCGCGACGTCCGCCAGATCTTCGGAGTCCGCGGCGGCCTCGAACAGCAACGCGAGCCGGCGCGAAGCACGATGGTCACGAACCCGACGGGCGTCGAAGCAACCGTCGTCTCGTCGTGGTTGCTCGGCCAGACGATCCGCCCACTTCGCCTCGAACCGGGCCCGCGACGCCTCCGCCAGTACCACACGATCCGCGTCGGCGCCCCCGTGTCGGTGAACAACCGGTCGATCGACGACCAGGCGGGTGACCAGACCCCGGGTCCACGCGGTCATGGCCAGATCGCTGTCCTCGAAATAGGCGGGCGCGAAACGGGGGTCGAAACCGCCGAGCGCGACGAAGGTCTCGCGTCGCATCATCCAGCACGCCGCCGAGGCGTAGTCGACGTCGCGGCTGAACATGACCGAGCCACGATCCGCGGGCCAACGTGCTCCTCCGATGGCCTCGGTTCCACCGTCGGCGAAGATCGCCTGGCCGGCTTCTTGCAGCTCTCCTTCGGAGCCCAACAGCGGTGGAGCTGCGATGGCCACCTGATCGTCTTCGAGGGCGCGGATCAAGGGAGCCGCCCACCCCTAGGTGACGACGAGATCC
>Ga0194111_10001430_pt1 | contig 29441 bp, 27 predicted proteins | sample TA2KigC300mmetaG_FD_146194 | JGI IMG/M metagenome (GOLD analysis project Ga0194111, IMG submission 146194) | Freshwater microbial communities from Lake Tanganyika, Tanzania - TA2015033 Kigoma Deep Cast 300m | ecosystem: Environmental > Aquatic > Freshwater > Lake | place: Tanzania: Lake... | reverse complement strand
AGAATTTTTGGAAAACAAAAAACAACGAATTCTCCTACTATTGATTCTTTAATTAAAAAAGGAGTTTATTTTTCAAATGCAATTACTACTAGCCAATATACTGCTCAAGTTATGCAAAGTATCTTTATTGCTAGGTTTCCTTTAGGAGATATAGCAACAAAACATTATACAGAAAATGCTACACCTAGTCTTTTATCGTTATTGAAAAGTCATGGATATAATACAGCTGCTATCGTTCAAGAAGATGTGTTTCTTCAAGGATTGAAAGAAACATTCGATAATGAAGATGTGTCATATAAGAGTGAAGAAAATATCTATAATGGATTAGGAGAACGAATTTTAAAAAAAATAGACTCTCTTTCTAGTCCTTGGTTTTATTACATTCATCCTGAAGATTTACATACACCTTGTGTTGTGCCCACCGAATTAGGTCATCTTAAATTAATTGAAAGATATGATCGAAATATTTTTGAAATTGATTCATTGATTGGAAGGATTCTAGAAAAAATAAATTTAGATGAAACTCTAATAGTGTTAACATCTGATCACGGCGAGTATATTTCGCCAGTTCAAGGATCTTTGAAAGAATCTGAGAGTGTTAAAGTATCAGTTAAAAACTTAATTAAAAAACTCATACCTAGAACAATACTTACAACATTACACTATAAAAAACAAAAACTGATTGGTAAAATTCATGCTACTAGAACTGACAAACCTCATGAAAAACGAATTCTTGCCTATAGTAGGAATTTGCAAGATAAAGCTCTCTTTGATGATATTATTCGTGTTCCTCTACTTTTTGCAGGATATGGTGTAAGCCATATTTCTCCAGTCAATCAACAGGTTTCTAATATTGACATTTTTCCAACAATATTGGAATTATTAGGAATTTCAAATACCATTCAAAATATTCATGGACGCAGTTTAGTTCCATTATTGAAGGGAAAAGAACTTGGTTCTGTTCCTATTTACATGACAAGTTTAGCAGTCATAAAAGAATTACATCTAACTATTAAGACAGACGACTTTAGTGGATTAGTAGGAATTAGAACAGAGAATTTCAAGTATTTTAGAAGTGTTAACGATCCCAAAAAAAATGTGCACCTGTATGATTTGAGAAGTGATCCATTAGAAGACAAGAACATAGCAAATGATAGACCGGATATTGTAAAAGAAATGGAGTTAAGTCTTGGAAAAATTAAAAATGATATCCTACCTTCATCAAACGAAGAAGAATTGGATCCGGAACAAATTAAAACAATTGAAGAATCTTTGAAAAAACTGGGGTATATGTAATTAATAATAGGAATTTGAAATAATTTAATCGTTGCAAAAGGTAAGAAGTAGAATATGAGAAAAAATCTTATCATTTTAATGATTGACGGAGGCAGATTTGATTGGGCTAACAAGTCATCATTTTTCCAATCTATCAAAGTTAATTCTGTAAGTTTTTCTCAATCTATAACCTACAGCCCACATACTATAGCAGCTATGCATGCAGTATTTAGTGGGTGCTATGGAACTAGAACTGGAACTAACAGTTATTGGTCTACTTACAAATTTAGAAAAGACAAGTTCAAAACAATTTCAGAATATCTACATGACCTATGTTATTACACCTGTGCAGACATTGTAAATGAACTGGTAATTCCAAAACAGGGTTTAGATGAATTTCTTATCCACGATGAAATGAAAGATGATCTCACCGAACGACACATGAACTTGTTGCAACAAATGAAATCAAAAAATAATAAAAATCAAAACTTCTTTCTATACCTACAATACAGCAATATTCACACCGGTATAATGAATGAGGTATTAAAAGTGTATAATAATTTTAGCAAGGAATATTTTGATAATCGAGAAAAAAATGAAAAACGATACGATTTTTTGTTTCATAACGCTGAAATTTATCTACAAGCGATTCTAAAAAAAATAAAAGAATTAGAATTAGACAAAAACTCTACGATTTTAATTATGTCTGATCATGGCATAAGTGTAGGGGAAAAAATAGGAGAACGTGCCTATGGTGCATTTTGTTATGATTATACACTGAGAACATTTGCATATTTCTTATTGCCTGGAGTCTCTCCAAAAGAAATAACCCAACAGGTAAGAACTATAGATTTTATACCAACTCTTTTGGCTTATATGGTAATAATCAACGTGGTGAATCATTACTCCCATTAATACAGGGAGAAAAAATCAATGAATTACCTGCATTTTTTGAAAGTTCGGTAAACTCACCATTATCACCGGAGAACAATATTATTGGCATACGAACTTCAGAGTACAAGTATTTTAGAAATAGGAATGTGCAAATAGGAAACATTCATCTCTATGATTTAAAAAATGATCCCCTTGAAGAAAACAATATTGCAATTAACAACCCCCACATTGTAGAGAAAATGGAAGCTATATTGGCACAATTAAAAATTGATAAGGAATTTAAATTTGAGGAATCTGAAACAAAATTAGAAGAAGAGAATAAAATCGAAAACGAATTAAGAAAACTTGGTTATATAACATAATAATGATTTATGTGTGGATTTATTATCTATTATAATTAGTTGATAAAATTTAGAAGATTGAAAAAATTATTACGTTAATTTCTTCGTGTGTCTTTATACTTTATTTCATGAAGTGGGCTATCTTTAAAATCAATACTCTCAGTTCTTTCATTATCAGGAGGCAGCTCCTTCCTTTTTCTCGCTAGATACTCTAATCTATGATCACCTTCTGAAACACGATTATAGGTAAGATAGATGTTGCTTCTTGGTTTATTACTCAAATTAGGTTTTGACCTATGAGGAGTAAAACAATCAAAAAAGATTACATCCCCTTTCAAGGTAGGACATGGAATAAAATTCATTCCTTCTAAATCTTTTCCTTGTAATGGGGCATCATATTTGCCAATTAGTCTTCTTTTATGATGGTTAGGTGCCACTTCTAAACAACCATTTTCTATAGAACTATCATCGGTTGTAATCATAACATTCATGAAATAACTTGCAAAATCATCCCATCTTGCTTGCATATCCTGGTGTGGTTTAAACCCACCTCCACTAGGTCTTTTGAAATTTATTTTATCTTTAAATAAAAGACATGATTCTCCCATTAATTCTTCCATACACGCCATTATTTTTTCTGAATAGGCTATTTTTCTGAAGTCTTCATGATAGTCAACATATTTTTCAATCCTTGCAAGAACTCTTTCATTATTTTTTATAGTTTCATAATATGCCATTTCCTTTCCTTTTGTCCAATCTTCTGGTCTTTTTTTAGCAAAATCTAAAATTTTCTGTTCTAATTCAGATATCTCATTTTTATTGAAAAAACCTTTTATCACCAAATATCCATCCTTATCAAATTGTGTTACTTGTTCTGAAGTAAGATATTTCATAACATTGATCTTTTAATAGTAATTAAATAGGTTATGACGTTTAGCAAAAACAAAAACACGCACTACATTTAATAATGTTTAACAGAAAAACTGATTTTTGCACGAAAATGTTATAATAATTTTAATAGATGGTGGAAGATTGGATTATGCCCAGAATTCACAAGTGTTTAATAAATTAAAATCTAGTTTTATCTTTTTTAGTCAAGCAATAACATATGCACCTTATACTACTGGAGCTATGCACGCACTACTTAGCGGTTGTTATGGTAATCGTAACGGTGTTGATAGTTATTGGCATGTGTTTAAATTTAAAAACGATAAATACAAAACTCTAGCTAGTTATCTAAAAGAAAATGGCTATTATACATACGCAGATGGTCACACAGAATTAATAATACCACGATTTGGTTTTGATATATACAATATACATGATGAACATAAGATAAATCTTGTTGAGTGGCATAGCGAATTATTAGAAAAAATGAATTCAATCTATAAAAATGGAAAGAATTTTTTTTTGTATTTACACTATAGTAAAATTCATACTGGAATTATGAACCAAGTTCTTAAGATATATAATAATTTTAGTAACGATTATTTTAAAAACACACAATTAAATAAAATTCGATACTCAAATCTTTTTTATGAGGCAGAAGTTTATCTTGAAAATATATTAAACAAGATTCAGAATTTACATTTAACTGATAATTCAATAATACTAGTAATGTCAGATCATGGAATAAGCGTAGGTGAAAAATTTGGAGAACGAGCATACGGTGCTTTTTGTTATGATTACACACTCAAAACATTTGCATATTTGTATTCCAAAGAGCTTATCCCAAAAGAGATAACATCACAAATTCGTCATGTTGACTTTATGCCAACAATTCTAGATATGTTGAAAATTAAATTAGATTCATCATACGAAAAATTAGATGGAATATCACTATTACCATTAATTAATGGGCAAAATGTTGAAGAAAAAATAGCATTTTCTGAAACTGGTAACCCATTAAATAATAATAAACCACCTAAAACGCCTAATACAAAATCAGTTCGTACTTCACAATGGAAATTAATTTTTAATGAATATAACAATACTAAAGAGTTGTACAATTTACAAAATGATCCGAACGAGGAAGAAAATTTAGTTGGTAGTGGTTTAGAAATAGAAGAAATTCTTTGGAAAAAGCTAGTTTCTTATATACAACATGAAAACACTCTCAACAATTGATTAAAATTTATTTGAATTTTTTTCTCGCTGATTCAAGATCCTGATATGTATCAACTTCACACCAATTGCCTTTTATAATTATGGGGGTTACTTTAATTTTAGAATCTATTAACTCTTGAAGCATATCTGTCAGATATGCTTTTTTCAAGGATGCTGCTTCATGAAAAGCACCTTTATGTGATTTCTCTAATTTTTTATATTTTTGTAAAAAAACATAGGCGCCTTTTTTTGATAATTTCATTAATCCTATAAACTCCCCAACTTCATTTTCTTTTAATGTTGAAATATTTTTTTTTATTTTTACAATTTTATCATTTTGAATTAATACACTATCAGCTTGTTCTTTAGGGTGCAGAGTTCTATTTTTATATGATTCTTCCCATTCTAAATCCACAGCAACTCCAATATCTTCCTGACAATTTAATATTGGTTTGAAAATATTTTCATCAAAAAGAATATCCGAATAAGAAATTATTAAATCATCATTTAGAAGTTTTCGCGATGCCATTAGTGAACCTAGTACATCATGCTCTTGATATTCATCATCATGTACATATGATACATCTGTAAAATTATATTTTTCACTATGCGGTCCAGTAATTATTGTAATGTCTGATATTTCAAATTTCTTAAACAAGAGAATTTGTCTTTCTAATATAGATTTTCCATTAATATCCAATAATCCCTTAGGTAATTCTTTTGTATAATCACCTAATCTTGTAGCTGATCCTGCAGAAATTATAACAACTTTCATTCCTAACTGTTTAAATTTTTCATAAATCTATGCTTTATGTCTAAAGCAGATAAGTTAATTCGTTTGCTAATTTCACTACTGTTTTTTATTTTAACAAGAATCAGTATAGGACCATCAATTTTTTTTATTTGTGATAAAATTTTAGATAAGTCATTAGGAAAAAAAACTTTGAACACCTTGTAATTACTAGCTTTAGCTATTTTGTCAATGTTAATTTTTTTTGTATGTGTTGGTTGACCACCAGTCGATTCATGACTAGAATTATCAAAAACTACATGAACTAGATTTTTAGGCTTTAGATAACCTATAGTAGTTAAAGAGCCTAAATTCATAAGAAGATTTCCATCTCCATCGAAAATAAAAATTCGTTTCTTAGGTTTTTTTAATGCGATTCCTAAACCAATAGATGATGCCAAACCCATCGAACCAATCATATAGAAATTTGATGGTTTGTCATATACATCAAATAAATCTCTACTTATGAAACCATTTGCTGCAATTAAGTAGTTATTTCTAATTTGTTTTGCAATGATTGAAATAGCTTTTTTTCTATTCATTAAAATCTTTTTTACAAATTAGGACACATGATATGTTTTGTTTAAGTTGGCTTATTGCCCATCGTGCACATTCTTTCCAATTTCGATCTGTTAGAATCTTTGACTGTAAATCTATAATCTTTAATAATTTTGATTGTATTTCTCCAATCTTAGTATGTTCGGGAGCGTCATTTTTGAGATAACCTCTCCATCCTATAACAAAAAGTAATGGAATTTTGTATAACTGTACCAAAGAAGTAATTGTGCTAATTGAATTAGCAAATCCAGCATTTTGCATAAAAACAACCGATAAACTGTTAGCTAATGACATGCCTACAGCTATACCTATGGATTCATCCTCTCTAGTGGTTATTAGAATTTTTTTTTGTTTTAAACCCTGATCGATAAAATATTTCATTGTAGAATCAGGAACCCCAACAAAACCTTCAAATTTACTTTTTAGTAAATAATCAAATAACTTTCTTTGATTATTTTCATTCAATTAATATATCCCATTTTTTTCAAATTTTTTTCAATTACTTTTTCTTGTTTCTGAATTTCATACATTTCTTGTAAATGAAATATCTCTTCCATACTTGACATCTTTTCTTTTACGCTACTAATGCTATCTGCGTTGATCAATTCTTTTAATAATTTCGACATGGCATAATGTGCTACACGGAAAGTCTGATTTGCATAAATTATCATTTTTATGTTATGAGATATTAAATCTTGAATTTTCACACTATCATATGTTGTAGGTATTACCACAATTGGTACATTTCCATTCCAAGAATCCACAAATTCAAAAATTTCATCTGGTGTTTTTTGTTTGGAGTGTATTAATATTGCATCAGCACCTGCCTTTTCATAAGCAGAAGCTCTTTTGAGAGCTTCTTTCATTTCTAAACCAGATATTAATGCTTCAACCCTTGCTATAATCATGAAATCATCATTTTGTTTTGCTTGATTTGCTGCTAATATTTTTGCCACAAACTCCTTTTCTGATAACAAATCATTTTTTCCATTTTCTAGTAAACTGTTTTGTTTTGGGAAAGTTTTATCTTCAATACATATAGATGCAATTCCAGCATTCTCATATTTTTTTACCAAGCGACTAACATTTGTAGGGCCGCCATAACCAGTATCACAGTCTGCAATTACTGGGATTTGGCAGGTATCAACCATACTAGAAGCAACGTCAAAGAACTCAGTCATTGTTAAAACACTAGCATCTGGCAATGCATGGGTAGCAGAGATAGCAAAACTTCCAGCCCACACCGCATCAAACCCATTAATTTCTACTAATTTTGCTGACATAGCGTTAAATGCGCCTCCTACCTTTATCAGTGGCTTTGATGATAGCAATTTTCTTAATACTTCACTAGATGAATCCAATTCAACCACAAGAGAGTATTGATATTGACTTATAATAATAGATTATTGAAAAATTATTATCTAACATGTTCACGTTAAAACAGCCCAAAACAATTCATTTTGGAGCAGATTCTGTTAAAAATTTTCAATTTCCACTAAACTGTCTAATAATTACCTCAAATGGAGCCAAGTCTCGTGGCTGGTTAGAATATGCAGGACTTTATGATCACCATATTTTTGATGAGATAGAGCCAAACCCCTCATTGGAAACCACAGAAAAAATAATTCATGATTTTCAAAGTCATAATATCTCAACTGTTATTGGAATAGGTGGCGGCAGTTCATTAGATGTAGCTAAATTTGTAGCCCATAAATTAGATAAAACCAAAATTATGATTCCTACAACATTTGGCAGCGGAAGCGAAGTAACAAGGATTTCCGTTCTTAAGGTAGATGGCAAAAAGAAAAGTTTTCATGATGACGGTTTACTTGCCGATGTTGCAATAGTCGATCCAAATTTTGCAAAAAACACTCCACAAAACATTATAAAAAATTCCGCAATTGATGCTCTTGCCCAATGTTCTGAAGGATATGATAGTAAAATTGGAAATTCCTACACACGTTTTCTTTGCAAAAAAGCATTTTGTGTTCTAGAAGAAGGCATAGTCAACAACAATTATGAGAAGATTGCCTTTGGCGCTCTGCTTTCTGGATTAGGTTTTGGGAATTGCTCAACTACTTTAGGTCATGCATTATCATATGTTTATTCTAATGAAGGTATTTCTCATGGACATGCATTAGCTTTTACAACTACTATCGCTCATAAATTTAATAACTCTATATTTTACGAACGATTCCTAAAAATAGTGAAAAAACTAGACTTTCCAAAAATATCTTTAAAATGTAACCTTAAAGATGCAAGTAATCTCATCCTCACTGACAGAAAACATTTAGATAATAATCCTAAATTTGTAACCAAAAATGATATAATGTCACTTTTACATAAGATCAATTCGACCAAATCAATTGAAGAGTTATAACATTGCTTAAGAAAATGACCTTTGATGTGTAGTAGATGGAAAACCTAATACAAAATATACAAATATGTAACCATAGAAAAAAATTATCTAGATAAATAATGAAGGCAATCATATTAGCTGGTGGCGTTGGAACGAGAGTCTCTGAAGAGACACATATTAAACCAAAACCTATGATCGATATTGGTGGAATGCCAATCTTATGGCATATAATGAAAATTTATTCTGCATATGGAATAAATGATTTTGTAATTTGTTGTGGTTATAAAGGATATGTAATTAAAGAATATTTTGCAAATTATTTCTTGCATATGTCAGATGTAACATTTGATATAAAAAATAATAAAATGAGTGTGCACCGAAAATTTGCAGAACCATGGAACGTTACACTAGTCGATACTGGCGTTAATACAATGACTGGAGGTAGATTAAGAAGAGTAAAAGAATATGTAGATGAAAAAACTTTTTGTTTCACATATGGCGATGGTGTTGCAAATATACAAATTGACAGATTAATAAGATTTCATAATGAATGCAAGACTATTGCAACTGTAACTGCAGTGCAACCACCAGCTAGATTTGGAGCGTTAGTTGTTAAACAAGATAAGGTTATTTCATTTAAAGAAAAACCTCTTGTAGATGGAAATTGGATAAATGGCGGCTATTTTGTATTGGAACCTTCAGTTTTTGATTACTTGAAAGATGATTCGACTGTTTGGGAGAATGAACCGCTTGAAGAGTTAGCAAGAGAAGGACAACTGTCTGCATACAAACATTCTGGATTCTGGCAACCACTAGATACTCTAAGGGATAAAAACAAGTTAGAAGATTTGTGGTCAAAAGGAACCGCACCGTGGAAAATTTGGTGAATTCGAGTTACGTTATACGCAAATCATAATTAACCATTTTTTGATCTATCAACCATTTAAGATACTTTACACGGTGGAATTTCTTATCTAAAAAATCTTTTTCTTCCATACCTATTTCTACAAATTTTTTATACATTTCTTTGATTCCGTCATCTAATTTCTTTCTAGTTTGATATCCTAATTCATTTTTTATTTTATCAAAACTGACTCTATATGATCTAGAATCTTTATCTGCATTTTCTGTATATGATATTTTTGAATGTGGAACTATTGATTCAATAATTTCTGCCAGTTCTTTTATTGTATAGTTATTATCATTACTTCCTACATTAAAAACCTGCCCCTTAATCCTGTCTTCTGGACATTTTAAAACTTGGATGAAAGCACGTGCCATATCTTCAACATGGATTAAAGGTCTCCAAGCACTTCCATCACTTAATAGTTTAACTAATCCAGTTGTAACTGCGGAACATGTTAAATTGTTTGCTACTAAATCAAGTCGCATATTTGGAGATAAGCCATAGGCAGTTGCACTCCTCAAATTGACAGGAGAAAAATTCTCATCTTTTAATTTTGACAAATCATGTTCAGCAAACACTTTAGATTTAGCATATGCGGTAAGAGGCAAGAGTTCAGAATTTTCATTAACAATTTCTTGGCTTGAGCCGTAGGATGAGCATGAAGAAGAAAAAATAAAACGTTTGACACCTGCTTTCTTTGCAGTTTCAGCAAGTTTAATGGTAGTTTTGTAGTTTATTTCAAAAGTTATGTCTGAGTTTAGTTCACCCAAAGGATCATTCGATAATGCTGCAAGATGACAAATTGCATCAATTCCTGAAAGATCTTTTATTTTTATATCTCTAATATCTCTTTTGGGTTGAGTTTCATTACTAGAGCTAGCGAAATTTTTTGGAAAGTAACCAATATCGTATACTTCAACCTCAAAATTTTCATTTCTAAGTATTTCTACGAGAACTGTTCCTATATAACCTAAATTTCCAGTAACTAGTACTTTCATGAATTTCTAGAATTAAAGCCTTATTTAATCAATTTTTATTTTGAAAAATATTAAATGATAACTGATTTTATAACAATCCGATTAAATTATGAAAAATAAAATGTGTAGATTTTGTGGTTCTATTTTGAATCAAGTTTTTTTGGATCTAGGTGAAACTCCTTTAGCTAATTCTTTCCTTAGTAAATTTGATTTACAGAAAAATGAGCCATTTTTTCCACTTCAAGTTTATGTATGTAATCAATGTTATTTGGTTCAGTTAAAACAATTTAAAACTCCTAAGGAAATTTTTTCAAAATATGCCTACTTTTCTTCCTACTCCAGCTTGTGGCTAAAACATGCAGAAAAATATGTTGAAATGATCACAAAGCGATTTCATTATAACTCAAACAGCCTCGTTATTGAACTAGCAAGCAATGATGGTTACTTACTACAATATTTTAAGAAAAAGCAGATTCCAGTTCTTGGAATTGAACCGGCTGAAAATGTGGCAGAAGAAGCTAAAAACAGAGGAATCCCAACAATCATTAATTTTTTTTCTGAAGATTTGGCTATCAAACTAAAAAACGAAGGAAGGCAAGCAGATCTAATCGTAGCTAATAATGTGTTAGCACATGTACCAGAACTAAACAAATTTGTTAAAGGTATTAAGATTTTGTTAAAAGATAATGGAATTGCAACAATAGAATTTCCACACCTATTAAATTTGATAGAAAAAAATCAATTTGATACAATCTATCATGAACATTTTTCATATTTTTCATTGTTTACTGCAATGAAAGTATTTTTTCATCATAATCTACAAATCTTCGATGTTGATGAAATTCCCACACATGGAGGATCTCTTAGACTATATGTAAAACACACAACTAACAATTATTTGAAAATAACATCCAATGTAAAAGTAATTCTTGATAAAGAGCGAAAATATGGATTAAATGATATTAATACGTACAAAAATTTTTCAAAGAGAGTTATACAAGTAAAGGAAAAACTATGTGAGTTTCTTTTAGAAGCTAAAAAATCTGGTAAAAAAGTTGTTGGTTACGGAGCTCCTGCAAAGGGTAATACTTTACTAAATTTTTGTAATATCAATGTAGATTTGTTATCTTATACTGTTGATAAAAATATACACAAGCAAGAACTTTATCTTCCTGGTACGCATATTCCAATAAAACATCCTGAGGAAATAAAAAAAACAATGCCTGACTATTTACTTATATTGCCATGGAATCTTCAAGACGAAATCATGTCAGAGATGAGTTTTATCAGAAAGTGGGGTGGAAAATTTGTGATTCCTATTCCTGAGGTGAAAGTTATTTGAAATTTACTGAGACTAAGCTTAAAGGATCTTATGTAATTGATATTGAAAAAGATGAAGATGAAAGAGGATTTTTTGCTAGAACTTTGGAAAGAAGGAAATTTTTAGAATTAGGTTTAGATATAGAGTTGTTTCAGTGTAATATTTCATTTAATAAGCAAAAAGGGACTATACGTGGAATGCACTATCAAGAACCACCGTATGAAGAAGTTAAAATTGTTCGATGTACACAAGGAAAAATATTTGATGTAATTATTGATTTAAGACCTGATTCTGATACATATAGAAAGTGGTTTGGACTTGAATTAAGTTATGAAAATTACAAAATGATTTACATTCCTAAAGGATTTGCTCATGGATTTCAAACGCTTGAAGATAATACTGAAGTATTTTATCATATGTCAGATTGTCATATGCCAAAATATGCAAAAGGAATTCGTTGGGACGATAAAGTTATTGATATAATATGGCCATTAAAACCAACTATTATTTCAGATAAAGATCGTTCATACAAACCAATTATCTAAATTGAAATCGGTTACAATAAAATATTTAGTTAATGTGCATACCCATAAATTCAAAATAAAACAATCTAATTAATAATTATGAAAATTTTCATTATGGGTGGAAGCGGGGTAATTGGTTCTTATTTTGTAAAGTCATTTACAAAAGAAAATTATGAAATAAGATATAGCTATTACAATAATAAGCCTCCCTATCCAAGTGGTATTAAATTAGACATAAAAGATCGTAGTAACACAGTAAAAACATTAAAAAAAATTCAACCAGATCTTGTTATTATAGCAACTGCTTTAGCTAATGTAGATTTATGTGAGACCAATCCTTCTTTAGCAGAATTAATCAATGTTGAAGGAACTCGGAATATTGTGGATGGTTGTAAAATGATCAATAGTAAAATAGTATTCATTTCTACATCAGCAGTATTTAATGGAAAAAAACATGAATATTATGAAAATGATAAACCACAGCCTACAAACATATATGGTTTAACTAAATTACAAGGTGAGAAAATAATTCAAGAATCAGATTTAGAATTTTTGATTCTTAGAACTGATCAGCCATATTGTTGGAAAGAAAAATGGCAGCATACCAATTCTGTAATTAGGGTTATTGATAATCTGAAAAAAAATCTACGATTTAAAGAAATTGTAGATTGGTATAATATGCCTACGTATGTTCCAGATTTTATTAATGCTACAAAAGAACTTATTCGAAAAGATTTGGGAGGAATTTTTCACTTAGTAGGTCCTGATTTTATTAGTAGATATGAATGGTCACAAAAGGTAGCTGATATTTTTCACTTGAAAAAAGAATTAATAAAACCGATTAATTCTTTAGAATTGAAATTACCTGTAAAGCGGAATAATGTAAAATTGAATAATGACAAATTGTTGCAAAAGACTGGATATAGAATGATTGGAGTAGAAGAGGGGTTAAGAAAGATGGAAGTTGAACGACACAGTTTCTAAGTTATATTTTTCTTAATTTAATCTAACTAAATAAAGGATAATACAACATGGAGTTAATAACTAAATGAATGATGTGACGCCAGCTAAAATTACCATAGGCTTACCTGTTTACAATGGTGCAAAATTTATTCGTAATGCAATCCGCTCCCTCTTAAAACAATCATATACAAATTTTGAATTAATAATTTCTGATAATTCCTCTACTGATGAAACCGAATCAATTTGCCAAAATTTTGCACAAATGGATAAAAGAATCAAGTATATTCGTCAACACAAGAATATGGGAGTAGTGTGGAATTTCAATTATGTATTACAGAAGGCAAATACAGAATATTTTATGTGGGCAGCTGCTGATGATGTTTGGCATCCAGAGTTTATACAAAAGAATTTAACATTTCTTGATAAAAATCCTAGTTTTGTAGGTAGTACTAGCGAAGTAGAGCTCTTTTATGAACCATGGGAAGAAAAAGATTTTGAAAAACTCAAAGATATAACACCGACTAAAAAATACCAGTGGGTTCATCCACTTATAGGAAATTATGAAGAAAAAGTTAGATTTCTTTTTGGTTTCAAGAAATTTGAATATGCGTATGCGATTTATCGCACTAAATATCTGAAAAAATCTATGATTAAAAAGATATTCCTTAGTTGGGAAATCCCAATTATTCTCAGGATATTGAAATATGGAAATTTGAATGTGGAGGATGGAGTGATGATGTATAAGTATATGGGTGGTAAAACAGAATCCAATTATTACAAAAAATTATTTAGTACCACTAGAAAACAAGGTTTTGGGATTTTACATTGTCTTTTTCCTTTTATTCCTTTAACAATACACTGCTTAATGATTGTAGGTCCTAAGATATTTTTTCGACACTTACTAGGGAGTTTTATTAAATATAATTATAGAGCGCAAAGATTAGTTTTTCTCGATATATTTTCAAGAGAAAGATTCAAGTAATTTTTTAAAAATCGTTAATAGAATTTTGAACGAGGGTTATCAGGTTCTAAATTCAAAATTTCAGAAATATTATTTTGAATCACTCTATTAATCCAATCTATTTTGTCGCTTAATGGTTTGAATGATGTTTGAGTATGGTACAAAATTATAAAGTATCCTGAATTAGTTTTAATATCTTCTGTATCGATGTTTATTAAAATTACATTATTAAAATGAGCATCAATTAAATTTGTGGCTGTTAAATTAGCGTCTGCCAAATTAACATGATCTAAATTATTATTTTTCAAATTTGCATTGAATAAATATGCATGTGCCAAGCTAGTATGATATAAAATTGTAGTAGTAAGATCAGTATTAGAAAAATTAGCACCAGATAAAATCGAGTATGAAAAATCAGTATTTTTTAAATTTGCTTCTTGAAAATTTATACCACTACCACGAACATGTTGCAGTTTTGCATTTTCCAAATTTGCGCCTTCCAAATTAGCATCTCGAAGTGTACTCCCGCTTAAAATTGCATTTTGTAAATTTGCATTCCTGAGATTTGCCGCTTCAAGATATGCTCCATATAATGTTGCATTTTCCAAATTTGCACCTTCCAGATTTGCTTCAAAAAGATTTGCTCCAGACAGATTCTTATTTTTAAGATTTATACCACTAAGATTCTTTCTCGATAAATCTAAACCAGATAAATCGTTGGTTTTAAAATCTGTATCATTTAATTCCATATAATCTTCATGATGTTGTAAAATATTTGTATGTAGAAATTCTTTTTTGAGTTGTATATTTGACAAGTCAAGATCTAGTGATCTTACTTTATCAATTTCAACTCCAAACAGATTAGCACCTTTAATGTTTGTATTACTTAAATTTGCGTTAGTAATTTTTGCATTATACAAATCACTATTCTGTAAGTTTGAATTAGTTAAATCGGCATTGATCAGATTTGCATGTCTTAAAGTGGTATTTTGAAGATCAGTATTCTTAAGATTCGTCTGATAGAGTTTTGCGCCATAAAGATTAACTCCTACTAAATTAGCACCTTCTAAGTTAGCATACGATAAATCTGCACCAGATAAATTAGTGTCTTTAAATTTTGCATTTTTAAGTTCTGCAAATGTTAAAATTGTATTATGAAGATTAGAATTAGTAAAATCAGTTTGTGTGAAGCTCATATATGAAAGATAGGCACCACAAAAATTGGCACCTCTTGCATCAGAAAATTTAAAATTTGTATTTTTAACATTCGCTTTGTAAAAGTCTACTAATCTAAGTTTTGCATTTTCCAAATTTGCGCCTTCCAAATTAGCATCTCGAAGTGTACTCCCGCTTAAAATTGCATTTTGTAAATTTGCATTCCTGAGATTTGCCGCTTCAAGATACGCTCCATATAATGTTGCATTTTCCAAATTTGCACCTTCCAGATTTGCTTCAAAAAGATTTGCTCCAGACAGATTTGCCCCTCTTAAATTAGCATTTTGTAAATTTTGTTGAGTTAAAGAATAACCAGCTAAATTGCAATATGACAAATCTATTTTATGAATTGTTAGTTTATCTTTAGCGCTATACTCATGCATGAATTCTTTACATTGTTGTAATTCATTTGAATCATGAATTTTCTTAGTGATTTCTAATTCTTCTGAATAAGATATTTGACTAGAAATAATTATCAAACTGGCAATAATAATTTGTATGTAATTCACTCTCATACTTGGTTTCAAGTCATTATATTAGATTTATTACTTTAATCTACAAAATTGAAAGTCTACATGTTGTTAGATTCATTAGTTTTGCTTGGATAAAATTATCTAGTGTTTTTCTGATAATTAATAGTGCTAATAGCATAATGGTGATTATTTATAGTATGAACTAAATCCTACACCAGGATCATTGATTATCAGCTGCTTTAAATTCAATAAACGGCAATATTTAGAAAATATTATGAGAGTTATTATTGCATCAGGAGCTGGAGGAGGCACAGCTAAAGGCAGAATTGGAAAATATTTTCATTTAAAAGAATTTGGTGAGTCACTAAAAAAACATGGAGTTGAATATTTACTTGTAAAGGAATCTGATTACATATCTGGTTTTCCAAGTAAAAATCCTAAAGACTGGTTTTCAAAAAAAAAAATTCATAATTTAATCCAAGAATTTAATCCAGACATAGTCTTCGTAGATCGACAATCTCATTTTGCACTAGAGACCATAAAAATTGGAATTCCTCTATTTGTTTACTTGAGAGGGAATTATTGGATGGAAGTTGAGTGGGCAAAGAAAACAATATACAAAGATCCTTTAATGAGACTGGTTGTTAATTTAAGAAAAAAAATCGCAAACAAAGTCTTTTCTAAATGTCAAGGAATTTTTATGACAGCAGATTATCTCGATTGTGTAATAAAAAAGCATATTCCAAATGCAAAGACCTTCCATTTCTTAGAAGGGCTTGATGTTTCTAGGTGGTATCCATCACCTGGAATGCATTTAGAACATCCATGTGTTGGGATGCTGCAAGACGCAAATTGGTGGGGCAAAACTAAAGAGATATTAGTTTTAGATAAGGTACTTGAAAGAATGCCCAATGTTCACTTTTATTGGGCAGGCGATGGTCAATACAAGAAAGGAATTTTAGAAAAATTGACAAAACATAAAAATTTTCACTATCTTGGAAGCCTAGAGTATCCAGATACGGTTAGAAAATACCTTACAGAAATAGACGTTTATGCATTACCTACTGGTATGGATACCACACCGTTATCTTGTAGAGAAGCAATGTCAATGGAAAAACCTGTTGTGGCCTCCAAAGTGGGCGGAATTCCAGAGATGGTCTATGATGGCAAAACAGGATTCTTAGTGGGAGAGGGGGATCATAATGCTTGGATTGAAAAACTGACAAAATTGCTTTCTGATCAAGAATTACGCAGAGAATTTGGAAAAAATGGAAGAAAATTAATTATTGATAAATTCAACTGGGATAAATTAGCAGAGAGTTTCATAAAGATTACATCAGCGTATGTAAAGGATGAAAATTCATAGTTTTTTATCCGGTCTCATTTCTTTAGTAATAAATAATCTATACCAGATTTCTACTGCTAATAATCCCAAAAATTTGTTCACATATTTAACATCTAATTCTTCTTTATCGATATATTTATTGATCCATTTTTCATTTATCCAACCATCATTTACTACTCTTGCATCTGCCAGATATTTTTTGCATATCTTACTACCGTGTGACTTCCACAGGTTTATTGTGTTTACATTAAAACCTAGTTTTTCCCTAGAAACCAATTGTTCTTTTTTATATTTTTGAAGAATTTTTCGCAGTAAAATCTTCCCCGTATTTGTTTTAGGATCATACTTAAAATTATTAGGTATATGTGTAGCATACAAAATCATTTTTTTAGATAATATTGGTGAAATTGAATTGAGGTAAAAATAATTGTGTAATTTTGTATTTACTGGTAGAAAATTATATAGTAATTTACCATTAAAATCAGCAAGAAAAACCTGATCTATATTTTCTAATGAATTATCAAAATAAGGTATTAACAGATCGTAAATTATTTTCCATGAAAAATCAGTTTTTTTTGTAAATAACTTTTCTTGATCTGGTACATGATCTCTTTCATGACATTCTAGATAAGATTTTGTCTTATCTAATGGTGGCGAGTTGTTAGCTATCAAAGAAAGGAATTTTTTATATCTAAACGTATATCCGCCAAATAGCTCATCACCACCATCGCCTGACATCATATATTTTGAAAATAAGGAAGAATTTTTACAAACATGATACCAATGAAGGTCCCAGAAAGGCTGTTTGATGATACTGATTGCCTTTGGTAGTTCAGCAAGATAGTTATCTAGGTATATAACAGTTTGATGAATGTTAAAATCATCGGCTATTCTTTTTGCATCATAAGTTTCATCCACACTTTTTGCAAATTTTATTGAAAATGCTTCTACTTCAACATTAGGAAAAATCTTGTTAAATAATGTCAAAACAAGAGTTGAATCTACCCCCCCACTTAATGCGATAGAAACTTTTTCAATCGTTTTATCAAACGAATTTTTGATAGAGTTCTCTATTAATTTTTGAATAAAATCTATTGATGGGTTTTGATTACTTGGTATAAAGTTATTCCATACAAGTTTTGGCAAAAGTGATTTTTGAGTTGGAATGTAACGAAGTGTCAGAACGTATATCAGATCATGTGGATTAATAATGACATTCTTAGTTTCTTCCACGCCCTATTCCTCGAAATATCAATCCTGCCTTTTTTGCTGCATTAGTTTCAATTACTCCCCTACAATCTATCACTACGGGGCTTTTCATTTTGATTGCAAATAATGTAGGATCTATATCACGAAATTTATCATGAGCTGTTATTATAACAGCTACATCTGCATTAGAAATTGCGTCTAGAAGTGTTTCTTCGGTTTTTATTCCAAAAATCTCAACGGAAGTAAAATAAGGATCAAAAATTTTGATTTTTGCTCCAGATTCTAACAGTTTTTTTACTAGTGGTTCTGCCGGAGTAATCTGTAGATCTTTGACATTTGGTTTGTAGGACACTCCTAAAATAGTAATTGTGCTATCAGGGATAGTTTTTTTGCATTCGTTTAAACCATTGCTAATTAAATTCACTACGTGTTGTGTCATACCTTCATTGATGTGTTTGCTCAAAGCAACTATTTTCAACAAGTCGCCATTAATTTTACGTGCAGAGTTGAGAATTTGGTTTGAGTTGACGGGCAAGCATGGTCCTCCTACACCAGGTCCTGGAAAATGAGTTTGAAAGTTGTATTTTTTATCTGCAGCTTCAAGCACTTTATAAACATCTATACCAAGTTTCTCAAAAAGAATTGCAAGCTCGTTTACAAATGCTATGTTAACATAACGGAAAACATTCGTTGTAAGTTTTACCGCATTAGCACTTTTGCAATCTGGCATTTTTATTAACTCAACAGGAAAAACATGATGATAAATTTCCATTATAATATTTGAAGTATGTTCATCAAAGGCTCCTACCAACCGTGGTAGATTTTCAAAATCATGAAAAATTTCTCCTGGATTCGCATTTTCTGGGCACACACCTATTCCAAAATTTTTTCCAGCTTCAAATTTATGATTAGTACCTTCAATTATTCTAATAAACTCATTTTCAATAAAGCCAGGTTCTACAGTACTTTCGACTATAATCAAAGAAAAAGGTCTCATTATTTGATTCAATTTTTTACCAACAGATTCAAGAGCAGAATAATCAGGTACACATTTATCATCGATAGGAGTTGGAAGAGATAATATTATAACATCGCATTGTGGAACAGCTTTTTCAATTTCAGTTGTAGTTGATAATAGTTTTTTTGAAATAACATAATCAAATATTTTTTCATATCCAGGTTCATCCTTTAATGGAAAATTACTCGAATTAATCATGTTCACTAAATTACTGTTAATATCAACTCCAATTGTTCCCAATCCTGACTTTGCAAATGATATTGCGGTAGGCAGACCAATTCTTCCAATTCCTATTACACAAACCTTTATTTTTCCATCGGAAAGTAGTTTTTTTACATCTCCTAAATTCTTGGTAATTATTTCTAAGTTATTTTGATTCACTCTTAATTTCTCCGAATTGCATGCACTAGTTTTATGACAATTAATATTAGTTTGTTCTAAAAATCACCAAAATTTAAAACTATAATAGTTGAAAATAAAGCAAATTTTTATGATGAAATCGGTTATAACCGCTGCTGGAAAAGGTACACGACTTTTACCTATTACAAAGGAGCTTCCAAAAGAAATGATGCCTATTTTCTCAAAAATGTATGGGAGTGGAAGAGTTGTAATGCCATTATTACAGTTTATCTTTGAGCAGCTGTATACAATTGGGATTAGGGATTATTGTTTTGTTGTGGGCAGAGAAAAAAGATCTATCGAAGATCATTTCACACCCCACGAATCATATCTTAAAGAGATCAGCAGTGAATACAAAAAATTAATTACAAACTTTTATCGACATTTAGAAAAATCACACCTTATGTGGGTTAATCAAAACAAGCCGTTGGGTTTTGGTGATGCCGTTCGAAGAACAGAAAAGTATGTTGGGATGGACGATTTTGTAGTACATGCAGGAGATGTAGCAATACTTGGAAAACAGCACCCAATTTCACGGTTAATTAAGATAGCTAAAAACGACGAGGATATTTCTGCTATACTGTTATTTAAAAAAATAAAAAATCCAAAAAGATTTGGTGTTCCAAAAATTTCAAGTATTTCTAACTCATTATATCGAGTAGATGAAATAGAAGAAAAACCATCTAAGCCTAAATCCAATTTTGGGGTATTACCAATATATTATTTTAAATCAGAAATTTTTGAATATCTTAAAAAAATCAGACGGGGAAAAAACAACGAGTTTCAACTTACTGATGCTATACAAAAAATGATCGAGAGTGGTAGAAAGGTAGTCGGCATTACACTAGAAAAGGATGAAGTAGACATAGATGTTGGAACCGTAGAGTCTTACAAATCATCCCAAGACATTACTTACAAGATCGCATGATTTTTAATTCTAATCAAAATCAAAAAAAATATGAAAATCGCAGTTATAGGTTTAGGTTTTGTAGGTCTTTCGTTGGCAACAGTTTTAGCAACAAAGAGTTTTTCTGTTATTGGTATTGACTCTGATAAAAACAAAATATCAACATTAAGAAATTGCAAAATTCCTTTTTATGAGCCTCGTCTTGATATTTTATTAAAAAAGACATTAAAACGGAAATTAATTGTTTCGTCAGATATTTCACTGATTAAGGATTGTAAATTAATTTTTATATCAGTAGGAACACCACCGCAAAATGATGGATCTATTGATTTACGAATGATTCAATCTGTTACAGCTCAAATAGCCCAAATATTGACTCAAATGAAAAATGAACCAATAATATTAGTTAAAAGCACAGTTATTCCTGGTACTACTGAAAAAAAAATTCTGCCAATTTTAGAAAAAAAATCTAGAAAAAAAGTGGGAAAGAATTTTGGTTTAATAACAAATCCAGAATTTCTTAGAGAAACAAAGGCTGTTGAGGATACATTACAGCCACATGTTGTAGTTTTAGGAGGAAATAATGATAAATTTTTAAAATTTGTTAAAAAATTTTATTCACGACTTCATCCAAATGTACCTATAATTTCAACTAACCATCAAACTGCTGAAATAATAAAATATGCAAATAATTCATTTTTGGCAACTAAAATTAGCTTCATTAATCAAATTGCAAGAATCTGTGAAGCTATACGAGGAGCTAATGTAGATGATGTTGCAAAAGCAATAGGATTGGATCCCAGAATAGGTCCCCTTTTTTTAAATGCGGGTCCTGGTTATGGTGGTTCTTGTCTTCCAAAAGACATCAAAGCAGTTATTAATTTTGCTTCACAGGCTGGTGTTAATTCTTCTCTTCTTAATGCGGTCGAATTAATCAACGAGGACCAACTTTTTAACATAATATCTATTATTAAGAAAAAGCTTAGTCCTATAGTAGGTAAAAAAATAACAGTGCTTGGACTTGCATTTAAACCAGATACTGATGATGTGAGGGATTCTGTATCTTTAAAATTAATTAAGCTTTTGCTCAAAAACAAAGTTAGTGTAGTTGTACATGATCCAATAGCAATTGAAAATACAAGGGCAATTTTCGATTCGAAGATTTACTATGCAAAATCCGTAAAAGATGCACTCAGGGGAAGTAATTGTGCAATAATAATGACTGCTTGGAAAGAGTATAGTGTTCTCAGTAGCAAAGATTTTAAGCTTATGAAAAAACAACTAATCATAGACTGTAGAAGAATATTAGCAGAAAAGAAGTTAGATGTAGAGTATTATGCTGTTGGGATAGGTCTCTAATTTAGTATAAAAACAGATTTAGTTATCTTAGCTTTAATTTAAGATTTTACAAATTCTTTCATAAGTGTTACCAAGGATTCTACTGCTTTATCATTTGTCAGATTTTTCATAGTGTATTCCCTTCCTGCTTTTGCTATTTCTTCCCACTTTGAATTATCTGTATCATTAAGAAATTCTTCCATTTTTTTCTTGTAATTTTTTTCATTGATAAAGATTGCAGTCTCTCCATCTTTAAAACCAAGAATATCAGCTTTATTTTTTTCTGTAACTTCCATGAATGTAAGACACCCAGCTGCTGTGTTTTCCCAATATTTGATGACAGGATATAATGAGTGTGCTGCAATTGAGCCTGCGTATTTCATTAGCAATAATGGGTATTTGTCATTAATGTATTCATGTTGCAGCGTAGTTGTATAATCAACATATGGTAATTTAATACACTTTGTCCTTAATTTGTAGTGTCTATACAAGCTTTGTTCACCACGACTAAAAATATCTTTGACTCTTGATCGTAGTTTTGTACTTCCAGTAGCCCCTGAACACAGAATTTTGTTTTTTATTCTCTTCGAAAATGGAGTAATATTTTCATATAGTGCTGGTTCAAGACCATATAAGATAACTTTGTATTTGAAATTTTTTGGGTAGTATAGGTAGAAAAAGCTTTCTGGCAAATAACCAAAGTAATAATCTATTTTGTATTTTTCATGATATTGGATTTTCCCCTTTATTTTTGCATCATGTGCATCGTTTATTCTACATATTACAGGAATGTCAAGGTTTCTTATTCCAATTAATTCATCAGGTGTGCCCCATGGGTGATTCTCCCATAATAAGATAATATCACAGCTATTTTTCAGTTTAGATGTATCAAAGCTATTTTCTGCTGGAAAATAAGATACTTCAAGTTCTTGATTTCGTTTCAACGCATCCATGAAGAAATGATAGTATGTTGTAGCCCATGCTGTTTTTGTCATATATAGATTTGATGCCTTGTAGATAAATGCGACTCTAATTTTTCTAGACATTCTATTGTTTGCTTTGTTTCAGATCAATATTTACTATTTTGACCACCATCTGAATTTCATTTTTGCAAGAAAAGGAATTTTAGAATTCAGTTTCTCTCGTCTTTTAATTATTAACGATTCATATCTTCGGTGTTTTTTTAAAAATTTCAAATATTTTGATTCAGGATACAAAGTTTGTAATGGTTCTTTAAGTGAGCTACTATGAATCCAACACATTCCATATTCTGGATCTGATGGAATCTTCAGTTTTTCTAAGTTGCGTTCCTTATCAACATCAATCAGTGTTGTGTCAAAATTTTTCTCAACTTCATTTTCAATAAATTCTTTAACGCCATAGAGTGGCCGTTGTATATAGTCATCAAAAAGAATGCCAAAATCTTTATCAACCACACTCAAAGTTGAATAAAAGTCATGTTTGACTGCATCATAATAATGTGCACCGTCAATATACGCAAGCTGAATTTTAGGGAATTTTGTGTTATTCATTATTTCACCTGAATAGCCATTAAGCATCACAATATGATTCAGCCAATTTTTTTGTGCTGCTTTAGACCAAAGTTCGTTTAATGATATTGATTCTATGTGAGGTAAAAATTCATTACCATAATTAATTGGTCGTTCAAAAGACACTTGTGGGGAAAATCGATCGATTGTAAAGATTTTTCCATCTATATTATAATCACTCATTGCCCATGCCATACATAAAGTACTATATCCTCCGCCGGTACCAAATTCTAAAACATTTGTGGGTCTAAATTTTGCAATAAGACTATAAAGTAGTGGTCCTCTTTCATAATTCAGGCGCCAAAAATTTCCTTTTTCATCTTTCCATAACGAGGTAAGATCACCTAGTTTCCAAAATTTTTCTTTATATGGGATTTTAACGCCTAATATGGAAATGAAATCGTCTGCAGCAATTTTTTGCATGTTAAAATCAATTAAGATAGAAATTTTAGTATTCCTTTAATTACTGTTCATATTTGTTGAATCGTATGAATTTTCTCGTAAGTGGGGGTGCTGGATTTATTGGTAGTCATCTTGTAGAACAATTGGTATCAGATGGTCATGATGTCACTGTAATGGATAATCTACATACTGGTAATAAAGAAAATCTAAAACGAATAATAAATCAAATTGAATTTGTTGATGGTGATATTAGAGATTATGAACTTGTGAAAAGATTATTTAAAAACAAAAATGGTGTTTTCCATGAAGCAGCCTTAGCATCAGTACAAGAATCTTTTACAAAACAGAAAGAATATCATGATGTTAATGTGAATGGAACAGATAATATTCTAAAACTTGCTAAAGAATTTAAAATTAAAGTTGTATATGCTAGTTCCTCCAGTGTTTATGGAAATCCAACAAAAATTTCTATAAAAGAAGATGCCCAAAGAAAACCGATCAATCCATACGCTCAAACTAAATTAGAAGATGAATATTTGGCAGAAAAATATTCAAAAATAGGTGTTTCTGTCATAGGCTTGAGATATTTTAATGTGTTCGGAGAACGGCAGTCTGATGAATATGCTGGAGTTATAAAATTATTTTTGGAAAGAATACAGCAACAAAAACCACCTCTTGTAAATGGTGATGGTTTACAAACACGAGATTTTGTATATGTTGGTGATGTGGTGAATGCAAATATACTGGCTATGAAGAGTCAATTAAAACAAGGCTTCATAAATATAGGCTCAGGAAATTCAATTTCTATTTTAGAGTTAGCTAGAGCAGTAATAAAATCGTCTAGTTTACCATTAGAGCCTATTCATAAACCAGCATTGGAAGGAGATGTAAGGGCAACTCTAGCAGATATCACATTAGCAAAGAAATCGTTAAACTGGGAACCAAAAATTAAGTTAAAGGATTGGTTAGATAAAGTAATATCTAAAATGAAAATTGAAGCTAAACATTGAAAACTTATTTTTATGAAAACTTGATGATGTGAAAATATTGAAATTATTAATTGGCGGATCAAGCTCCAAATTTTTTCATTTGAAAGAATTTGCAAATGCGTTAGAAAAATTTGGTATTGAGTGCAAAGTGGTTTTCGATGCAGACTATGCAGATGGGTTTCCTAACAGAAAAATAAGTAATTGGTTTAGATCAAATGAAAAATTTAAAAAATTGATTCAAGAATTTAAACCGACCGCAATTTTTGTTGATAGACAAAGGCATTTTGGTTTAGCTTCTAGTAAAACCACCATACCGTTATTGGTTCATCTAAGAGGGAATCATTGGGAAGAACTTAAAATGGCACAAAACACATTGTACAAATCTTTTCCAAAGAATATTGCGTTAAAAAAATGGGAAGAAATAGCAGAGAAATGTTTTACATCTTCAAAAATAATTTTACCAATATGTAATTTTTTAACAAAAATTGTTAGAGAACGTTATCCAGATAAACCCATTGAAACATTGTATCAGGGAATTTCTCCATTAAATTGGTATGATAGCGGTGGTATGAATTTAAGACATCCATGCGTTGGATTACTTCAAAGTGCCGTAATCTGGGAAAAAGCAAGAGAATTATTAACTTTAGAAAAAGTTTTGAAAGCAATGCCTGATGTTATGTTTTATTGGGTTGGAGATGGTCCCTACAAAGACAAGATTCTTCCAATATTAGAAAAATATCATAACTTCAAATGGTTGGGTCATTTAGCATATCCTGATCAGGTAAGACAGTTTCTTTCTGAGATTGATGTATATGCTCTTATAAGTGGTATAGACATGTCCCCACTAACTTTACAAGAAGCGCAATTGATGAAAAAACCAGTTGTTGCAACTGATGTTGGTGGCGTACCTGAGCTTATGAAAAATGGCAATACTGGTTTTTTGGTAGACAGACAGAACTCACAACAAATAATTGAAAAACTTTCAATGTTATTAAATGATAAAACTAAGTCTAAGAGTATGGGAGAAGATGGTAGAAGGTTCGTAGAAGAGAATTTTAGATGGGAAAAAATTGCTCAAGATTTTATTGATATTATACACAAACATCTAAGTTAAAAATAGATTTACTGTAAAAGTTTTTTATAGAATTCAATGTATTTTGGCAAGATTACATCCCATGTCATATTTTTTCTAACAAATTCATATCCTTCATCAGCGAGTTTTTTTGCATATTCTTTATTTTTCAACAAGCTATTTACTGCTTCAGCAAGTTCTGTGGGATCATTTGGTTGAATTAGTATCCCTGTTTTTTCATGAGTAACTAATTCCGGTATTCCTCCCACATTAGTTGCAACAACTGGAATTTTTAGGTAGAATGCCTCTTTGATAGTAGTAGGTAAACTTTCAATTCTAGATGGAACAACTATCACGCTTGAAGATTTTAGGACTTTCATTGCATCTTCCCATAAAAGATCAGTGCAATATACGATATTTCCATTTATTTGCGGTTCAGCGTCTTTAAGAATATCAATTCCTTTTTCATAGCTGTCCCTCCCAACATAGACTACTTGATTTTCTACTTTTTCAGCTTGAGGAATTTTCTCAAATTTAGAAATATCAAGAGGAGATGGCAAGTATTCAAAATCTAATCCTAGTTTTTTCTTGTATTCACTTTGGGTTGCTTTTGAGTCTGTTGTAAGGGCATCTGGCCATTTTAAAATTTTAGATTCTGTAGTATTTGCCATAGCACTTATTGTACTTGAATGTAAGGCTTTTACCTGTTCACTATAAACTCCATGAATTGACAAAACTTTCTTTTTTCCTTTTGCAAAATGCATAGCAAATGCTGATGGAAGATTAAATGCATGTATAATGTCGTAATTTCTTTTACTAAACATTCCTTTCAATGTACTAAGAACGGCAAAGCTGGGATTTTTCAAATTTTTGATTGGTATGTGTGGCACATGCATCATTTCTACTTCAAACCCATGATCACGTAATTTACTAGCAAGCATAGCAGCATGACCTCCAATGCCACCAGAATATCTTGGTGAGATGAAAAGTAGTTTCAACTATCAAAAAAATAAATTCTGTTCTATTAATGTCTTAGATTAAATGATTTGTATAATAACTACATCAATGCTTGTTGTGCTTCGTGCATCATCTGGCTTTTTGCACAACCTACTGCCAATTCGTCACCAGCACCTCTTCGCATAAGGCCTCTATAAAGGCCATCTTCTAGTTTAACGCCTTCTCTTTTTTCCCACTCTTCAACAGTGATAGAATATTTCTTTTGAATTCTATCTCTATACCATTCTGGAATTACATTGAAGGCACAGAATGGAATAATTCTAAGATCGGGGGTAACATAATGAATATCACACCTCTGCAGTCTTTCAAGATCTTCATTATACTTATCTTGGAAGTGCATCATGCCAAGGAATAGTCCTTTAACATGCCATGAACCTACTGCGTCAAATGATCTTTTCATCAATATGTTTCCAAACATCTTTGCTAAATCTAGTCCAGCAGGTTGCTTCTTCTTATCAACAAAACTTGAGAGTTTTCTTACAACTTCAAGCATTGTAAAGTACTTGTTTTTACCTGAACGAATTTCCTCTGCCTTGTCTTCAAAGAGCTCAAGCATTCCTTGAATATCACAGAATCTTGGCATTGGAACAAGTTCCTTTGTTTCTTCATCTTGGAATACATATGTCCCTGCACCACATGCAAAATGAATTGAAAGCTCATACTTTGGTTTACTTGAAAATGCTTCAATTACATTAGTCAATGGCATACAGCTTGGAACTGGGAACCAGTCATCCACTGTAACTTGGCCCCTTGTTTGTTCTTCAATTCGTTGGATACAATCTGGAATTGTAATTCTATACTTTTCTCGTTCTGTTTTACCCATTCTACCAGTCAGAGAAACTGGTTGAAAGTTTACTGCATGGACAACATCCATGTTCTTTTGGGCATATCGAATAATTCCACCTAGTTCATGGTCATTAATTGATTTGATAACAGTTGGAACAAAAACTACCGTTGTGCCTGTCTTTCTACAACTATCAAGGGCATAAGGAATTTCCCAGTGATTCTTTGGGTTTGTTCTTGGGGTTACACCGTCAAAACTAAGATAGAGGTTATTGCAACCAGCTAGTCTTACTTCACGTGCAGCTTCTGGATCCATTGCATGTCTAATACCATTTGTATTCATCTGAACGTGATCAACTCCTTCTTCTTTCATTATTTTGATGATTTTAGTAATGTCCTCTCTTAACATTGGTTCACCACCTGTAATCTGCATAGAGTTTCCTGGAATTGGTCTTTCAGCTTTTAGTGTCTTCATCATTGCTCTGACTTGGTCAAGCGATGGTTCATACATGTAAGCACCTTCTAGTCCTTTCTTAACATAAAAGAAACAATACCAGCATGTAAGATCACATCTATTTGTGACTATCATGTTTGCAAGACCGCTATGAGACAAGTGGTTAGAACACAGTCCACAGTTATTAGGACATGAACATTTGTCAACCATCATAACATTTGGGGCATGTGCGCCTTTTCCATCTGCCCAATAAGTGCTAAATTTCTTGTACATCTCATATGAGCCAAAATAAAGCTCTTCACATTCACCATGAGTTGGGCAGGTCTTTGTCATGTAGACTCTGCTGTCTCTTTCAAAGACTTCTGCGTCTAGGATCATGTTACAATCTGGGCAAATGCTTTGAGTAAACCTAATAGTTGATTTCTTTCCTACCTTTTTTGTAGATTGATTAGCAATCTGAATTAGCGCCATTTCCTAATAGTTGGCACTTTGAAAATAGTATTTAATAGATTTCATACTTACCCCCGTTGGAGTCAGTAGAGATATTCGTATGGGGTTTAAATATCAAAAAGCGTCGAGTTAGATCGCATGAGTATTTCTGACAAGACACGAAAAGCCTTAGAGCAAATTGGGCTTACTAGTTATGAAATCAAAACTTTTACTTCATTATTAAAATCAGGCGAGCTTACTGCATCTGATCTTAGTCAGAAATCAGGCGTGCCATACTCAAAAATTTATGAGGTTTTAGGCTCTCTGGAAGAAAAGGGATGGATAGGCTCTGATGATTCAAGACCCACCAAATATTTTGCCAAATCACCTACAACCGCTCTTGATGTTACCAAGCAGAAATCAGACACCGAGTTTAAGGAGAATCAGAATGTGATTTTAAACGAACTTGTTCCGCTATATGAAAAAAGTGGCTCTAGCGAACGTCCAGATATATGGGTTTTATCAGGCGCGGTTAATATTGTTGCAAAAATTTTGGAAATAATTGAATCCTGTAGGAATGAAGTACTTATAGCAGTTCCAACAGCTAGTGAGGAATTAGTAAAACAGGCTCTACCAAAGCTTCGATCCCTTCATGATAGGGGAGTTGATGTTACAATATTAACATCAGATAAGATAAACAAGGATTCTTTGACTGCGATTTCAAGAGTTGCAAAAGTAAAGCTCAAAAAAGGATTATTTGGTGGTGGAATAATTTCCGATAAACGTTATGTAATTATTTTACTTGGACCAGAAATTGGGGATTCATCTTCTGATATGGTTGCAATTTGGGCGGATCATGCAGGTC
>Ga0194111_10001414_pt1 | contig 29549 bp, 37 predicted proteins | sample TA2KigC300mmetaG_FD_146194 | JGI IMG/M metagenome (GOLD analysis project Ga0194111, IMG submission 146194) | Freshwater microbial communities from Lake Tanganyika, Tanzania - TA2015033 Kigoma Deep Cast 300m | ecosystem: Environmental > Aquatic > Freshwater > Lake | place: Tanzania: Lake... | reverse complement strand
ATGCCGGGGCGCTCCTCGTCCCAGTACTCGTTCCGGAACGGAGGCTCCGTCGCGTTCTCCTGCGTCACCGCGTACTGCAGCGGGGAGAGCACGGCGCGGAGTTCCTCGTCCGCCGGCTTCGTGAACGCCGGCGCCGAGCCTGCATCCCCGTGCCGTCCGCCCGCGGCCCCCGCGAGGTGCTCGGCGAACCGGCTTCTCACCTTGGCGATCTTCGGATCGATGACCGCCCTGCAATACGGCTGGTCCGGGTTCTGCCGGTAGTAGTCGCGGTGATGGCCCTCCGCCGCGTAGAAGGTGGTGAGAGGCTCGATCTCCGTCACGACCGGGTCGCTCCAGCGCCCCGACGCCTCCGCCTCGCGCCTCGAGCGCTCGGCCGTCTCTCGCTGCTCCGCGCTGTGGCAGAAGATGACCGAACGGTACTGCGTGCCGACGTCCGCCCCCTGGCGGTTCAGCGTCGTCGGGTCGTGCGTCGCCCAGAAGACGTCGAGGAGCTCGGCGTACGAGATCACGGCCGGATCGAATGTGATCTGCGCCACCTCGGCGTGGCCCGTCCGTCCCGAGCACACCTGCTCATAGGTCGGATCAACGACGCGGCCACCTGCGTAGCCGGGAACGACGTCCTCGACACCTCTCAGTTCCCGGAACACCGCCTCGACGCACCAGAAGCACCCCGCTCCGAACGTCGCGATCTCATGCTCCGTCGGCATGTCCCCTCCGTCGTCCGCGCGCGCGAGCCGAGCCGCGAGGAAGTCGTCCTTCGACATCCCCGGCCAGATGCGCCAGATGCACGCCGGGCCACCCGGGATCAGACGGACGTGCCACTGAAGCGCGGCCGACCCGCCCAGCCCCATCATGAGCCGGAACGCCGTCTCCTGGTCCACGACGAGGTCGGCGCAGCGGTCCTCGGGCGGCGTGATGCCCCGAAGCAGAAGGTCCTGCCCGCAGCACGGGTTGGTCGACGTCGCCCACTTCGGGTTCTGCGTCGCGCAGCCGAGGGCGAGCGCGAGGGCGACCACCCAGAACCCGGCCGCGAGCCTCTTCGCACGCATGCGACACCTCACGTCACGCCGCGAGCGTCACTCCGCTCCCCGGGCCGCTACTCCGTCCCCCGCCGCATCACGACCCGCGCCCGCGAGGGCCGCGCCGCGACACGGAACCCCGCGCGCTCGTACTGCGCCGGCACGCCCATGAAGCTCGAGATGTCGGGGAGCGCCCTGCCCCGCGGCGCCGTCGGGTAGGCCTCGACCATCCGCGCGCCGCGCTGCTCAGCGAGCTCGGCCGCCGCGCGGATGAGCGCCACGGCGAGCCCGCGCCCGCGGTGCGACCTCGCCACGAACAGACAGACGATGGACCACACGGGCGTGTCGTCCAGCCGCCGGAGCACGCGCGACCGCTCGAGCGAGGCGAATCGCTCGCGCGGCGCGACCGAGCACCAGCCGACCGGCGTCCGCCCCTCGTAGACCATGACCCCAGGCACTTCGCCCGAGTCCACGATCCGCTTCATCGCGCGCCGGTTGCGCTCCCCGTGGTTCGCCCCGAACTCGGCGCGCGTCTGCCGCCACCACATGCACCAGCACCCGCCGCAGGCGCCGCTCTTCCCGAACAGGAGCTCGAAGTCACGCCAGCGCGCGGGCGTGAGAGGCCGGAACGTCAGCTTCCCCGGCGTTCTGTCGCCCGCGTCCCGCGCGCGCTCCGCCCGCTGTCCCGCGCCCATCGTCATCGCTTGACGATCAGGAAGACCAGCGCGACCACGACGGCCACGACAGCCCCGCTCGCGAGCGCGAGAAGGCTCCCACCCTGGATGCGCCCGCGCGACACGACGAGCGCGACCGCGAGCGCCACGGCGCTCACGACAAGCATGGCCAGGGCGCTGTTCGCGGCTGTGACGATGAGGAGGATGCACACGGCGATCGCCGACACGAGGTCCATGGGACTACGTTCTGCCATGACGCCTCCCCCGCGCCCAGCGGCGCCGCTACTCCTCGTGGTCCGTCGTGCTGAACGAGTAGGACGCGACAACGTTGTTCCTGTCGAAGCGGACGACGAGGTCGGTCGTGCTCCGCTCCCCGAACAGCCTGTATTTGTACTTCCCGTACGTCCACGTCCGCTGTCCGTCCTCGACGCCGGTCCTCCACGGAGCGCCGAACATGGACCGGATCTCCGCCTGCGTCGTCTTCCCGATCTGGATCTGCGAGACCGGGGACACGGGGAAGTCCCGGCCGACCGACGCGCACGAGCTCAGAAGCGCCGCGAGCGCGAGAAGGACCAGCGCGCGGCACGACACCGCTGCACAGCGAGCCATGCCATCCCTCCGTCCACCTGTGTTCTCACCCGAGCGCCGGTGTCACGGACACCACTCGGCGCCGTACGCGAGGCCGTGGTGGCCGCGCCAGCACCGGTACGCGCGCAACGCTCGCTCGACCCTCCACGCGCCGCCGGCCGTCCGCGCCAGGTGCAGCTCGTCCCAGATCGCGCGGACGGAGTCGTCGAGGAGGCCCTCGCGAACCACCGTCACCGTCGAGCCAGCCGCCGCTTCGGCGGCGCTGTCGACCTTGACCACGGAGACGACGCGCGCCTCGAGCCCGTCCGTGGCGCCCACGTGCTCGAGCGCGATCAGGAACGCGTCCCGGACCCAGGCCTCGCCGCGAAGTGCGGCCGCGTCGATCAGCTCATTGAGCGCGCTCACGTCCACGTCGTGAGAGGACAGCACCGGCACGTCGAACTGGGTCCTCCCGTCGCCCCCGGTCTCGAGCACGCTCGGCGCGAGGACGCAGCCGGACTTCACCAGGACGTCCCCGATCTCGAGGAACGCCTCCTCCCCCTTCGTCCAGAACGTGCGTTCGCCGTCGCTGTACCGGACGCCCGAAGCCGCGATGGTCTGCGGCAGCAGGAACGGCCCGCCGTCGAGGTAGAGCACGACGGCCTCCCACCGCCCGACCGGCTCCACGCGCAGCGTGTCGCACCCGCAGACGTAGAGCGCTCCCGAGGCCGGCGTCACGCAGAGCGCGACCGCCGCCGCGCATGCGGCGAGCGCTGCCGAGCGCCTGCTCATGGCGTGTCCCTCCGCTCGCCTCAGAAGTAGAACCTCGCCCCGATGCCTCCGCTCACGGAGAACTCGGTCTCGGGGACAAGGTCCACGACGGGCGCGATCTCGAGGAAGAAGTCGAACCGGCGATCCGCCGTCAGGTAGTCCAGTCCGATGGGCACCCGGATGCCGACGCGCGACCTCTCGCTCTCACGGAACAGCACGCGCCCCCCGACGCCGACGTAGAACGGGAGCGCGCCCGGGAAGTCGATCTCGATGTCGTACCGGTGCCAGAGATAGTCGGCGTGCGCGTAGATCCACCCGCTCTCGTCGAGCGACCAGCCGACCGCTCCGTCGAACGCCGTCCGACTCCCCGACCAGACCTTGACGCTCACGCCCGTCGGCTCCCCGGCGATCAGGCCGAGCCCCACGTCGCCGGCGAACGCGCACGCCGTCAGCGCGAGCGTCGCGACAACCGCAAAGACCGGGGGTTTCCACACGGCGGCCTCCCTTCGCTCAGGCGCGCTCACCGAACGCGACTCCGGACCACGGCCTCCAGGACCGTGACGGCCGCGCTGAACCTGTCCTCGAACGTCTTGCCCGCCGCGTCGCGCGCGCCCGCGAGCGTGCAGGCGAGCCGCGCTTCCCGCTCGGCGTCGCCCGGGGCCCCCGCGTGTCCGTTCTCGGACACCTTGTACTCCCCGACGTCGGCAACCAGCCGCGCGAGGAGCCCCTCGACCGGCACGAGCGCGTCGCACGTCTCGCGGCCCCACAGGACGCTCCCCTCGAACATGGAGCCCTTGAGCCTGACGAGCGCGTCCTGCATGAGCCGGAGCTGCGGCTCGAGCACGCCCTCGGCGAGGGACCTGCGACCGTGCCGCTCGGAGAGCGACGCCGCGAGCGAGGGGACGGTGAGCGAGCCGAAGTCGGACACGAGTCGCTGGAGCGCGTACGCCTCGGACAGGATCGTCCTCGCAACTCTGAGCTCCTCGACCGCCTTCACGTGGGCTCGCCAGCCCCTGAAGACGACGAGCGCCGCGAGCGCGGCCACCAGGACCGCGAGCGTGACGATCAGCTGCCAGCTCGTCGCTGTCACCTCCCCGTGTCACCTGCCGCGCGCTTCGTTCCGGACACTCCCTCGTCCTCGTATGCTCTCAGAGCCTCGTCGCTGAAGCAAGCGAACACAACGCGCGTCGCGTCACCGCCCCCCAGGCCGGCCCCACCGCATGGATGACGAACCGCGCCGGCAGCCTGAACCCCGGCGCAATCCTCGCCTCGCCGATGGGGCACGGCGCCAGGCGTCTGCACGCCCACCGCCCGCTCCGGGCCGGCCGCCCGATGGACCGCCCCGCAGACGCCCCCGCCCGGCAGAAGGTCGCTGTTCCCGGCGTTCACGAGGGCGTCGAGGGCGGGCGTCGTGGTGTCCGCCAAGCGGGCGGTCATGCGCACTCCCTGTCACCGCAGCCGGTCCACCGGCTACGCGCCAGCGCCGTCCGCCGGGGCGCGGCGCTCGACCTCCGTGACCTCCCATCGCTCGTCGATCCACAGCCCGAGGACGGTCGCCGCCGGGAAGGCGCGCGCGACCTCCTCGACAGCAACGGCGAGCTCGCGTCGCTGCTGCTCGTCGGGCACTTGGTTCGCCGCGCAGTCGGCGTGCGCGACGACGGCGACCGCGCGCGACTCGTGCGCGCGCACGGACACGCCGATCCGCCGCAGGAGCGCGGCCTTCATCCGGGGGTCCGCCGTGCCCCCGAGGCTCCGCACCGGCCCGTCTCCCGTGATCATGTCCACATAGGCAACGCCCATTCGGTCCTGCAGGTACTTGATCACCGGGATCTGCACCCTGCCGTCCATGCAGTTCGCCGCGGTGCAGAACGACCCACCCACGCGCCCTCCTTCGTTCAGACCGCCGCCGGCCGTCAGCCGGTCGGCTTCGCCCTCCCAAGCTCCCTGACCGTGATGAGGTTCGTCCCGCCCGATCCGAACAGCGGCGTTCCGGCCGTCCAGACGACGCGGTCTCTCGCGGACAGGAGCCCGGCTTCGAGAATGAGGTCGCGGCACACGTCGAACGCTTCCTCCGCATCGTGGAGAAGGCGCGCGCAGTTCTCCTCGACCAGCCGCCCACAGTTCAACGGGTAGACGCCGAAGCTCAGCACGAGCTTCCTTCTGTTGATGTCATCGTGCGCCGCGCCGAGGATCGCGACGTCCGGCCGGAGCCGCGCGATCATCCGCACGGTCCTCCCGCTCGCCGTCGGCGCCACGATCGCGCGGTACTCGGCGCCGCTCGTCGCGAGGTCGCAGGCGGCGAGCGACACGCTGTCCGTCATCGGCTGGCTGAGGCACTGCGCGAGCTTCTCGCCGTAGAACCGCTCGAGCCACGCGTCGTTGCTGCCGACCGCGCGGTTCATGGACTCGACGAGGCGCTCGCGCGTCCTCGAGAGCTCCGCCTGCGAGCCGGAGAGCACGTCGCGGAACCGCCGCTCAGTGAGCGTCCGGAGCGCCTCGCCTGTCGGGCGCTCGGACAATCCAAAGCGCTCCAGGTGCCGCTCGGCCGCCTCCGCGATCTGGACCATCGTCCCGACCGCCTGGCACGGGAAGCTCCCGGACGCCGTCTCGTCGGAGAGCATGACCGCATCGGTGCCGTCGAGGATCGCGTTGAAGACGTCCGAGGCCTCGGCGCGTGTCGGCTCGGGGTTCTCGGTCATCGAGTTCAGCATCTGCGTCGCCGTGATGACGGGCTTCCCGCGCAGGTTGCACAGCCTGATGACCCGCTTCTGGAACCCCGGCACGTTCTGCGGCCCGATCTGCAGGGCGAGGTCGCCGCGCGCGACCATGACGCCGTCGGCCGCGTCCAGGATCCGATCGAGCTCCCCCTCGCGCGCCGCCTCCTCCCGCTCGATCTTCGCGATGACCCCCGGCGCGAGACTCCTGGCCAGCTGCCGGACATCCTGCTCGGACACGCCGCGCAGCCGCTCGGCGAGACGCCGGCACATCCCGTCTTCGATGTACCGCTTCGCCTCCTCGATGTCCCGCGCGCTTCGCACGAACGAGACGGCGACAAACGCGAGGAAGCTCCCGCAGCTCCGGTGGCTGAGCGGATGCTCGGACCAGTCGATGAAGTGCGTGAGCAGGAAGTCGAGCGCGACCTTGTCGTCCTCCTGGAAGGTGTCGAAGTCGAACGAGAGCCGCTTGAACGTGACGCCCTTGCCGTCCTGGAGGACCCCGTCGTCCTCGGCCTCGCAGACGATGTGCTGCGGCTCGACCGCGAGGAGCCTGAGCGTGGCCGACCCGTCCCCGATCTGCACGAGCGGGCGCTCCCTTCCCGTGCGGTACTCGTCCAGCTTGGCCGCGACCCGTCGGTCCTGCTCGCCGATGGGGCAGCCGTAGACGTTGATCACGGCGCCCGGCGCGCCCTTCGTGAACGCCAAGCGGATCCGGTCGCCGGCTCGCACGGGGGCGGGACCGCCGACGCCGCCAAGGCGCAGCTTCGGCCCTGGCAGGTCCGCAAGCACGGCCGTGGCGGGCAGACGCTCGCGGTTCGCGCGAAGCCACCGGAGGATCCGGAGCTCCCTGCAGTCGGGGTCGGGCGCGCCGTCCCGACGGCGCTCGAAGAACGACATGTTCAGCCGGAGGAGGTCGATGCGGTACCCCCCGTCCTCGAAGAACCACTCGAGGAAGGTGTTCCAGTCGTCCTCTGTCCCGCTGAACTCGACCGTCCGCTCGCCGTCCGGGCTCGAGACCCGGTTCGTGAGCCCGCCCAGCGTCGCGACGATCTTCGTCCTGAGCCGCGTGCCGTCCCCCGCGCGGATGTGCATGCCGCACCGCCCTTCGTCAGCCTTCCGCCATGAACCCGGCGCACTCCCTCACGTCGCGCCTGCTCCCGATGAAGAGCGGCGTGCGCTCGTGGAGCGTCCTCGGGACGATCTCCAGGATCCGCCGCCGCCCGTCGGTCGCGGCCCCGCCCGCCTGCTCGGCGATGAACGCCAGCGGCGAGCACTCGTACAGAACCCGCAGCTTCCCGCTGGCGTGCGCGCTGTCCGCAGGATACATGAAGATGCCGCCGTAGAGCAGGTTCCGGTGGAAGTCGGCGACCAGCGAGCCGACGTACCGGCTGCTGTAGGGCCGTCCGTCGCTCGGTTCGCTCGCCTTCAGCCACTCGACGTACCGCCGGACGCCCGGCGCCCACCCCGCCGCGTTCCCCTCGTTCGCGCTGTAGATGCGCCCGCGCTCCGGCATCCTGACGTTCGCGTGCGACAGCAGGAACTCGCCGATGCCCGGGTCGAACGTGAACCCGTGGACGCCCTCCCCCGTGGTGTACACGAGGATGGTGCTCGGACCGTAGATGACGTAGCCGGCCGCCACCTGCCGTCCTCCCGGCTGGAGGCAGTCCTCGACCGTGCCGGGTCCGCAGCCCGTCACCCGCGGCAGGATCGAGAAGATCGTCCCGATGTTGACGTCCGCGTCGATGTTGGATGAACCGTCGAGCGGGTCGAAGTTCACCACGTACTTGCCGCACTCGCATCCCTCGTGTGGCGGAATGACGTCCTCCGACTCCTCCGACGCGCAGACCGCGAGCTGCCCCGTCTGCGCGAGCGCGCGGTGGATGACCTCGTGCGCGAACGCGTCGAGCCGCTGGACCTTCTCGCCGTGGACGTTCCGGACACCGTCCCAGCCGAGAAGATCGGTCAGGCCCGCCCGCACGACCTCGCGGTTGATGACCTTGCAGGCGATCGCGAGGTCCGTGATGAGTCCTGTGAACTCGCCGCTCGCGCCCGGGTGTCGGCGTTCCTCAGCGAGGACGAACTGCGACAGCGTCATCGGGACGAGGGACATGGCGCACCTCCGTCACGGTCGGGACTCCGGGCGCGGGTTGCGCCCGTGCGGTCCGGCTTCCCGCGGCAGCCCCCGAAGCTCCTGCGCCGCGCGCATCGCCGCGGCGACACGCTCCACCCGGGCCTGAGGGAGCCCCAGTCGCCCGGCGACCGCGGCCGTCTCGCCGCCCGCGACCAGCTCCTCGAGCACCCGGTCGAGCACGCCGCTCTCGAGGTCGAGCAGGTACACGTACTTGTCACGCACGCCCGGGATGATGCCGGGGGCCGGCGTCTTCCCGCGGATCCGCTCGGGCACGCCCAGCGCTTCGGCCGCGCGCAGGACCTCGGTCCTGTAGAGCCCCGCGACCGGCATGATGTCCGCGCAGTCGTCCACGCCGAAGCGCGTGTAGATGCCCGTGAGCTTCTCCGTGCGATTCGCCGCGCCGGCCACGAGCAGGTTCTCCCTCTCGGCGCGGAAGTAGAGGAAGACCATCCTCATCCGGTGGCGCGCCTTGAAGTGCGCCGCGCTCCGCGAGACGACGGCGCTGCGGCTGCCACGCTGCCCGCCCTCGAGCGGGTCCTCTCGGCTCACCAAGCGCCGAAGCCCGTACGCCGCCCTCACGACCGCGGCGCGGAGGAACTCGCCGGGCACCTTCGAGAGGACGAAGTCGTACACGCCGAGCGCGTCGAGCGCCTTCGTCATGTCGTGGGTGTCGAGGCGCACGCCGAGCCAGCGGGCGGCGAGCTCGGCATCGGTCCGGTCCTCGGCCGGCCCCTCGCGCTCGGGAAGGAAGAAGCCCTTGACGCGCTCCGCGCCGACGCCCCGCACGCAGAGCGCGGCGGTCACCGTCGAGTCGAGCCCTCCGCTCATCGCAACGGCGATGCCCGAACGCCCCGACTCCTCGAGCGCGCGGCGCACGAACTCCGCGATGCGGTCGCAGGCCCCCAGGACTTCGGCGCTCTCCAGCATGGCCGATCCCCTCCGACGGCGTCACCCGCGCGTCGGCCGCGGTGTCATGCTCTCCGGCATCTGCACCGTCACCACCCTGCCCTCGGCGCACACCTCCCCCTCGGCCGAGAGCGACGCGCGCACGATCACCTTGCGTCCCTTGATCTCCTCGACCCTGCCGCGGACCGTGAGCGGCACGCCGAGAGGCGTCGGGCGCAAGTAGTCCACGTGGAGCGACGCGGTCACGAAGCGGAACGCCGGCAGCGTGTCCATCGCGCGTCCCTCGTCGCGGTACATCGCGGCGGCCGCCGTTCCCGTCGCGTGGCAGTCAATGAGCGACGCGATGAGGCCGCCGTACACGTAGCCGGGGATCGCCGTGTGATAGGACCGCGGCGTGAACACCGCGACCGTCTCATCGCCGTCCCAGCGGCTCTTGAGCTGATACCCGTGCTCGTTGAGCCGCCCGCACCCGAAGCAGTGGCTCACGTCGTCGGGGTAGTAGTCCTGGAAAGCCCTCTCTCCCATCGCGTCCTCCGCCTCGTCGCAGCCCGGCCGCCGTCGCCGCTACCGGTCCTCGTCCTCCACAACCTCGGCGTCCTCCGAAGGGGCCCGCGGCAGCTCCAGCAGGGACTCGGTGTCGCCCGACGGCAGCTCCTCGACCTGCCTGAGCTTGCGTTCCATGGCCCGGGTGCGCACGTCCGTCTCCTCGACCGTCTTCGCCGCCGTGTTGAGCTGCTTCCTGAGCTTGTCGAGCACGCCGCCGAACTTCCCGAACTCGGTCTTCACCGCGCCCAGGATCTGCCACACCTCGCTCGAACGTCTCTCGATGGCGAGCGTGCGGAACCCCATCCTGAGGCTGCTCAGGATGGCGGCGAGCGTCGTCGGGCCGGCCGCCACGACGCGGCAGGTGTGCATCAGGCTCTCGAAGAGCCCGGGTTCCCGGAGGACCTCCGCGTACAGGCCCTCCGTCGGCAGGAACATGATGGCAAAGTCGGTCGTGTTCGGCGGGTCGAGGTACTTCTCCTGGATGTCCTTGGCCGACGCCCTGACGGCGCGCGAGAGAGCGGCCGCGGCGGCCTTCACCCCGTCGGCGTCGCCCTGGTCGGACGCCTCGACGAGGCGCTGGAAGTCCTCCTGCGGGAACTTGGAGTCGATCGGGAGCCAGACGCAGCGGTTCGGGGCGTCCGCCGGACCGGGGAGCCGCACGGCGTACTCGACGTTCTCGCGAGTGCCCTCCTTGGTCTGGACGTTCCTGTCGTACTGGTCCGGCGTGAGGATGTCCTCGAGGATGGCCCCGAGCTGCACCTCGCCCAGGGTTCCGCGGGTCTTGACGTTCGACAGCACCTTCTTGAGATCGCCCACGCCGGAGGCGAGGCTCCGCATCTCCCCGAGACCTGACTGAACGGCCTCGAGCTGCTGGCTCACGAGCCTGAACGACTCCCCGAGTCGCGTCTCGAGCGTCGCGTGGAGCTTCTCGTCAACGGTCCTCCGCATCTCCTCGAGCTTGGCCTCGTTGCCCTCGCGCAGCTGCTCGAGCTTCGCGTCCACGGTGCCGCGAAGCCCCTCGAGCCTGGTCTCGTTCGCCCGCGCCAGTGTCTGGATTTCACCGGTGACCGCCGTCAGCGCTTCCCGCTGGGCGCTCCCCATCTCGCGCATCGTCGTCACGACGAGCTCCGCGCCGCCCTTCTGCGACCTCGCGAGCTCCTCGCGGAGATCCCGGGCGGCGTCGCTCGCTTCCCGTCTCGCCTGGCGGAGTTCCTCCTGAAGCGCGGCGACGAGCGCGTCGCGCGAGCCGCCCGAGAGCGCCCGCGACATCCTCCACAGGAGCGCCAGCGCGACCGCGAGAAGAACCACGCAGACCACGAGGAGAGCAAGCATGGAGTCCCTCCAGGAACCTCAAGCCGACCGCCGACCCGCCGACGCATGCCGTCGGAGCACCCCGATCACCGCCGCTAGCTCCCGCCCAGCGCGGTGATCCACTGCACCAGGAAGACCAGGAAGCCCGCCGCTGCGGCCACCGCGACCACACCGAGCACGGCGCCCGCCGTCCTGAGCGGGCTCATCTCCTGGCGTTCGAGCGTTGCGATCTCCTCGAAGGGGACCCGCAGGCGCTCCCCCACCAGCTCGCTCTCCGAGACGGACACGACCTCGAACGTGAGAACGCGGCCGTCCGTTGTCGTGACTCTCACCTCTCGACCCACGAGCTCGTCCGCGTCGTACTGCGGCAGCGGGGCGCCGACATACCGCGCGCACGAGACGCAGAGCGTAGCGGTGAGCATCGCGATCCACGTCCGCCAGCGCAACGCCGCTCTGTCCGTCATCAGCGCTCGCGCCATCGTCATCGCTCCTCCATGGTCGCGGGCGCAGCAGCACATCCTGCGGAGGTCAGCCCCCCGGCCCGCCCGCCAGCGGTCTCGAGCACTTCACCCGCCACGCGGGACTCCAGTCATCGAGCGCCCGCGAGCAGTCCCGCGACGCGCCCGGCCCAGAGCCGGGCGCGCTGCGCGTCTGTGCGGTCATTGGCCTTCCCCGCGCTGCCCGGCATTCTGCCCGGGAAGGCATCGCACGCGACGGGCTCGAGGCCGTGCCGCGTCATGAGCGGCGTCAGGAACTTCGCCCTCGCCTTCTCCGGATCCTCGATCGCGATCCCGCTCGAGAGGAACACGGCCAGGTGCGTCCCCTTGAGGTCCTTCCGCGCCAGGAACGCCTTCGCCTTCCGGTAGACCATCCCCATCCGCACGCCTGCGCCCAGCACGACGCCGTCGTAGCCCGAGAGGTCAGCGACCTTCGCGCGCTTGAGGTCAACGACCTCGACGTCGTGCCCCGCAGACCGCAGCGTCTCCGCCACGACCTGCGCATAGCGCTCCGTGGCGCCGCCCGCGGTCACGAAGGCAATGAGGGTCTTCACGCTCATCGCGCTCTCCCTCCATGTCCGCATCGCCCCGGCCGCCTCAGGACCCCGCGAACATCAGCGCGTACGAGACGAAGATCACGACGTCCGGCACGAAGTGGATGAACCACGGCCACAGCATCCCCCGCGTCTCGAGCATGCTCCTGCCGATGAGCCAGGCCAGGAACCCCGTCATCAGGGAACCGGCGGGCCCCGGCGGCGAGCCGTGCAGCCAATGCGCGAGGCCGAAGAAGACGGCGGCGATCAGGAGCGTCTGCGTCTCGCCGATGACGTCGTGCAGCGTCGAGAGGATGCTCGCCCTGAAGTACGTCTCCTCGGTGAAGGCGTTGATCGCCGCGAAGAGCACGGCGGCCGGGACGAGCGGGAGCGCGCGCACGACCATGTCGCGCGTCGGCGCGATGCCGATCACCGTCGGGACGAGGACCGCGAGCCCAGCCGCTCCCCCGAAGATCCACCCTAACGCCCTCCAGGATTCGCCTCCCCGGATCCCAAGCCATCGGATCGGCCCCACCGGCGCGTCCAGCCGGCCGCGGGCCAGGAAGAACGCCCGTCTGTCGCGCTTCATGAACCACAGGACGGCCACGATGGCGGCAGCGACGAGCACGTCGAGCGTCATGATGGCCGCGTATCCGGTGAAGAACGGGACGCCCGCGTAGTTGAAGCTCCCCTGGAACCGGGCCGTGCCGCGGAGGAACGACGTCAGCCCCAGGGCCAGGAAGAGCACGAGGAGCACGAGCGCGTACTGCCGGAGCGGCCGGACGCGCCGCCAGACGAGCGTGAGCGCGAGGAACGCGGCGAGGAAGGCGGCCTTCGCCCAGAACGCCCACGCCGGAGCCGCGCGCCCGAGCGACGCGACGACGATGTCCGGCAGGTCCGATACGGCGAGCATGACCGCCCAGGCCGCGGCGGTCAACGCTCTGCGTGCGGGAGAGACCATGCCCATGCCTCACCTCCTACCCACGGAATGTGAGAAACGCGGCGCCCCGTGAGGATCGCGTGCCGCAGGTGAACTGGAGGCTAGACGCTATCAGAGAAGGGCGCCGGCCGCAAACGCCGGCTGATCTCGCAGAAGAGACTGGACCCGTCCACCTCGAGGATGTCCCCTTCCACACCGAGGAAGCGACAGAGCGCCTCAAAGCCGGCCGCGGACATCGCCCCGGCGCGGAAGCCGTCCTCGCAGACGATCACGCCGTTGCCGGTCGCCCGCATGTCGATGGCACCCACAAGCCCCGCCGCCGACTGCGCCTCGAACCACGAGAGGCGTTCGTCCCAGAACCTCTCCGAGTAGCTTGAGAACAGCAGCCGACCGCCAGGCTTCGCGACGCGCAACGCCTCGCGGAGGAGCCGCTCGGGATCGACGCCGAACGCGCAGATCCCGTTCTGAACGCACGCCACGACGTCGAACGTCCCGTCGGGGAAGGACATGTCCACGGCGTCCATCAGCGCGAACTCGTAGTTCGTGCGGTCGCCGGCCTGCGCGCGCGCGAGCCCGAGGCTCTCCTGCGCCGTGTCGACACCTACCACGCGGCGGACACTGTCGGCCAGACGCAGCGCCACGCGCCCGTATCCGCAGCCGAGCTCGAGAACATCATCCTCCCGACCGACCCGGCTGAGCAGATGCTCGATCTCCGCCTCGAGGTACTGCTGTACGCGCGGCGACGCAAGCTCGTAGCACCGCCGCAGACGCGAACCCGCCAGTCGCCTGTCGTAGTAGTCGGTCACGGCAGCCTCTCGGAGCGGCGCGGGGCGAAGACGTCAGATCGCCAGGCGGTGGGTTCGACCTTCATCGCCGCCGGCTCGGCGGACTACTCCCTTGCGCGGTACCGGTCCCGGTCGGCGAAGAAGGCCACCTCCGCGTATCCCTCGCTCACCCGCGCCGAGTGCTCGACGCCCTCGGGGATGAAGTAGGAGTCGCCTCGCGCGAACGCGTGCCGCCTGCCGCCGATGACGAGCTCGATGCTGCCCGCCACGACGACGCCCCACTGGGCCCCGTGCGAGTGCGGCGGCACGACCGCGTCCGCCTCGAATTCCATGAAGACCACCTGGTGGTCGCTTCCCTGTGAGAGATGCGCCCTCGCTCCCTTGAGCGGGACATCGGCCTCCGGGAGGTCGAGGATGGAACTGGGAAAGACGGAAGACATGCCGGTCAGCTCCCGGGGCGGCGCGGCTCGGGCATGCCCGCGTCCCTCACTGTCCGCCCAACGACGACACCCACGCCCTCGCCCGGCGCACGCCCAGCTCATGGTAGGCGAATCGCGCCGCGCGCGACCCGACGCGCACCGCTCCTCGCCGCAGGTAGTGTCCATCGCGCGCCATGGAGCGGAACACGTCGCACGTGGTACACGGGATCCTCGCGCGCGGCGGCACGCGGCCGAGCAGCATCGCGCGAGCGTACATCAGCGACGCGCTGTTCAGAACGTCGAGGAGCCCATCGAAGAACGCGTTGCCCCCGAAGTCACCCCGGTAGTTGCAGCAGCACCCGAGCACGCGGCCGTCCCAGTTCACCTGGGGCTCTTCCCAGAGCTGATGGCAGAACACGCGCCCCGCGCGGTCCGGGTCCCCGCCGTCGCGCGCGGCGTCATCCGCCTCCCCCGCGCGCCTCCGCCCGCTCCGGCCGCGACCGCGCGCCGGCGACAGCTCCGGCGCCCAGGACTCCTTGAGACGGAAGTCCATGCCCAGCTCGGCGGCCATGCGGCGCGCCAGCGGGATCTCGCGCTCGTTGTGGGCGAAGACCACGAACTGCCAGGTGAGCCTCGGATACCGCGACCCGGCCTGCGTCTTGAGCTCGTTCAGCCGGCGGATGTTGCCGAGCACCGTCGGCAGGTCGCCGCCCACGCGGTACGCGCTGTACGACCCCTGCGTCGCGCCGTCGATCGAGCAGGTGATCCGTCTGAAGTGATGCTCCACGAGCGCGCCAAGCAGCTCTTCGCTCGCCGCGTTCAGGGTCGTCCCGTTGTCGGCCGTGAGCGCGACGCCTCGGCTCCGCGCCTCCGCCACGATCGCCGGCATCTCGGGGTTGAGGAACGGCTCGCCCAGTCCGGAGACCTCGACCTCATGAACCCATGGGTTGAGATCGAGGAGGCTCAGGAGGTCCGCAGCGCGCAGATGTCCCACCCCCACCGACTGCGCGATCTCGCCGTGCGGATTGGGACATGCGGGGCAGTGAAGGGTGCAGAGGGTCGAGGCGCTGACGTGGATGCGTCGTGGCCGGATCGTGCGGCGGACGACCGTCCCCCCCGCGGCAGGGCCCGTGTCCGCAGGCGCTCGCCTTCGCTCGGGTGCTCGAGCGTCGATGCCGCGCCCCGAGTCCATTCCATCTCCCTCCGGGAAGAGAGCCTATGGTGAATCGGCATTCCATCAGGACTGTATGCCCCTGCACATACCGGAGTCAAGCATCCACCCCACGTGCCATGCATGACGGATCAGGCGGCTGCCGTCGGGCCCAACGACAGCTCGAAGTAGTAGGCGACGAGCTCGAACGCGCCGTCCGGATCCCCGAAGGTGAACCACCCTGGGATTGCCGGAGGCTCCATCACATGAGAGGATGGGGTCATGGCACATCACGGGAGGTATCCGGCGGAGGTCCGGGAACGTGCAGTGCGGATGGTGTTCGAGCATGAGCGTGAGCACGGTTCCCGGTGGGCGACGATCAGCTCGATCGCGCCGAAGATGGGCTGCACTGCGGAGACGCTCCGGAAGTGGGTTCGCCAGGCGGAGCAGGATGCGGGTCTGCGTCCTGGCCTGACGACCGAAGAGCGGGAACGTCTCCGGGAGCTGGAGCGGGAGAACCGCGAGCTGAGGCGGGCGAACGAGATCCTGCGGAAGGCGTCGGCCTTTTTCGCACAGGCGGAGCTCGACCGCAGACAAAAGTGATGGCGCGGTTCATCGACGAACACCGGGACGCGTACGGGGTCGAGCCGATCTGCGAGGTGTTGCCGATCGCCCCGTCGACGTACTACGAGCAGAAGGCGCGACAGGCAGACCCGGAGCGGCTGCCGCAGCGTGCGAAGCGGGATGCGAGGCTGCGGGAAGGCATCCTCCGCGTGCGGGCGGCGAACTTCGAGGTCTACGGGGCGAAGAAGACGTGGCAGGAACTGAACCGCGGAGGAATCAGGGTCGCTCGGTGCACGGTGGAGCGTCTGATGCGCGGGATGGGGCTTGCAGGGGTCGTTCGAGGCCGGACGTTCAAGACCACGACGGGGGACGGTTCAGCGGTCCGGCCGCCCGACTTGGTGAACCGCGACTTCTGGGCGACGCGACCGAACGAGTTGTGGGTGGCAGATCTGACGTATGTGGCGACGTGGCGGGGGTTCGTGTACGTGGCGTTCGTGATCGACGCGTTCTCGAGGACGATCGTTGGGTGGCGGGTGTCGAGGTCGTTGCGGAGCGATCTGGCCCTGGATGCACTGGAGCAGGCGTTGTTCAGCCGTCCGGACAGGCGTGAGCTGGTCCATCACAGCGACCGTGGGACGCAGTACCTGTCGATCCGCTACACGGAGCGTCTGCGGGAGGCGGGCATCGAGCCTTCTGTGGGGAGCGTCGGGAACTCGTACGACAACGCCTTGGCCGAGTCGGTGATCGGGTTGTACAAGACGGAGGTGATCCTGCGGCGCGGGCCGTGGCGTGATCTCGAGGCGGTCGAGTTCGCGACGCTGGAGTGGGTGGACTGGTTCAACAACAGGCGGCTCTTGGGGCCGATCGGGAACATCCCGCCGGCGGAGTACGAAGAGGCGTACTACCGGAGTCAGGAAGCGCCGGCCATGGTGGCCGGACTCACATGAACGAGTCTCCGGAAAAGCCGGGGCGGTTCAGTCTCACCGGGCGCCGGGGGACCGTCAGGGCCCGGGCCGCCGCCGTTGCTGCAGCCCTGGACTCCGGCGACGAGAGCTAGTACCACCAGCGCCGCCGGAAGGCACAGGACAAGCCAACGCTCATCACGTGCTGTGAGCACAACCCGGTCGCTCAACATACGCCGATTCCCCCCGACCTGCCCGTGTACGGCGGCCCCGCCCGTCCAACGAACGCGTTTCAGCGGCGGCCGGCACCGGCGCGATGTGCGGTCCTTCCAGCAGACGGCGTGACGGCGCCGTGCCCTCGGCCGCAAACGCCGGTTAGGCTCCGCGCCCCGAGAGCCCTGACATCTCGAGTACCCGACCCGACCACGCGGCGGCATCCGCTGCAATCTGCGCACGCTGGGAGTCGTCCGACCAAACCTCGGGCCAGGCGCGGTGCCAGCGCGCCAGCATCCGCTGAAGCTCCGCGAGCTCAACGAGCCGCCAGGTCGGCACATCCCTGGCCGTCCACTCGATGAAGAGACTGCTCTCGCGAACCAGGCGGCCCACCACGTCGGAGTAACCCGTCCGCCGCGACAGTGTGCCGATCCGCGACAGGTTCGCCGCGAGCCCACCAAGCCGCGTCTCGATCCCATCGCGCAGGTAGCGCTCTTGGATCGCCGCCCAATCGCTCACATGCCCCCCAGCAGGCGCACCACGATCTCCCGCACACGCGCCTTGATCGCCCGACTCTGGATCTCCATTGAGAAGTTCGCCTGCCCGGGACGGAGGTTGATCAGTGACTCGAAGGTCACCTCCTGAGTGGTAGGGTACCAATCCGCTCCCCAGACGTCCTCCTGCCTGCTACCATCCACTAGCAGTGCCGCCTCGCAGTCCGCGTGCAGCGCGCCGCCACCGGCTAGAACCCCGCGATCTACGTCTACTGCCACCTTCACATAGTTGTCCAGCTGCTGCATCATCTCGACGAGCTGCTGGGCGGTAGCACGATCACGGACGACGTGGATCATCGAGTCTCCTGCGACATGGGAACGCCGACGGGGTCACATCACGATTCTACACCACTGGGACACGTGCCTCGCGGACCCCAACGTTCAGCATCAGCGGCGGCGCGCAGCGCCGTCCGCTGCATGCTGTTGTTGGGCCATGAGCACGCTGAAATACAGAGATGAACTCGGGTCCACAAGCTACTGGCCATGGTCAATGGCATAGTCAGCGGCACCATCCCATTGATCCTCCAAGTTGACGCATGCGCTATTCCAGTCCATCATGCCGAAAAGCAGGTTCACACTTTGATAGCCAAGCAGATTCAGGACAGTACAGGCTATCTGACCCCTCTGCCCATTCTCCGAGTAGACAACCACGATCTTGCCGGGATCCAGTGTCGCCAGGCTCTTCCGCTGGGCGACCTTCTTCAGCGGAATGTTGGTCGCATTCGGAATGTGACCAGCTCTGTAGTCCCTCCATGACCTTACATCGATGATCTGGTAGCGGCTGCCCTCTGTCGACCAGTCATCCACTACGGCTTTGAGATCCGCAGACCGCAGAATGGGGGAACCCTCTCGGGCGAAGTACCTCTTTGCCGCACTCCTGATCGCGCTCTTCGCATCGCCTGTGTCACCCGCGGCATCAGGAAAGGGGTACTCTCCCTTGGCTTCTCTGGTGGTCGCCTCTATCTGGAATTGACCCGCTTCGTCCCATGGACTCTTCACCAGTGCCTCGAGATTCCAGTCCATCATTCCGAAGTCGAGACTGCTACATGGGTATCCGAGCAGACCGAGAATCGTGTAGGCAAGCATGCTCGCATGACCGTAGTAACAGTAGAGAATGAGCGTCTTTCCAGAATCGAGCCTGGCCATGCTCTCGTCAGCGAGGAGATCCACCCAGTAGATGTTGATTGCATGGGGAATATGACCCGCCCGATCATAGTCGTCAGGCTTTCTCAGACTGACGATTTCGTACTTGCTGCTCTGGCGGGGCCAGTCATCGAGGATTGTCTCCTTCAGTGATGCTGACGTCATAAGCGGGGTGTCGTCCGCGGCCGTGGAAAGCCACGCGTCGATGTAGACTCGCATCGTCTCGAACGCATCGGCCTTGTCCCCGCCCATGTCACGGCGCATCGCGAAACAACCAATCGCTGTGGGCGCGAGGATCAGCGCGATGCTGATTGTCCACAGCCACTGACTTGCACGTCTTCCTTTCGGTGGCATCTCAACCCTCATCCGCAGGGTATGGCGAAGTCCAGGTACAGTAGTTCGTGCCTCTCTGCACTGACTCTAGACACCAGTTCCCACAACGCATGGCCGATTGGCCCAACGAATGCGTTTCAGCGGCGGCCGGCGCCGGCGCGACGTGTGCTCCTAGACCGCGGACGGCGTGACGGCGCCGTGACGCCGGCTGCAAACGCCAGTTAGGTGCGGCCAGACCCTACGACTCCCCCCGAGCCTCGAACTCCTCAACGGTCATGCCGAATAGGACGTCGTCGTGGTACTGACCGCCGTAGAACCATCGCCGGCGCCGCCTGCCCTCCTCAGTGAAACCAAGCTTCCTGTGCAAGGCTATCGATGCGGGGTTCGTGTGGACGGCAGCTGAGTTGCACTTCTGATAGCGCCTCTCTCCGAAACCGTATCTCAGCAGGATCCCCACGGCCTCGGTTGCGTAGCCCTGCCGCCTGTGAGGGCCGTCGATGACCACCCCGAAACTGAAGACACCGTTCTTGGCATCCATGCTGTGCAATGACACGCCGCCAACATACCCGCCGTCGTGCGTCTCCACGGAGAACAAGATCGCACCGCCGGACTCTCTGCAATCGAACCACTTCTCTAGGGATGATCTGAGTTCGTCCGCCGATACCGGAGGCTCGACCCCAAGCTGAAGGTGCGCGCGCGACGGACTGTCAAGGCGGGCAATGAACATGGCATCCGCATCGTCAGCCCGAAGCGGGCGCAACCTCACCCTCCGCCCCTGCCAGAAGTAGCGCGAGTAGTCCAGGCCGGGCTCTCCCACACAACCTCCGAGTTCGATGCTCATGCAGCTGCGCCCAACGAACGCGTTTCAGCGGCGGCCGGCGCCGGCGCGACGTGTGCTCCTCCCTGCAGACGGCGTGACGGCGCCGTGCCGTCGGCTGCAAACGCCAGTTAGGTGGCCCGCTCCGCACCTACTCGTCGAGACCAAGGTCGCGAGGCGTCATGCTGGCCGGGTACTCGACCTCGTACTGCACGCTGAGCTCCTGTCGGCCCCCGGGCGCAAGCGTGAGTTGCCACGCCAACAGACCGTCGTCGTCCCGCCGCACGGGCGTCGGCACGATCTCGATGGCATCGACCTTGACGTCCTTCATCACGGTGACCGGGACGCGGTCGAGGACCCACACTTCCGCTGGCTCACGCTTGAAGCTCTCGACCGTCATGACGTACTTGTATCTCACCCTCGCGGTCGAGCTCTTGGTCCTTGAGAGCACCTCACGACTCCGGAGCTCGTAGTCGACCTTCACGTTCTGGTCGACCCCGAGGTGCATCGTGAACTCCTCCCCCGGCGCGACGGCCTCAATCTGCTCCTGTCCTACGAAGTTGGACACGTTGACGCTGCTGCCTTCCGGCGTCGTCTCTACGTAGACCTCTGCCACTCCCGACAAGAGCGGAATATCGAGGGAGTTGACGAAGCTGCCTTTCAGGAAGACGTGGTCCGAGAGTCGAGGCACGGACTCGAGGACGAAGTGGCCCGGGAGCGACTGCCTCACGACCATCGAGCGCCGCGGTTCCCCACCTGTCTCGAGGTCGACCGCCTTCGGTATCGCGAGGTTCGCCGCGAACTCCGAGCCTACCAGCTCCGCCTCGACATACGGGACCGGAGAAGGCTCCTCAGCATACATCTTGACCTCGCTCGCTGGCCCGCCCCGAACGTGGACTTGCCCCTCATGAAGAACAACGCCGGGCTGCGTGGCAATCGCCTCCTCGACGGTGCTAATCGAGCGGACCTTGACCTCGCCCGCTTGGAGCGTAGCTGCGCGAAGCGAGAAGTTGGCGCGCTCGACGTGCCCGGCGGCCACACGCACTCCCGACCGACGCTCGTTCTCGTAGCCCATGTACGATCCCTGCAACACATACATGCCGACAGGAACGTCCGTGATGACATAGGTGCCTTGGGACGCTGTCATCGCCGAGAAGCGCGTGCCCACGACCGAGACGGTCGCGAACGGCAACGGCGCGCCGGTCTGAGCGTCGGTCACCATCCCCCGGATGGTGCCGGTCGTCAGTCCGAGGTACTGCGGAGACAGCTCCGGCGGGGCCGCACCCACGTGGGGTGTCGCGGTCGACAGCAACACGGAGACGCTCTTCCAGTCCTCACCTGTCGCCTGCGCGATCCGCGCGCTGTATGTGAGTTCCACTCCGCTGTCCCGCTCGATGTACCGGACGCTGTACTCCGGGTGCCACGAGGCACCTGGCACGATGTACGAGAGCGCGACGGTCATGACGCCGGGCGTCGCCACCTCGCAGTCGACGACGACCTCTCTGCCAGATCCCTCCGCAACCTGCATCGCCGCCAACTCAGACTGGACCCACGACACTCTCTCCTGGAGCTCGTCGCTCTGCCGCCTGATCTCGCCAAGCCGCTGGTCGGTTCCAAGCGCCTCCTCCTCGAAGAACGTGAGGAGCGAGCGCCACTCAGCGGCGGCGAAGGCGCCACCCTCGATCCGGTCCCGCGCCTTGTCGGCTGAGAAGTCGCCAATGGAACCCGCGAGGCTCTTGCGCCCCTCAATTGCCCGACGGCGGAGGCGCAGCTGTTCGAGGCTGGCGTTCAGCGCATCAAGCTCGAGGGACAACTCCTTGTAACGCGGGGAGTCGACGCTGCTCTTCTCCGTACGCCTGAGATCAATGCCGACGATACGCGCCCCCGCAAGGCCCGTCCCCACGACGTTCAACGAGGTCTCGGCGAACTCCTTCGGGAGATCCCCACAGACCAGCCTGAACGATCCGGGACTGAGCTGGACTTCCCCGCGACGGACGACCTGTGCCTGCCGGCTGTAGATGGTCGCCGAGATGATGTCCGTCTTGAGCGGCAGCTCCTCGGCGGCCGTTGCATCCGACGCGAAGCCCTGCACCGGCAGCGTCGCGAGAAACACGAGAACCGCAATCGCGAACGGCGGGATTCGACGGCAACGTCTGTCATTCAACGACATCGCACCCTCCCTTGACCTGGGCCGATCGGCCCGCAGCCGCGTGCTGCGACCGGCCACCTAACGTCTGCGCATGAGCCGCGCGAGGCACTGGCGCGGCGTGTGCCGGCCGAGCAAAGCGAGGCCCCCCGTGCAGACGGCGTGACGGCGCCGTGGCGTCCGCTGCAAACGCTAGTTAGCCAGCACCGCGAATGGCGCGAAGAACCCGATCCGCGTCCTGCGGCCGCCGAAGTTCAGTCACCCGCAGATGCGGGAACGCACCGCTCACGAAGACGGCGCGATACTGCCGCCGACGACGCCCGTACGTCGTGATCACCCACCACAGGATAGAGCCGCGACTTAGAAACGCGTTCCGAAAGGTCTCCCGGTTGCCGTTGAAGATCTCCTCTCGGAGGAACACGCGCCGCAGCGTGCGGACCAAGGCCCGACCGAATACCACCGGGAACGAGTAGTTCAGCCACACCGCATCGCTCGCCCGCGCCCACACGATGTCCTGGACCTTGTCGTAGTTCCCGTCGACTACCCACCTCGCACCTTCCACCCGCTGCAGAACCGCTGCCCTGAACTCCTCGAGAGGCGCCTCGCGCCAGCCTGGCCGCCAGTGCAAGGCGTCGAGCTCCACATGTGGGCATCCGATCGCCTCAGCAAGCTGCCGAGCCAACGTGGTCTTGCCACAACAACTGGTGCCAATCACAACTGCACGGTCCATCATCGCCTTCGCGGTGTCTGGCTAACGAACGCGTTTCAGCGGCGGGTGAAGGGTGGCGCGGGGTGTGCCGTGCGAGGCGCCCCCTTGCAGACCCCGTGACACCCGAGACCGTCGGCTGCAAACGCAAGTTAGACAGGCAGCGTCGCGGGCAGGGTTCCCTCACCTGTAGGTCGCCTTGATCAGCCCCCAGCTTGCCCGCTCCACTGCCGTCTCGCCGCCCCACACCGAGATGTTGTCTACTCGGATTGCAGCCTGCTCCCCGTACTTCGGCGGCTGCGTCATCTCACCGATGTACAGTCTGTTGAATCCCCCCGAGATCGGGAACGAGACGCCGGTCACCTGGTAGAACGCCCCGCCGGACTCGACCGTCCAGTCGACGGTCTGACTGGACGGATGATACGCGATGTCGAAGTGGTACCACTCGCCGAGGTTCGGCGAACCGCTCGTCTCCAGATACCCGCCCCCGTCCGACGTGAGGGTGAACTTCTTCACGACATGGTCCGACCACCAGAACTGGCAACAGAACGTCCGATGATACGAGTCCGGCTGAGTGGGGTCGGCCACCTCCGTGTTCTGAAAGCTGATCCCCGGATAGCAGCCCCAGTCTTGCGCGAGGACCGCCATGTCGAACGAGACGCCGAAGTCTCCGGCGACCTCGTCGAAGGCCGGGCTGTAGCTCACGTACCGCCCGATGCCCGAGGCGACGTCAAGGGAGATCGCGACGTAGCTGCCGCCCGACCCGTCCCAGAACGAGTACATGTCCAGCACGCTGTCGTACCCGGGGTCCGACGAGAAGTCCTCCGAGTAGACAAGCTGGCGGCTGTCGGATGCAGCATCTGGCTTGGCAGCTCCTGAGCCGAGTCCCGCGAGCAGGACCAACAGCAACAGCACGCCCGAGTGCCCCCGAAACATGTTCCCACCTCCTCCGAGCTCCACCGCTGTCTGTCTAACGAACGCGTTTCAGCGGCGCCGTGCCGTCCGCTGAAAACGCTCGTTGGGCTCCGTGGCACGATTCCTGCTTGACACTATGTCACCCGCGACATACAATGGTATCATGACTGCCAACCGAAAGCCACTCGTCTGGCTCCATGGGAAGATGAAGACACCACCCATGTCCCCCCGAGCCCGTGTCGAAGCTGGCTATCTGCTTGGCCTCGCTCAGGAGGGAGTGAAGCTGGAGATGCCCCAGTCGAGGCCGATGCCTGACGTCGGCAGCCGGTGTCACGAGCTGCGCATCACCGACGAGTACATCGAGTGGAGAGTCATCTACAGAATCGACGATCGCGCTGTCGCCGTGGTTGACATCTTCGAGAAGAAGACACGCGCCACACCCAAGAGGATCATCGAAGCATGCAGGCGCCGACTCGCCGCGTACGATGCACGATGAGGGAGAGGCATCATGAAGGCCGGTAGGAAGAGGAACATCGAGCGAAACGGATGGAAGATCGGCACCGCGCAGGAACTCCTCGGCCTCACCGATGAGGAGGCTGCGTACGTCGAACTGAAGCTCGCTCTCAGCAGAGAGCTCAGGGAGCGCCGCAAGAAGCATGAGGTCACCCAGGTTCAGCTCGCCAAGAGAATCGGATCGAGCCAGTCACGCGTTGCCAAGATGGAGGCTGGCGATCCGTCGGTGTCCATCGATCTCTTGATTCGCTCTCTCCTTGCGCTCGGGGTCAGCCCCAAGGCGCTCGTCCGGTCGATGGCGTCCATCTGACCTCGTTACGCAGCGCAACGAACGCGTTTCAGCGGCGGCCGGCGCCGGCGCGACTCGTGCTCCTCGTCTGCAGGAGGCGTGACGGCGCCGTGGCGTCGGCTGAATGCGCCAGTTAGGCGCCCCGCATCCTGCGTCCTGCACCTCACCGAAACAGCGCCCGGATGACGCCCCACGAGGCGTGCCTCACCGCCGTCCCAGGACGCACATCGAACTCCAGGGTCGCCACGTCAGGGTTCGGATCACGCGGCGAATCATGGTGCTCAGTGACTGTCACCGTGTAGTGCCCCGCGGACAGATACGCCAGGTCACACCTCCGAGTGCGCGTCCACACCCCCTGGAGGCACGCCCAATGGCATACCCGTCGTAGAACCACATGTCGATCGCAACGTGGTTCCCCTGCATCGGCGAGCACACGAAGTTCATCTCAACCCAGCACCCGTCCGCGAACCCGTACATCACCTCGATGACCACCCAGTCAGCGTCGATCGGCTCCTCAGGAGTCACGTGCGGCGGGTTGAGGTACGCGGACGCGGTGCCAGCGACCCCACCCCATGCGACCGCAGCGCAGGCCAACGCAGCCAGCAGAGCACCCTGCCGCTGCGACCTGCGTGCCCTATCTCCGGAGGTCTTCATGGCCACCTCCTCTCCGGGGCGCCTAACGAACGCGCATCAGCGGCGGCCGGCGCCGGCGCGACGTGTGCTCCTCGACTGCAGACGGCGTGACGGCGCCGTGCCGTCCGCTGAAAACGCCAGTTAGATGGCTGCGCGGGTCGTGATCGGACGTCGAGGTCCCGCGTCCCGGTCGGAACCGCTGGTCGCGCGGGAACTCCTTCGGCCGCGGCACGAGCCAGAGGATGAGATCGTACGTCCGCGGAATGACCTGCATCACATCCGGCACGATGCGCTCCGTATCTGGGCCGACCTCGCGCGCCCCGCCCCTCCCCTTGCCAGGGTCAAAGGGGTAAGGGATCAAGGGTCAACGGTCCTGGCAACACGAAACCCGTAGTAGTTGTGGCTGTAGGCCGGGTTGACGAGGCCCCGGCCCGCGCACCGCAGGCCGCCGCCGATGTCGATCCAGGAGCCCCCGCAAAACACGCGGTAGGTGCCGCTCGTCGGCCCGACAGGGTCAGTGGCTGGGGTTGTCCCAAGGTTGCACACATGCCAGTCGTTGCACCACTCCCGCACGTTCCCGGCAAGGTCCGAGAACCCGAGCGATGAGTCCCCGGCGGGGCGGCTGCCCACGGGCGCCGTCCAGCCGACGCAACCCGGAGAAGATGGCCAGTAGTTCGCCAAGTTGCAGTTGGGAGCCTGGCTCCCCCACGGGTAGATGCGCTCGTCGTCGTACTGCGCCGCGTACTCCCACTCCGCATCCGTCGGGAGCCGATAGCCCGCCGCGCCGTACGGGTTCCCGTTGTTGCACGACCAGTTCCCGCTGTGCTGGTACGCCCGCGGCAGCCCCTCGCGCATGCTCAGCCAGTCGCAGTAGCGGACCGCGCCGTACCAGGTCACCTCGATCACGGGGTGGTTCGGGTTGATCCCGTGGCCAGCGTTGCGGAGAGAGAACACACCACCCGAGAACGCGATTTCGCAATCGGGGTCGTCCAGATCCAGGAGCTCCTCCGCCGTGCTCCCGTCCAGCGCGTCCCTCACCGACGCCGTCGTGGCCGTCACGTACCCGTTGTCGTACGCCCACTGCACCGCGGCCATGTACTCCTGGTTCGTCACCTCGTACCGGCCGAGGTAGAAGCTGCGGGTCAGCGTGACCTGCCGCTGGTCCACGCCGCAGTGGGCCACGCCGTCACCCATGGTGAACGTCCCGGAGGGCACCAGCCCCATGCCCGGGATCGTGGCCTGGAAGAAGGTGATGCTGTCCACGGCAGCGACGGAGAAGTCGGTGGTCGCGGCACCTTCGTGCACGCGCATCGTCCATTCGCCCTGGCAGAGCGAGGGAAGAGCGAGCAGTGCCACGATCGCGATGACCGCCATGTGTCGTCTCATGTGATGTCTCTCCTTGGAGTCAGTTCACCAGCATTGTGGTTGCTCTGGGCAGAGACTGCTTCTCCAACAAACACCTACCGGAGGAGCAGCATCTTGCGGCTCTCCTCAACTCCCGGTGCTGAGAGCGTGTAGAAGTAGACGCCACTGGAAACGGCCCGGCCCGACTCGTCAAGCCCGTCCCAGTGAAGGCTGTGCCGACCTGCGGGTCGCTCCTCGCCTAGGAGCGTCCGGACCAGTCGCCCGTTCACCGAGTAGATCCGAAGCTCTGTCCGACCGCCCTGTGGCAGCTCGTACGCAATCCGCGTGTCCGGGCAGAACGGGTTCGGCTGGTTCTGAAACAGGTGCAGGGCCTGGACGACGTCGTTCGGCAGGTCCGGATCGTCGACACCTGTCCATGCGTCCAGGTCGAAGTCGATCTGCACGATGCGTCCGAGCTCGTACACGTCCGTGCCTCCGATTGTGATCACCTGAAGCGCGTCACCGTCGAAGATCAGGTCCTGAATGTCTGCCAGCTCGTAGGCATACCCCTGACCGCCGTCCAGCCGCACGGCAAGAGACGCCGCTGCTGCCGGAGATGGCGAGAGGGCACAGACCACAAGGACCGCCGCGGCGGCGAGCAACAGGCCCGCCGGGCATCTGCGTGGCACTCCTCTCATGATGCACTCCTTGTCTGTGTGAGGATCTGCGGACTCCCTTCGTGCACAACGATCTTCATGCCCTCCTTCCTTCACGAACGGCGGATCGTCTGTCTTACGCTGTGGCGCAGCCATCTAACGAACGCGTTTCAGCCGCGGCCGGCGCCGGCGCGACGTGTGCTCCTCGCAGCAGACGGCGTGACGGCGCCGTGCCGTCGGCTGCAAACGCTAGTTAGCCGGCCCGGGGGTACACTCCGGGTACATGGGCAACACTTCGTTCCGGGTACATGGGTGACACTCCCGGATGGGCTACGATGGGCACTACCTGCGAAGGAGGTGCCCATGCCCTGGAAGGGAGTATCACCCATGTCCGAACGCTCCCGCTTCGTGATCGACCACCTTACCACCGAGTGGTCCATGACCGAACTCTGCCTGCGCTACGGCATCAGCAGGAAGACCGGATACAAGTGGCACACCCGCTTCCTCGAGGAAGGCCAGCCCGGCCTCACCGATCGCTCGAGGGCGCCACACTCCTGCCCGCACAAGACACCTGACCAGCTCGTCGAGCTGCTCCTCGATGCTAGGAACCACCACCCGAACTGGGGACCCGGCAAGCTCCTCGCTCTCCTTCACAAGAAGCACCCCGACTGGCCATGGCCCGCTGAGAGCACCGTCGCCGACATCCTCCACCGACACGGCCTCGTCGCCTCGAAGCGAAGAAGAGCACACCCAGGGCACCAAGGAAGACCCGAGACGCCCATGAACCAGCCCAACGAGATCTGGACCATCGACTTCAAGGGCCACTTCAGAACCCGCGATGGCCGATACTGCTACCCCCTCACCGTCGCCGACGGCTACAGCCGATTCCTCCTCGGCTGCCAGGCCTTCCTCAGCCCCTGCCACTCGGACACCAAGAGGACCCTCACCACGATCTTCCGTGACTACGGCCTCCCCTCCATCATCCGATCCGACAACGGTACCCCGTTCGCCTCCCAGGCCATCGGAAGGCTCTCCAGGCTCTCAGTCTGGTGGCTCCACCTCGGCATCTACCCGGAGCTCATCGAACCCGCGCACCCCGAGCAGAACGGACGCCACGAACGCATGCACCGCACGCTCAAGGCCGACGCCACCAGACCGCCGGCCGCCAACAGAAGGGCGCAGCAGAGACGGTTCAACACCTTTCAAAGAGCGTACAACCAGGAGCGACCCCACGAAGCGCTCGGACAGCAGACTCCCGCGTCCGTCTACCAGCCCTCGGCCAGGACGTTCCCCGAGCGCCTCCCTCCCGTCGTCTACCCAGACCACTACGAGATCCGAAGGGTCAGTAACAACGGCGGCATCCGATGGAACTCTCACTGGGTCAACGTCAGCCACGTCCTCGGCGGCGAACTCGTCGGCCTCGAAGAGGTCGACAACGACCTCTGGAACGTGTACTTCGGGCCCCTCTGGCTAGGCCGCTTCCATGAGAAAGAGCTCAGGATCGAAGACGCCCTCGGCCGAAGAAGAAGGCGAAGAGTGTTACCCATGTACCCAGAATGAAGTGTTACCTATGTTCCCGGGTGTTCACCTTGGTCGCAACCGTGCCTCCGTCCGGCCGCGGCGTCGGTCGCTGGAACTGCTCCACGACATCCTCGATGGTCCTGGCGAGGCTCACCCCGGGGAGGGCGGCACCTCGCAGTGCCAGGTTCGGGATGTAGTTCGTGATGAGACCGACGACTACGACGGTCTGACCTTCGCATCGGAACACGGGCCCGCCGCTGACGCCATGGATCGCCACTCCGTCAATCAGGTAGTCGGCGTGTTCAGTCCAGACCGCGCTGACGTGCCCCCAGAAGAAGCAGGCCGTCTTGCTACCCAGGCCTTCCACATGCGGGAATCCGCACCAGGCGATCTCAGAGCCGGGCCTGAATCGAACCCGCGGCGCTGCCAGGTGAGGCAGCGGCCCCGAGAAGGGGAGGCAACCTTCGTGGCAGTGGATCAGTGCGATGTCGCGGTCGGGCTCAGCCAGGATCTTCAGGTCACCGGACTTCGCGGTGAAGCCCCTGTCATGACCAAGCAGCTGCATCTTGAGCGATTCGCCCTTGGCCATCGCTCCTTCGATCACGTGCCACGCGGTGACGATGACACAGTGAGAAGTCCCATCCATCATCCTTGTCGCGGCCCTGAAGCCTGTCCCGTGTCCTCCACCGGGGGTCTCAATGCGGACCAGCTGACTCAGGAGTTCGTCGAACGCATCGGGCCAGGACTTGCCACGCATCGATCTTCCTCCAGCTGCCGCAACCTAACGAACGCGTTTCAGCGGCGGCGGGGCAGTAGGTCGGGTGGGGCAGCTGAACGCCCTCCGCCGTCCGCTGCAAACGCTAGTTAGGTTGCCTCCGATACTACTCCACCTCTCACTGCCATTGCGCGCGCCACACTCCTGCTCTTCTCTCTCACGGCTGCGGACCCCCCGCCGGCCCAGGCCAAGCGTCAAGATCAGCTCGGTGCACCCGGTAGTTGTTGCCGTGAGAGCTGATGGTCTGCAAGCGCAAGCCGTGCATCACGGGAAACCCATGCCCACTCGCCCAACTGAGCAGATGCGTGGTGCCACGGACCTGACCAGCCCAACGGTGCCCCGACTCAAGTCGCCGCCATCGCAAGGCCGCAGTCGTCTTTCCCAGACCAGGAGGCAACCTAACGAACGCGTTTCACCCGCGCCAGGCACTGGCGCGGCGTGTGCTCCTCACTGCAGACGGCGTGACGGCGCCGTGCCGTCCGCTACAAACGCTAGTTAGCCTGCGCCTTACTTACTGCGACCCGCCCACCAGTACGCGTCGAGATGAACGCGGGCGATT
>Ga0194111_10001405_pt1 | contig 29636 bp, 16 predicted proteins | sample TA2KigC300mmetaG_FD_146194 | JGI IMG/M metagenome (GOLD analysis project Ga0194111, IMG submission 146194) | Freshwater microbial communities from Lake Tanganyika, Tanzania - TA2015033 Kigoma Deep Cast 300m | ecosystem: Environmental > Aquatic > Freshwater > Lake | place: Tanzania: Lake... | reverse complement strand
AGGAAGATCTGATCGTCTTGGATCCGCAACTGCAACGGGATCTGGGTCATGGGGATGTTCCGGCGCCTGGCCAACAGCCTCTTCATGGAATGGCGATCCCGTCAGCGTAAACCCCAACACGAAACCACCACCGATTTCCAGATGGTGATGGCCGAAGAGCATCGGCGAAGAGCCGTGCGCACGGTCTTGTCCAAAAAGCCCAGCTTCGACTGAAGCTGAGGCCTCGAGCGACCGCCAACCCTCGAAGTTCTCCGCGAACTTGGCGGCGGAGCTTTGCTTGGACGCTGCTAAAACCCCCGGTGGGACGGCATTTTCGCCTCCCTGGGTGCTTCCCTGCCACATTTGGCCGCGGCAGAAACCACCAAGCCAAGGCCCACGCCGATCCTTCTCCCGCCACCTTGGCGAGCTCGGAACGCTTCGTGCATTGCCCCTGCCGACCAAGCGGACTGCCGGACTGCTGGCTTGACTTTTGTCGGAGCTTGTGGGTACATCGCGCCTTCTCATTACTTGACTCTGGTTGGCCCGTTAGTTCCGTCCATGACGCGGCGTCGTTTTGGTGAACTCGCGCCCAGGGATGTAAGGGAGGGCGTCTAACCCACTTCAGGGAGAGGTATGTATTGCCTATTATTCCGGCCCGGTTTGGCGAACGTGCGGCGGGCATCGCTGCTGACCTTGTGCCTGCTCAGCCCCACTACTAGCGCCACCGCCGACTGGCAACTCCAGCTCGCCGGCCAACAAGTTCCTTCCCTCCACGACGTGGACTTCGTCGACACCCAACGGGGGTGGGCCGTCGGGGACGGAGGCGTGGTGTACCTGACGACCAATGGCGGGGCGAGTTGGGAGGGGCGCATCCTGGGAACTCAGGATCTGCGGGCGGTTGAGTTTGTGAGCCCGCTGCGCGGCTGGGCGGCCGGGGCACGGATCTACGCCACCACGGACGGCGGGACCACCTGGGCGCCGCAAACCAGCCCCACAGGAGCATTGCTCGAAGACCTGTGTCTGGTGTCGGCAAACATCGGCTATGCTGTGGGAGACAAAGGCACGATCCTGAAGACGGTCGATGGCGCCCATTGGACACAGCAAGACAGTGGTCTGGCCGCGGGCGCCCTGCTTGAGGCCGTCGATTTCATTTCGGCGGGTGAAGGCTGGGTCGTGGGAACGGGTACCGTGCTGCACACGGCCAACGGTGGGGCGTCTTGGGCCGCGCGAGCGGCACCGAGCGCCGGGGCGCTTCGCGGCGTCGATTTTCTGAGCGCCAGCACGGGTTGGGTCGTGGGCAGTGAGCAGCAGATCTGGCGGACCGACGACGGCGGCGCAACCTGGACACGCCAACATCACGACCCCTCGGGTGGGGATCTCCACGCCATCCGGATGCTCACCTCGCGTCAGGGATGGGTGGCCGGCGAGCGCGGTGCCCTGCTGCAGACCTTCAATGGCGGAACCACCTGGCATGCCTCGAGTCATCCGGCCGGCTTACGGCACTTGCGGGCGTTAGCCTTCCCGACTCCAGGGGCCGGCTGGGTCGTAGGAGGTGCCGCCAGCCAGCAAGGCGTGGTCATGGGTGGGGCCCTTCCCCGATGGGTCGCAAGCACCGTCCGCCTGGAAGGCCGCCAGCAACATCAAGGCACCCCCGTTACCACCGCACCGAAGCTCACCCCGGACAACACCAGACTCACCGACGCTGAAGGCGACTTCCAGCTACGCGCACCCGGCGAACCGTTTACACTCGAAGCCAGTCGCCCAGGCTATCTGCCGGCCGTTAAGGAGCGTGTCCAGACCGGGCCAGGTGAACTGACCCGCCCGGGGGCCGTTCGTCTCCTGGCGGGCGATGTCGACCAGGACCGGCGAGTCGATCGCGTCGACCTGGACGCAACCGTGCAAGCCCTGCGTGAAGGGACGACCTTGGCCGACCTCAATGGCGACGGCGAAGTCGACATCCGGGACCTGGTCCTGACCGCGCGCAACCAGGGGCGGCGTGGCCCCATTCCTTGGCCGTCGGCCGACGCGCTGGGCTGGTGGAAGGCCGGGGCGATCGAGGTCAACCAAGCCCCAACCGGTTTCGAGAGCGCCGGGCGCTTCGCCCCGGACGTGGTGCCGCTCGGCGACGGTTCCTATCGTATGTACTACACCGGCAGCGACGGTGCCAAAGCGTACATCTTGAGCCTGCGCTCGACAGACGGAACGCAATGGACCCCTGAACCAGGCGTCCGACTCGCTCCGGTCGGGAACTACCTCGAGGTCTACTCGCCCAACGCAGTGAAACTGGCGGGGAACCGCTGGCGCATGTACTTCAGCGCGCGTCAGCGCGACCCCGTTCAAGCGGACATCTTGAGCGCGGTCTCGGACGATGGCTTGGCTTGGACCGTCGAAGGAGGCTTGCGCGTCGCGCATGGCGACCCCGACGACGCGCTGGTCGCTCAATCGCCGGCTTTGTTCCGGAACGACGATGCCACACCGCATCGGTTGGCCGACGGCCGTCTACGGATGATCTACACCGGCCACGATGGGCAGTCGTTTCACCTGCTGACGGCCAGTTCGCCGGATGGCTTAATTTGGACCAAAGCCCGCTTGAAGGCCGCCAGCGGCGCGCTCGCCCTGCACCAGGGCAAGCCTGCGGCCGCCAGCCTCGGCGCCCAGCCGAGCGCGGCCCGCAACCAAGCCTTCGGTCCGCTGGACATCGCCGATCCAGCCGCCGATCTCCAGCAAGACGGGACCTACCGGCTCTGGTTCTCCCTGGCCAAACCGAGCGAGACGGGTGCGAATCTGGCGGATAGGCTGGACCTGGGCTTGTTCAGCCTATGGTCGCTGGATGGGGAGACTTGGATCGACCAGTTGCAGCCGGAGATGGCCCCCGGTCTGGAAGGGGCGGGTGACGGCCTGCACGCCCGCGCGGGGTCCGTGCAGGACATGGGCGAGATCGCAAAGCTCTTCTATAGCGCCTTGGACCATTCCGGCCGCGAGGAAGTTTTCGTGGCCAACCAGACCTCCGCCATCGACGGCCCCTTCTTTACCCTGCGCGAGGTGCGGACGATCTCGGTGGCCCAAGTGGACCTTGTGGTGGACTACGCCCTGCCATCGGCGCCACCGCCACCACCCCTGAGTTGGCGCCTGTCCGCCGCCGTCATCGGGACCGACCAAACTCGCGCCGCCGAGTTCACCAGCGCATTCCCGACGCTTACCAACCGCGCCGGAACTGCCACCATCCGACTCGACTACGTGGGCAACGTGCCGTTCGAGAGCGGCGCCTTCGAGATCGAGCTCTGGACGCTGGCCGAGGGGCCGTTGGTCGAACCGCCGGATCTCATTTTCTGGCAGGCCTTCGCGCATCTCCGAAACGCCAGCCGCAAAGCGGTGCTATTACGCCGCTGGCAGGCTGCCCCGGCCAACATCTTTGCCAAGCGTCTAATGGCGGACGCGATCCCTGCCGCTACCGGCGTCCGGGCCGCCACCGATGCGCCGCTGAATCCCACCCCACTCGCACAGGCCGAGCCTTCTGCGCCCAGCGCACCCTCGCCCGACTACAGCGAGTATTTCGAGGAACCCCACCTCTGGCTGCCCGGCAGCGGGGGCACACTCGAAGTCAGTCAATACTCGGAGACGCCGCCCGGAGTGACGAGTCGCGCGCCAGGATCGACTCGTCCCGTGCCAGGAGGGCCTTACTTGTCGGTCCTGGTGCAGCACCGGTACTACAACGTCTGGACGACCTCAGGCACCTTGACCGCGGAAGTGTACGGCGCCCAAGGCCAACGCCTCTCCCAGTTCTATGTCGTGACTGTCCCCGTCCAGCCCGCCGCTGCCCCCGACGCCCTCGAGGCCCCGCCCAACGAGAACCGCATCGAACTCGCCTATACCGGCACCGCCCTGCGGCCTGACACCCATGTCAAGATGGTCTTGAACGTCGGCCACGAACAGGTGGCTTCCACCTGGCTGCGGCGCGCTCGGCAGCCCGGCCAAAGCCTCGGGCTGTTGCCTGAGCCGTACTCGAAAACCTGGCAACCGCCCGCCCAATTCAGCTTCGTCGGCCCTACCGTCCGCCCCCTTGACACCAACGCGGTCCGCGTCGATTTCGGCTACACCTACTCCCAACTGCCCGGCGCGCCGGCGCGCCCTCGAGTGGTGGCGGAGGTGATCGGGTCAACCGGCCAGCCCATCCTCGGCGGCGATTTTCAAAGCAGTTCACTCGCGCCGTATGAAGGCGTCTGGAGCCTGCAGTCCAAGCCCCTGTCGGTCATGGTGCATTACGCGGGCGCCGCCGAATTGTACGGCAGCGCGACCGCCGGGCTGCGGCTCAAGTGCGTGGTGAATGTGGGTCAGGAAGTCATCTTGGCCCAATGGGACACTTCTTTGGACCGTGGCTGGGGCCGGAGCGATGAAGGGTTCCTGCGCCCGCTGGACAGCCCCAACGCCGTCTGGGAACCGGTCCCGGAGTGCGCTTGGCTCGAGGTCAGTGTGTTGGCGCGGCAATGGAACGCGGCCCGCGCCGATGCGGAGTTGCGCCTGGAGCCGATCAGCCCCAGCAAGGTCCTTCTGCAGACGGCTCTGGATCCGCGGGACTTCACCTCGACAACTGTCCGAGTGCCTTCGGTGCTGCGATCGGTTGCGCTCACCAATGACCTACCGATGCCCACCCTGACCGAGGCCGCCCCCTCGAGCAGCGGCGAAGGCGAAGCCGCCCCAGGCCCGCTCGCCCAAGACCTCTACCGCCTCACCCTCACTTACCAAGGCACTCGAGCGGGAGTCATTTCGGACGGTGTGCGAGTCCTGATGGTCAACCCGACCACCGGCCGACCGATCAGTTCTCCCCTCGCGATCGCCCGGGGCAAACGGTGGAACCCGGCGCCCACAGGCGAGTTGCGCTCCGCCTCGATCCGCCGTGTCGCCGACGATCAATCGGATGTCACTGTGACTTACGATTTCCAGTCCACACTCGGTCTCTCGGCCACGATCGTTCCCGAGCTGTACGTGGATGCGGCGCCGTCGGGCGGGGTGCAATTGCCGCACGCCTTGGTGGCCAAGTTCCGGTCGTCCCTCCCACAACTGGTGTCGGGCACCGACCAACAGGTCACCTTCAGCATCTTCCCAGTCTCTCCCATCCCGATCGCCACCGACCGGGTCAGGCTCAGGCTCCTGCTGGGGGCCGCCAGCCCGGGGCGGTACTTGGACGAGCTCTGGGTCGAAGACCCCGAGCGCCGTTGGGATTCCTTTGCCCTGATCGAGGTGGAGTCGGTCCTGCGGTTGGCCGGAGAGTCCACGAATTTGACGGTGACCTTGAACTACCGGTTGACGTCGGCTGAACCCGATCATGAGTATGCGGTCGAGGTGCTCCCGCTGTCCGGACTGACGGGCGAACCGCTGCCCAACTTCGAGGGCCGTTGGGCGATCAAGGACCCGATGGGCGCGACCCATGCCCCGCAATCAGCCTCGGTCAGCGTCCGTTACCTGGGCGCGGATTACTACCTTTCTTCGCCTTACCTTCGGATCCGAATCCTGGACGACGAATATCCCTTCTTCGTCTCCAAAGGCCAACCGCTCGAGCTCTACTACCGCTACCAGGCCGAATGGAACACGGCTGTGCCGGGCCTGATCGCCGAGCCGGTCTTGGTTCCCATCGCACCGAACGAGTTGATGTTCCACGCCGGCTACGAGTTCTACGCCGCGGTGCAGGATCTCCGGCCGCTGGTCACGCTCTATCGTGGCGACGAGCGGCTCTACCCGGCCTCGAGCACCGTCTTCAGCGGCGCGGTCTTTCCCACCAACATCGTCGTCCCAGCCGAGGGCGCGCACGGCACCCTGCTCGGCCGCTTGAGTTTCAACGGCGACACGGACCTCGAGACGGACCGGATCGAGGTCAGTTTCATGTCGGCCGACGGGTCGGTGCCCTTCCTGGCCTCGAGCTTTGTGAAACCGATCCGCTGGTCCAGTTATGACCCGATCTCGGGCACCAACGACTTCTCCCTGGGCATGCCCCGCCTCGAGCGCCCAGCCACCAATGTCATCCATGTCTTCGCCGACTATCACTGCCCCGACTACTATGACACCTACGCCACCAACGGCCCCATCCTCAAAGCCTTCCTCTGGACCGGACTGACCCCGCTCTTCCAGCCGCCCACCAACGTCCTCGAGTTGGCCGAAGACACCGGCGATGGCGCCGGCTTGAGCGACTTCCGCGAGTTGCTCTTCGAGTCGGAAGCGTGGACCATCGGCTCGCCCTACGACGAACTGCAACCCACCGGGGGGACAGTCTTGGACCCTGCCGGGTTCGGCCCCACCCTCAACGCCGGGTTCCATCGTTCCCGTCCCAGTCGGAGCGGAGCCGCCCCGGCGAGTCCGTTCATCACCTGGGTGCCCGCCACAGGTCACTTCGATACCCGCCTCGAGTTCAAACCGACCGTGGGCGAGCTGGACGTCGACCTCTTGAGCCTGGTCTTCTACGACCGCAACGGCAGCCCACTCTTCGGGCGAACCTTCCCGATCCAGGAGCATGTCATGGCGCCGGACCTGTTTCGACCCCCGTTGGTCGATACCGAGAACATCGTCTCGCGAGGTGAGATGTCCCTAACCGTGCTCTTCGCGCTCAACTCGCCCATCGCCAACCCGGTGCTCTGGCTCGAACCCTTCCGCCGCGCCAACTCGCAATACCCCTACTACCCACTGGAGCTCACCAGCCTCCTCTATCTGTCCAAGACCGAGGGCGAGACCAATCCTCCCAGCAGCGTGGACGCCTTGGGCGTGCCCTATGTGCCCGTGAGGCACGGCTGGGGCGCAGCCCTGTTCCGGTTCCGCTTGGCCGACTACACCCTGCGGGAAACCCTCGACGAGGAACTCCGTTTCGGCATCGGTTCTTTGACCGGCCAGGTCCGCCTCCCGGCGGTCGCTCAGACCAACCAACCCCTCGCCTTGACCTGGAACCAGAGCGGCGCGATCGACGACGATCAAACCAGCCCCGAGGGGATACGGTTCGAGCCCGGCGAATACCCCAATCAGATCGTCGCGACTTCGATCCCGTTCCAACAACTCGACGACTGGGCAGAAGCCGGGCACAGCTACCTCTGGCCGCTGAACCTGCCCAACTACCTGTTGGCCCGGCCCCTCTCCAACGGCGTGGCCATCGCCGGCCTGCGCGTGCCGCCGGCGCGGCTCGATCAGGCCACCGGCCGCGCCAGCCTCACCATCGAGTACGACTTTAGCGATACCCCAGCCGAGACAGTCACGGCCGACCAAATCCAGTTCTTTATCGTCGAGACCCCCGATCTGAGCGCGCTGGAGCTGGTCGGGCAACGGTTGCTCACGCTGGAGGAGCCATTGACTTGGCATCGACCGCCCATCCAACCCGAAATCACCGAGACCGTCCAGGAGGGCGTTCAATTGCGCACAACCGTCCGCTGCACCCTTTTCACCCCTTCCGATCCGTCGATGCCAACCGTCCACCAGAGCCTCGGCCCGGACGAGTTTGTGGGCGTTCAGATCAAAGCCCTCCTGTTCGGGCAAGAACTGCCAGAACCCATCCAGTCCGAGCTCCATGAACTTCGAATCGGGCCGGACACCGCCGCCAGCACCTTTACCGAGAGTCTGCACTATGAGGGCTCGGGGCAGTTCCAGGTCTCGAACCAACTCGGCGCGTATGTCGGCGTCTACGCCCGCAATCACGGCGGCACCGGCCCCTACCTCAAGCGCAGCCTGGCCTACACGCTGGTGGACCAGGTCACCCTCTGGAAGAACGTCAACAGCTTCATCGTAGCGACGCTCGACCAGGTGACCATCTACGACGATGGCGACGGCGACCTGCGCGGCCGCGGCGAGGACCTCATGAACATCATCGCCATGACCACCGACGCCGCCAGCGTCGAGGAAGCCCTGGCCGTCTTCAAGCCCGACTACGAAGGCGACGCCATCAAGAAAGAGCTGGTCTGGCCCGTCGAGGTCAACAAAGACAGCCGCTGGCGCGAAACCGACGCCAGCGCGGACAAACCCGCCACCCTCAACCTGCAACTGCCCGTCTTCTCCCTCAAAGAACAGAACATGCGCCCGGTGCTCGGTGTGGCCGTCATGCTGGTCGATGACGACACCATTCCCGCGTTTGTCACCTGGCTGATCAACATCCTCTTCGAGATCGCCGCCCAAATCGCTATGGCCTACGGCCAAGACTACTTGGTCGTCGTCCTGAATTTCCTCCAGGACTTCGTCAACAAAATGGTCGCCAAAGACGCCGCGCCCGACCAAATCGAAACCGCCGGCCTGCTCATCACCCAGAAAGACGGGTGGGGCGTCAAAGTCACTTCCGCCTCCGACATGGCAAGCCGCGTCGGCTACCTTAAGGATGGGAAAATGGTCCCCACCTTCCGCGTCCAACGCCTGGTGGTTCCACCGGATCCCAAGCCCGTCACTGTCGTCCTCAAGAGCATCTACGTCCGAAACGACGGCGACGGCGGCCTCGATGGCAAAGGCGAGATCTACGGCAAGATCCGCGTCAACGACGGCAAGCACACCATCGCTGAGGTCCGTTTCCCCACCAGCGGTACCAAGGACGTCGAGGATCCCTACACGTGGAACCTCGAGTTAACGGCCTTCGCCACCCGCGAGGTCGGACCGGTCCTCTACATCGAGGTCGTCGTCTGGGACGAGGACGAACCGTCCATCGGCAACGACCATGACAACCTCGGCATTTGCACCTGGACCGAGTACCCCTACAGCGACGGTTGGACGCCAAAAACCCTTACCCAGACCAGCGCCATCGAGGGCGACGTTCAGGTCACCGTCGAGATCAAGGACACCTACCAGCCATGAGCGACCCGTCCAAATCAGCCGTCCCAAGCGCGCCCCTGCCTGCCTCCGAGCGCGTCCCCACGCTACCCCAAGTTGTCATGCGCCCCACCACTCGCCGCGCGGCCAAACGGAAGCTGCGCCGGGTCTCCCGGCGGCTCTTCCGCTCCGTGCTGGCCGCCGCGACGCTCATGCTGCCCGCCTCGAGCGTGCCGACGGCACACGCGACAGACCCCCCCGAACTCCGCCTCGACGCCCCACCCACCGTCGCACCGGGCGACACCTTCGTGGCCACAGTCTCGCTGGCAGGCGCCGCGCACACGTCCGGGGTCCAGGCCGCTGTGCGCTTCGAGCCGCAGCGTCTCGAGCTCTTGGAAGTCGTGCCGGGCGAGTTCCTCGGCGATCCCCAGGACGACCATGCCACCCTTTGGTCGCTCCCCGAGGTCGCCGCCGCCAACACCACTGGGCTCCTGCGGCCCCTGCTCGGCGTCCGACTCGGGCCCGAAGGCGTCAGCGGCACCGGGATTATTTGCACCTTGCGCTTTCGCGAGCGCGGCGGCGGAGCCAGTTACGCGACCTGGCTCCGATTGGTGCCGGCTGCCACGCGTGTAGCCGATGGCACCGCCTCGCTTCTGCCGTTGGCCCTGCGACCGGCGTTGATTCGGGTGACCGGCGACACGGACCAGGACGGCCTGCCCGATCCGTGGGAGCTGCGGCACTTGGGCACGCTAGGTTTCAGCGGGGCCAGCGACCCTGACGGCGACGGCGAATCCAACGCCGCGGAATCGGCCAACGACACCGACCCGATGAACGCCCTCTCGGTCAACGACCCAGCCCACGCCTACGATCGCTACCGCTTCCGCCTGTTCCGCAACGCCCTCGACACGCCAGACGGCGCCCTCGCGGACCTCTCGCTCTGGGGCGTTTCGTTGGTCTGCTGGCCACCCAGCGGTGAACGCATCTCGGCCGGCAGGTTGTCCTGTCCCACTTCCGGCGCCGGCACTCAGGGGCGGGCCCTCGCCATCGCCCGCGGCGGCACGCGCGCGACCTACAACCTCATCGACTTTTCCTCGGTCGATCTCCTAAGAGGCCAGTTCGGCAGCGGCGATTATTCTGTCCAGCTCGAACTCGAGGACGCCGGCGGTCGCCGTCGAGCTCTGGTCTTTAAGCTCACCGTGCCGCCCTATTCCGAAGCGAGTTTCCCGGACTTCCTCGCCGTCCTGGCGCCGGTGGCCGGGGCCCACGATGTTCCCCGAGCGCCTGGGTGTGAGTTCGGCGGCTCCCAATGGGACGCCGTAACCATCTATGAAAGCGATTGGACCGAGGTCTACCGCGCGGCGCAGACGACCCCGTCGGACCGACACCAGGTCACTCGACAGCTCGAGCCGGGCCGGGCGCACTGGCTGGCCCTGGACGTCACCGACCCGACCACGCGGCTCTTTGCCAGTCGCACCTGGTCGGCCTTCGCCACTGAATTCGAGCCCGTGACCCTCGAAGTCGAGTCGGCCCACGGACCGGCGACGCCCGCGATTGGCCTGCACACTTTGCCCTACGGCACTCTGATGACGAACTCCGTGAGCAGCCCGTTGACGGCCGGGCCGGTCCAGTTCCTCTGCCTCGGCTGGAGGCTGCAAGGCCAAGGGCCCGCCGCTGGCACGGGCAACCAGTTCGTCATGACCGCCGTCCAGGATGCGGTCCTGCAATGGCGTTGGGGCACGAACTACTGGTTGAATGTCCAGGCGTCCGCCGGCGGCGCCGTGGCGCCCGCCGGTGGCTGGCAGCGCGCCGACCAGACCGCGCGCCTCCGAGCCCTGCCCCTGCCCTATTTCCACTTCGTGCGCTGGATAGGCGATGTGCCCGCCGGTGCCGAGACCACCCCTGAGCTCGACTTGTCCATCACCGCGCCGCTGGCCCTCACCGCCCAGTTTGCGCCCGACCTCGCCGCCCACGGCACACCCCACGGGTGGCTCGCCCAGCACGGTTGGATCGCCGCCTTTGACCTCGTCGAACTGGGCGATCCCGATCAGGACGGGGCGCGCACCTGGGAAGAGTTTCTCGCGGGGACCGATCCCAACAACCCCGCCAGCGTGTTTCGCGCCTCGTCGTTGCGCTGGAGCGCGACCGTCCCGGGCTGGATCCTCACCTGGCCAACCGCCGACGGGCGCCGCTACCAAGTCCATTTCAGCACGGATCTAACGCACGGGTTCGACCTCCTAACCAGCGGTTTAGCCACGGGCGCCTACACCGACCGCGTGGATTCGGCCACCAGCGCGCGCTTCTATCGGCTGCAACTCGAGCCCTAGTGCCGTGCGAATGCGGCCCCTGGACAGACCGCCATCGGCACCATCGGTAGGGCGCGCAGTCCTCTGCGCGCCGCACACCCCAAAGCTCGAAACGCGCAGAGACGTCCCTCGATGACAGACCACCATCGGTAGGGCGCGCAGTCCTCTGCGCGCCGCACACCTCAAAGCACGAAACGCGCTCAACCGCCTCTCGAATTCAGAACCGCCACCGGGGGGCAAGCTCAGCCGAATTGCGCCGGTTGACCGGTCGTGGCTAGGACGGCGTGCCAGAGGTCGCCACCGGGATCGACGCGCTTCTTGGCGTCGGCCAGGCGCTCGATGGGCACATGAGTGAAGGCATCGTGCATCAGCCCGATAACCAGACCGGTCTTGCCTGCCATGGCAGCGTGGACCGCGTTTCGAGCGAATTGATCGCAGAGGATCGAGTCCTCCGCGTCGGCGGGTCGGGAGCGGATGATGTAGCTTGGGTCGAAATAGCGCAGCACGAACGGGATCTTCTCCCGCTTGAAATACTGGGCGATCCGATCGCGGAGGTGCAGCCCGATGTCCCCTAACCGGAGGTTGCCAGAAGCGTCGCGGCTTTCCCCCTCGGCCGAGAGCAGGTCTTGCCCGGCGCCTGTCAAGGGGTGCCTTACTGCCCGCCACCCGTCAGTCGCGCCACCAGGAAATCGCGGAAGCCATCGAGGCTTTTCCAGGCTGTGGCCACTCGCATCGACTTGGCCTGATCGTCCAGCAAGGTGAATCCCTTTTCATCCACTCGAACGCCCAGTTGCTCCATGGTGCAGAGCTCCTGGGTGAAGGCCAGATAGACGGCTACCGTGTCGAACAGCGTGCTGGAGCGGCTCTCGGCCACTCGGTTGTTCTTGTCTTTGTCGGTGCTCCAGAAGCGGTAATTGGCGACGATGGCCGCCGCGACGGGATCCCGGGAATCCCGCACACGCGCGTAACGGTCGCCACTCAACTCGACCAGGCCGCAGGTGTCCAGCGGGGTGATGGTGATGTCCCACGGAGCGCTCAGGACCTTCTGGCAGGCCTTGGCATCGGCCCGCACGTTCCATTCGGCCGAGATCTTCGGGCTGCCGCCATAACCCAACCGCACGCTGCCGTGCATCCCCACAAACCGCGCCCGGTGCGCAATCTTTGGTTCGCGCTCCAACGCCGCCGCGAGGTTCGGCAACGGTCCGACCGCGATAACGGTGATCGGCTCCTCGGACTGCATGATCGTATCGATCATAGCCTGCACACCGTCCGAATGGATCTTGCCCGGATACGACTTGAGGTCGTAATCCTTGACCCATTCCCGCTGCGGGCCCGAGTCGTCCGGGTTAAGCGGCAACCCTCTGCCAATGGGAATGTCGGTTCGGCCTGCCGCCTGCAAGAATTTGGCGAAGATCTTCGTCCGATACTCCGGCTTGCCGTAATCGCCGACCACCAACTTCACGTCCAACTCCGGGCACTTGAGCAACAGGCCCAACGCCCAGGTGTCATCGATGTCATCCCCAATGTCCGAATCGTAAATGACGGGAATTGGCTTGCCGGCCGCCTGCGCGGCGGCGGGCGGGAACGTTAGTGAAAGGGCCAAGCCCAGAGCCGTCAGCGCGGTCAACCCCACGGCGCGGCGGCAACCATACGGCAGCGAGGAGGTTCTCATCGTCATGGCGGAGGATTGGAGCATCCTCGGCGACGTCTTTCGAGCGTTATTTTGAATCGCGGGACGAAGACCCCGAGGCGTTTGTCCTGATCGCCTGGCGGGAGCGTGGCTGGCTGGAGGAGGTGGCTCCGGGCAGAAGCGGCCGCGAGCAGCCGGCATCGGGTCCCGAACCATGCCCCTCCGTCCTGACCCTTGAACCGGTCGATCGCCTACCCTGCGTCGTCATCCTGCCCTCGCTCAGATCTCCTGCGACCAGCATGGTCACGGTGTCCTCGCGCGGTAAAACGCCGCAGCCATCCCAGGGTCAGCATCGCTGAACTGGAGGGTACCCTGCGCGAACGTGTTGGTCCACACCGGCGACCAGGCGCGCAGATCCTGTGAGCGCTCGACGACGACGGTCCGTCCGGGCGACCCTGCCAGGGAGAAGCCAAACTGGCCAGCCTGGAATCCGAAACTCGGACCGTTGGCGGCGATCTCGATCGCTGCTCCAGCGCGAAAGGCCGCTTCCGGGGCGAAGGGGCCGTGTTGTCCCGCGGAGTCGATGGCCTGGACGCTCCAAAAATAGGTTCGCCCTTCCACCAGGTTGCGCAACGCCCAGGAGCGGCTTGCGCCAGGGTTGGTATGCGCGGGCAGAGCAGCGGGGGAGAGGACATCCGCGGCCCCGGGTCGAGTGCCGACCCGCACCACGTAGCGCAACCCAGCGCTCGGAGTCTCGGCGTCGGTCGCCGCGCTCCAGGAAAGCTCGACCCGGCTTCCCTCCACGACCCGCGCGAGTCCGCCCGGTGCGGTCGGGGGTGAGTTAGGAGGGTTGAGATCGTTCCTCACCGCCGCTGCGCCGGTGAACAGATCCGCGTCGCCGTCGTTGTCGTAATCGCCCCAAACGGCGCTGGAATTGTCCACGTCCCTCAGCTCGGCTTGGACAGGCTCGAACGTGCCGTCGCCTCGGTTGCGGTACAAGCGCGTGGCCGGAGTGAGTGTCGGGGGCTTGAACGGGTTAAGCGGGTCAACGGGATCCGTGGGCCGAAGGACCCCGGTGATCAGCAGATCGAGGTCGTTGTCGTTGTCGTAGTCGCCCCAAGCCGCCGAGCCGCGCGCCACGTGGTCGAAGGTCGTGAGCACCTCGGTGAGTGCGATCCCGGCGGCGTGCCCCGTCCACGTTACCGTAAGGAACGCTAGGCTACAGGCCAGCCAGAGGATCGTCCGAGGCAAAGATGACGCCCGCCTACTGGCCGAGCGGGGTCCGGAGCCGGTTGACCCCTGCGCCTGACCGCTTCTGACGCGATCGTTGCTGGTGGTATGCTTACGTGTCGTTCGGCTGCCTCGGCAGGTCCGCCGGCCCTCACACCAGGGACCGCCCAGGGACGCTACTGTGGAAGCTCTGCTGCTGCTCTGTGGCCATTGGTTGTTCATCCGCGGGTTACCCTCGCCGAGCTTGGCGCAGTTGTGAATCCGCCCACGGGCGTAATTTGGGGTAAGCCCTGGTGCGTATTTTGTCTACGCCCTGGCGCGTAGGGCCCTCGAACAAGCAGCCACCAGTCGCATGCCCAGCAGACCGCGTGCTCGCGGGCGGCGACGGCGGATTCGCCCGCCCACATGACCGAGCAGGCTGTCGTGGCGGTTCGCCACGGTCTTCATGGAGTCGTGGTGGCGTTGGTCCCCGTCACCCCGTTGGTCGACGGTTGGGTCCTGAGCTGCTGGCAAGTCTGTATGAAAGCTGCGCCCGTCCCGTGCCCGCCGTATTTCGCCTCGATCGCGATCGCCGCAATCATGACGAGCAGATCACCGGTACGCCCGGCCCGGTCCTGATAGTAGGCATCGAGCTTCTCTAGGGCCGTGCGCTCGCTGGCCGTCATGCCGTCGCTTCCCCTGAATCGCTCGATGGCGGCTCTCGCCGCTTGGACCCCGTCCCGCTCTTCGATCGCGAGGATCTGCACCGTCCATGAGACAACTCGGCTGGTCAGGAGTGGCTCAAGTTCCCGGGCAAACTCCTTTGCCATCGCAAAGTTGTTCGTCTTCACCGCGGCTGCGATTTCACCCAGTTTGCCGGCGATCGCTTCCAGTTCCTGGTAGCCTTCCTTCGATTCCTTCACGAACCGCTTGGCGTCGTCGCAGCCAAGAAGGCTAACCAGTGCTGCCACGCAGAGCATCGAGCTGGCGAATCGTGTCATACGCACCATGCCGCCGAAAGGTGCTCTTCATGTCAATCGCCAAGACCAACGTGAACGATTCGGGTGTGCGCTTTCATCGGCTGAGATGGCTAACGTGGGAGCTTACGGGTCGCGCTCCCGGCTGAGCTCGTTGCGCCAGGCATGACTTTGCACAGCCTCTGGCCTGCTGCTTCCTCATGGGTCACTGAGATGGACTACAAGTCGGCAGTAGGGCGCGCAGTCCTCTGCGCGCCGAGCTTCCTGTGTCCACGGTGTGGTTTACGGCGCGCGGAGGACTGCGCGCCCTGCCGCGCCAGCCCACGTTTCCGCCTACCCCGCCCCATATTCTCCGCAAGAACCTGCGCCTCCGTGTTGGCAAGTGCCGGTTCCCGATGGTAGGCTCGCATCCGACATATGAATGCGCCGCAACCGCCGCGAATTAACGGCCACACCGGCGCCGCGACAGCGGCGACTGGCAGCTCCAGCGGTGGGGCGCGCAGCCACGTCAGCAAGGCCCAACCCCGGCTGACGCAGACGGTTTGAGCAACGAGGTTCACATGGACAAGACACGCGCTTACAGGCTCGTCGAAGAAGTCCGGCTCCAGTGCCGGTTCGCCCAACTCGCTTACCAGAACTTGCGTGCGGCCGTGAATACGCCGGATACGGAGCGGGTTTTCGTCCACGCCCACTCGGTAGCGCAACACGCCGTGAACGTCGCGCGCTTGCTCTGGCCGGAACGGGCCGCGTCGGCGGCACGCGGCGAGTTCCTGCGCTCGGAGCTCAAGGCGACCGACACGACGCCGCTGCGCGGGCGCGAGTTGCTGGCGCAGGCCAAGCCCTCCGACGAACAGTACGAGGACTGGGTGGCGACCCTCGACAACGCCAATTACGTCGACCTGAACATCATGCCCCAAACGGCGCTCGGCCCCGGCAAACAAGATACCTTCCAGCGCAGCCTGGATCCCGACCTGCTCCAGTTCCAGTTCCGCGGCGAGACATGCGACCTGGCCAAGCTCGTCGAGGAGATCCGACGGCTCGAGGGGACATGCCAGCAGTGGCTGCGCGGGCACACGCCCTGGTAAAGCAAGTACCGGAGCCTCGCCCTACCTGAGGGGCATGTTCAAGCGGCCTCTTGACTTGCGCCCGCGCCATGCCAGCGCTCAAGCCGGGCTCGGAGCGGCTCGAGGTGGCTAGCCTCGGTGGCGAGGCCTGGGAAATCGCGCAGGATCTGCTCGAAGGTGGGGAGTTCGCCCCAAGCCGTGACGGTGAAGACCTCGAAGGCATGGGCCGAGGCGATGCGCAACTCGCGGTTCTTGCGATCGAATCGGTGCCGCAGCGTCAAGCGCCACTCTTCGAGGCTGCGTGGTGCAGCCATCCGATGTCGGCCCACCCATGGAAGCCACTCGGCAATTTGGGATTGGTGGCACCAGGTCATCGCGCAGATCTGGTCGTAGGCGTCCTCGACATCCACCGCCAAATCGTGCGTGTTGTCGCCGAACATGTACCCATCATAGACGGCGACGATGACCGGCACTTTGCAGGGCTGCGACTGGGTTTCGGCGGCGGGGTATTCCGGCGTGAAGGCGTGCGGCACGTTGATCATGTAGGCCACTTCGCGAAGGGCTTGGGCCACGGCCACGTGGTCCACGTGCACCCCAGCCAGAGGATCCACCGGCAGAGGCGGCGCCAAGAGATAGTCCGGCTCGAAATCCCGAATGGCTTTCCACAGGGCCGCCAGTAACTCGGGCGTCACCCGCAAGCACGCCTCGCGCGGCACCTGGCCGTTGGGCAGCCGCAGGAGGTCGAATTCGTAGCCACCGATCTGGGCCGAACGTGCTTGTTCCTCGAGCCGGAGCCGGCCGGTCTCGGCCCGCGTGCGGCAGTGGTGGCCGGCCTGGCCGTCGGTGCAAACGATCACCCGGCCGCGAAACGCGCTGCCGAGTTGCCGCCGCCACAGCTCGAAGGTGCCCGAGGCGGTGAATTCGTAGTCGTCGAAGTGCGCGTGAATGTAGAGGACTTTCATGGCGGCAAAGCAACCGCAGCCGCGGCGCAGGCGGCGAGTCTCAAACGCGCCTCAGGCCGTGGCTCGGCAGCGCCGACGGAGTGCGTCATTGCGCCAGCCGATAGAAGGTCGCCTGGGCCGTTGGGGCCACCGAATGCGGGCTCGTCGCCCCGGCAACATCCGTCCACATGCCCAGCAAAGTCGGCGCCGATTGCAGCCGGCCTGCGCCAGCCCACGTGATCACCGCCTGCGCGCCTTCGCGCCGTATGGCGAGCGGTCCTGGGGCGCCCTGGAGGAGGTTGAGTTGGGCGAGGGCCTGCCGCGGTTGGCCGCCCAACCGCGTGAACACCCCGCCCACAAGCACCGGGCCCGCGCCGCGGATCGCCAGCGCATTGACCGCGAAGTCCGTGCCCAACACCGGGTCCATGCCCCCGTCCAATTGCCCGGTTGGACCGATCAGGGCCAAGTTCTGGCGGGGTGCCCCGTTGAATTGCGTAAACTCTCCACCCACAAGCACGCGGCCGTCCGGCAGCAGCCGCATCGTGTACAGCGCCGGAAAGTCACCGCCCGCCACCCCGTCGCTCGGAGCGAAGCTCAGATCCAGGGTGCCATTGGCCAACAGGCGAGCGATGCCACGACGAGCCTGGCCGTTGACACGCTCGAACGAGCCGCCCACCAAGATCTTCCCGTCCGGCTCGAGGCCAAGCGCGGTCACAAAGGGGAACTCGCCCGTGAACTGCAGATTAGCCGCGAAGCCCGAGTCGAGCGTGCCGTCGGCGTTGAGACGCGTGAGATGGGAACGAGCCTGGTTGTTCACGCGATCGAAGAAGCCGCCCACCAGCAACTTGCCATCCGGCTGCACCACGATGGTGTAGGCCTCGTGAACGATGCTCGGGTCCGCCTGATAAGCCAACACCGGCTGGAAGGTCTGATCGAGCGTGCCATTGGGCTGGAGCCGACCCAACCGGCTGCGCGCGATCCCATTCAACTGCGCGAAATCGCCGCCCACCACTATCTTCCCGTCCGTTTGCCGGGCGATGGTGTAGACCTCGCCGTCTGGACCCTGGCCCACCAGGAAACCCTCATCCACGGTCCCATCGCTCTGGAGCCGTGCCAGATTCGGCTGCGCTAGCGTCCCCACTTGGTCAAAGGCCCCGCCCACCAAGACCTTGCCGTCCGGCTCGAGCACCAGCGCGTTAATCCAGCCGTCCGGACTGAAGATCTGGTCGAAGCCCAGATCCAAGGAACCGTCCGGATGGAACCGGGCAAGATGGTTGCGCCAACTCCCGTTGGCCCGCTCGAATCGACCGCCCACGACCCAGCGGCCGTCCGGTTGCGCCACCACCGCCGAAATGCTGTCCACCATCTCGAACCAGGCGTCCCCGTGCGAGAAACCGCTGTCCAGGGCGCCCGAGGGCTGCAACCGCGCCAGGTGATGCCGCGGCACACCGTTGGCCCGCTGGAACACCCCCGCCACCAGAATCTTCCCATCCGGTTGCAGAGCCAGCGCGTTGCCCCACGTCTGCGAACCGTCCGACCACTCGAGCCCGCGGCCCGGATCGAACCCGCCGTCCGCCATGCCGTCGGAGCGAAGCCGGGCCAGGCCATTGAGCGGCACCCCGTGGAGGTTGTCGAAGTCGCCCGCGACCAGCGTCGTCCCATTCGCCAGCGGGACCATGTCATGAATGGCCGGGCTGATGCCCGTGAACCCACCCAAGGGGTCGAACCCTTCGTCCAGCGAACCGTCGCCGCTCAGCCGCGCCAGGCCGGGCCGGCTCAAGAAATCGACCGTGTCGAAAAACCCCGCAATCAGGGCTTTGCCGTCGCTCTGGACCCGCGCCACCATGACTTCAGGCAAGCCCGCCCCACTATCAAGCAAAGCGATGAACCCGGGGTCCACGCTCCCGTTCGAGCGTAAACGCACCAAGCCGCCCGCCGGCACACCGTTGAACTCGGTAAAGAAACCCGCCACCAGCACGCCCCCATCCGCATACAGCGCCAAGTCGTTCACGTAGCCCAGTTGGTTCCCCACACCCGTGCCCGGATCGAAACTGCGATCCAGACTCCCATCGGCGTTAAGCCGCGCCACGCCGCGTCGAGCCACCCCGTGCACCTCGTCGAACGCGCCCCCAATCAGCACCTTCCCATCGGGTTGGAGTCGCACCGCCGTGAGCACCACGTCCGCTCCCCCGACCGGCACCTCGAATGCAGCGTCCAAACCGCCCTGCGCCTCCAATCGGGCCAGGCCCACCCGGGGCACGCCATCCACCTCGACGAAGTCCCCAGCGATCAGGATCCGGCTGTCCCCCTGGATCGCCAAACCGTAAACGTTGCCGAAGACGCCCCCACCCACTTCGAACGTCGTGTCCACGCTCCCGTCTGGATGGAGCCGGGCCACCCCCGCCCCCGGAACGCCCTGCGCCAAGTCGAAGGTCCCAGCCACGATCACTTTGCCGTCCGGTTGCAGCGCCGTCGAAAGCAAGCCCGTCTCGGCAGTCGTGGTGATCGCCGGTTTGAAACTCGGGTCCAGCTCCACAGACTGCGCTAGGCCGACCGCGCATGCGCCGCTCAGAAAGAGGAGCTTGCCGAACCGGTGTTGAAGGGCTTGAGCGATGTTCATGAATCTGAATCTGACGCAGCCCCAGCGTGCCGCGAAATCCTCAGAGGCGCAATCGGTTTGTCAGCCGCCGCGTTATACCCCAGTTCCCCGCGCCGCGGCCAAAGCTCCCGCGGCTCGAAGAGACCCACGGGCGTGACGATGCCCGTGATGAGCTCCGGCGGCGTGACGTCGAAACCCGGGTTGCGCGCGCCGCTGGTCGGGTTGGCCACGCGCACCCACGTCCGCCGCCCCTGCCCCGTAACGCCCCAGGCGCCCAACACCTCCTCGGCGCTGCGTTCCTCGATCGGGATCTCCCGGCCGGAGGTCAGCGTCCAATCGATCGTGGACAGCGGGATCGCCACGTAAAAGGGCACCTTGTGCCGGTGAGCGAGCACGGCTTTGGTGTAGGTGCCGATCTTGTTCGCCACTTCGCCCGTCCGTCCCAGCACGCGGTCGCTGCCCACGATCACCAAGTCCACCTCGCCCCGCTGCAGCAAATGCCCAGCCGCGTTGTCCGCAATCACCTCGTGCGAAATCCCTTGCTGCGCCAGCTCCCACGCCGTCAGTGTCGCCCCCTGCGCCCGGGGCCGCGTCTCGTCGCAATACACGTGGAACTGCCGACCCTGCGCCTGTGCCGCGTACAACGGCGCGGTGGCACTGCCCACATCCACAAAGGCCAGCCAACCGGCGTTGCAGTGCGTCAGAATCCGAGCCCCTTCGCGAATCAGCGGCGCGCCGTGCTTGCCAATAGCCTCACAGTGAGCCACGTCTTCGTCGGCGAAGGCCTCAGCGGCCGACAGCGCCAAGGCCTGCTGCTCCGCCACCGTGCGGCCGGTGGCGACCAGTCGCCGAACCGCGTTCAAGGCGTTCACCGGGTCAACCGCGGTCGGGCGCGCGCCTGCCAGGGTGGCATAGACCCGTTCGAGGTGCGCCCGAAAGCGCTTGAGGTCCGACCCGCGGAACGCCCGCGCGCCTTGGGCCAGACCAAAGGCCGCCGTAGCGCCGATGGCGCCCGCGCCACGGACCGTCATGTCGCGGATCGCTTGCGCCGTTTCTTGGAAGCTGCAAGTGCTGACCCGCCGGAAGCGGTGAGGCAAAAGCCGCTGGTCGATCAACCGGACAACGTTCCGCGGCGAGTCAAAGGCAACCGTGCGATACGGGCGGGCCTGACCTCGGACTAGGACCTGCATAGCGATAGTGTCCGCGCCCGCTCGAGGCTAACGCACCTCGACCTGCATCGCGCGAATCCGGCTCCGGAGCTGTCGGTAAAGCCGGTGTTTGCGGAACGCCGCCAGATCGGGATCGCGGGACAACCACCGGAAATCCCGGAACCCGCGGTCGATGGCGAGATTCAGTGCGGCAAACGCCGCCTCCGGCTGGAGGGTCAGCGCGTAGCTGCAGGCCAAGTTGTAGTGCGCCATGGGGTCTGCCGGACGCAGCCGCGCCAACTGCTCGTCCACCTCGAGACCTTCTCGATACCGGCCGCGGCGGGTGTAGTTATCGCCCAACAACTGCAGCGCCTCGACATACCCAGGATCGCGCCGCGTCAGCCCGGCGAGAAAACTGATCTCGACGTCCAGCTCCCGCAATTCCTCGCCCGTCAGTTCGACCTTTCGACGTTGTCCCATATCGCGGCGTCGGATCATGACAAAGACCCCCTGCAAGTCAAGGTCGCCGAGGATCAGTGCCCGTGACCCACCTCTACTGATCAGAGCTCGGGACAGACGACAAGTTGTTGGTAGGGCGGCACTCTGGCGAGTGCCGCTGTTTAGGCCGTGAACGACTAAGGCCCGGCCTGGGGCGGCCGGCGGATCGAACAGCGGCGAACGCCAGTTCGCCGCCACGCCAGGGCTCGTTGCCGTCGCCCTCTGGAAGTAGGCCTGATCCCCCATGGTGGCTGTTCGCAGCTCGCCCCCCCCTAACCGGTAGGCCACCGATGAGAAGGGTCCTCATTTATTCGCCATGATCATAATACTTGACACGCTCGAACGGCGGGCATGCAGTCCTAAAGGCCTGGCAGGATTGAGATTAAGGTTGAGGCTCGACACCCGCGAGCGAGCTGAACTTCGTGCTGAGGACCTGCCGAAACCGGCCGTCCGCCTCCCGCACGATGAACAGGGCGGCCGCGCCCGGCCAAGTCTCGATGAACTCCAGACCGCGCTCGAGACCTAGCACAAACAGCGTGGTGCCAAGGGCATCGGCAGTCAGGCTGTCTGGAGCCACGACGGAGACGCCCGCCAAGTTGTGCTGCACCGGCCAACCGGTCCGCGGATCGAACAGGTGACTGAGGCGTCGGCCCTGGGCGTCGGAGAAGAACTTCTGGTAGTCGCCCGAGGTGGAGAGGGCTTGATTCGACAAGGCGGCCACGGCAGCCATCGGATCGCCTTCGCGCCAATGCTCGAGCGGGGCCGAGATGCCCACCCGCCAGCGCGACCGACGCGCGTTGTGGCCCGACACGCGGACTTCACCCGCAATCGCCACGTAGACGTTGGTCAATCCGCGCCCTCGCAAGAAGCCCACGACTTGGTCCACCCCAAAGCCCTTGGCGACCCCACTCAGGTTCAGCGCCAGCCCTGGGATCGCCTTGGCCAACTCGTTGCCTTCAGACACGCTAAGGTGTCGCCAGCCCGTCCGAGCGAGTGCGGCGCGGAGCTCGGCTGCGTCCGGCACGGCACGTTGCTCGGTCTGCTCGCCAAAGCCCCAGAGGTTGATCACCGCGCCCAGTGTGGGATCGAACGCCCCTTGCGAACGCCGGCTGAGGTCGAGTGAGAAGCGGATCACGCGGGCGAACTCGGCTGAGACCCGGAACGGCCGCTGCGCCGGGGCAAGGTTGAATCGGGACAGCTCGCTGTCGGCTTGGTAATGGGACATCTGCCGGGTGACCTCGGCCAACTTCCGCTCGACTTCGAGCTTGAGCGCCTCGAGTCGGTCAGCCGACAAATCCGCACCCACAACCTGGACGGTGTAGGGGCTGCCCATGGTGCGACCTTCCCATCGGACCAGCGGCAACTGGGCGGTTTCCTGGGCGGCTGCGCTCCACGCAAGCAGGACGAGACGCAAGCCACAGCGGGCGCCGTGCAGAGGCCATCGACTGAGCCGTGGCAGGCGCATCGGGTCGAAGGGCGGCTACGGCACCCGAAGTCGGTAGAAGAGCGACGGGAGGACCCACTCGATCGCGTTGGTGAAACTGAGCTGACCCAGCGCATCGAACGTCCCCGACCCCGCAAGCGTCCATTGGTCCCCAGGCTGAGTGGGGTTGATCGAGCTCAGCAGCGTGCAAACGCCATTCGCCGGGCCACTGAGGTCCAGCGTCAGCCGGGAGCCTTCGCGGCGGACACCGGTGAAGCGCGCCGGCACAACACCGATGACGATGCCAAACGATTGCGATGCGTTAGGTAGGGTGCCATTGGCAGCGGTGAGGTTGCCCGTGTAGGTCCCGGCGGTGGTGGGCGTGCCGGAGATCAGGCCGCCGGGGCTGATGCTCAGCCCGGGCGGCAGACCCGAGCTGCCGAAGGCGATCGGCGTCGTGCCCGTGGCGGTGCAGGCGAAGCTGTAAGGCACACCGACGGTCCCCTCGGCCGTTGGGGGTGCGCTGACGATCGTCGGCGCAACGGGCGGCGGCGTGTCTGGCGTCCAGGTGACGCGCATACTGGCGAAATGGGCGCCTTGATTCGGGTACGTGTTGGTGGCGCCGGCGGGGCCCTTGACCCAGGACAACCCGCCGGAGGTGAACGGACCTTGACCGTTGTCTTCTGCGTACTGCACCCAGAACTTGTATTGGCCGTCGGGCACCAGGTTGTTGTTGGCGTCGCGACCGTTCCAGGTGCAAATGACGGGGCTGTTGGTGCCTTTATAGTCGGCTGCCGTCGCGCTGGAGTAGCCGTCCAGGGCCGTGCTGCCGGCCTTGGCGTTGTACCATTCCCGACAGTGGCTGTTCCAATGCGAGGCGCCGATCGACGGACCCTGCTTGCGCAGCGTCTTGAGGAACGCACCCGAGCTAGTGGTAACCCACACCACGGTCCAGTGCTTGGTGCCGGAGCCGTTGTAGTCGAGCAGGGTGACTTCCACCCGTGCCGACCCGCCGGTCTGGGCGCGCGCGGTACGCTCGAACAATAAAGGGCTCAACAGGACCAGCACGAGGCTCAGGAGGTTGGCGATCGTCTTCATGATGAGCGAAGGGGCTTCCCAGGCTGCGGGTTGCATGGCACCCGACCCTGGCCCAGACCTTGACCCCGGGCTTTACGAATCTTGGCGAGAACCAGCCATCGGTTGCGGTCGGCGCGGCAACGGACGGACAGCCGGCGGTCCAACTGCACCCTGCCCGCGCCGGCCCGCTCCTCGAGGTCAGCGCCTCGGTGATCGGGGGAAGCTCGCTCAGTGGTTGGATCGTATGGACCCCGCTCCCCGGGATGTCGAAGGCAATCACATCTGCGCCCGGATTGGCATTGGCGGCCGTGATCGCCTCCCGCAGGGTGCATTCCGCGGCGTTGCAGACACCGTCGCCTGGATCGAGGGTCGAAGTAACGACAAACGTGTCAGCGCTGGAGCGCGGTGCGGCAAGCAGCGGCACTCCGCTCAGCAGCAGCGGAGTCCATCGGTGGACTGCCACCCGGACAGAAGAACGCGGGTGGGGACCTCGAACGATTGGCTTCAGCGACGGATGTCTGAGAGGTGGCTTCATAGTGTGAGCAGTGGTGTGGAGAGACGGGAGGGTCGCCATGCCTGACGGGAGCAGCCGGATCCTTGGCGTTGGTTGAGGGAAACCACCGCTCCGAGTTGCATGCCGTGCAGCCCGAGGAACGCATACCGGTTGCGAGGTCCCCCCTGCCGGCCTCCGGTGGACGGCAGGACCATGCTCCGAGTCATACAACCGCCAGAGGCAACGGCGGCCAACTACTACCCGGCCGGCAGGGTGTCGAGCAGGAAACCAGCGGAACCAGCGTCCGGGGCCGGTTGGAAGTGGGTGAGGTCAGCGTAGCGGCGAACTGGCGTTCGCCGAAACCGCACGGTGCGCCCCACCCGTCGGCGGATGCCAATCCGCCGCTACACGCCAGAGTCATTGACCCGTGACCAGGTGCAGAGCCCGATGAAGAGCTTGGGGGGTCACCCCTCGAACGAGACAGCTCCACTAACTTGCTGCCACGAGCTCCCATCCTCACTTCGGAAGACGCGAAAGACCTGACTCCGCCGCTGAAGTCGCAGCCAAGTGGGAAACCTTGTCAGAGGTCCGCCGGCACCGTTCGGCCACAGCTCTGGATAGGCCGGTCCCGTGGCCGCCCGGCTCTCGACCCACCAAGCGTAGTTGCCTGATGCCATGAGGTAGGCCGCCACGAATGGACTATCGAAGTCGAGTGATGCTCTCGCCATGATACCGGCTGCCGGTACTCTCGCGGCCGACTCGAGGGCCTCCACTTGCACGCCGATGTCGAAATCGCCCTCGATCTGCTCATGGCTGAAGTGGAAGTCGTCGCCCCAATAGGTGCCGAAGCCGCTCGCCACCACCTCGATGGAGCCGTCTCCCCGATAGGTGGTGAAACCGGGGTCAGGAGGATGGCCGACATCGCTGCCTTGGAGTCGCCGGTCGGGCAGCAGCGTAGGCGACTGATTGACCTCGCGGATAACGAGCGTGACCACGTTGGTCGTCCGGAACTTGGGCGAGGCGATGGCGGTCGCGACAACCGTGATTTCATTGGTGCTGGGGCCCTGCGCCTCGGTGGGCGTCCAGCGGATCAGCCCGTCATCGGGATCCATGGACATCCCGGCGGGCACCTCAGCTCCGAAGGTGAACGCATGCAGTCCGTAGTCCGCGTCCGGGCCGGTGACGAGGTTCGTGACCACCAACTCCGAGAGCTCGTCGCCGTATTGGATCGGGAGCGGAGGAAGCTGCGGCGGCGTGTTGGATCGGCTCAGGACCAAGTTGTATTTACACGCTTCGACGCTGACCCGGAAGATGCGGGCATCGGTCACGCCTGGTGGCTGAGGGACGAGCCGGCGGGGTGTCTCGGTCCTGACCTGCTCCAACATCTGGTGGAGGAAGACCGGGTCGGGTTCGGAAGCATGCGGCACGGCACCTCCAGCGACTGAGGATAACAGCGGCTATAGGCCACGCCGTTGGCGAACATCATGTCCGTGTCCACCGGCCCATCCCACTTGATGACGGTGGTTGTCGGGTCCTCTCCCACCAAGCTGGCGCTCAACCGGGCGAAGAAGTCCAGGGTCCGGGTGATCCGATACGTGCCGGCTGGAAAGTAGACCGCCGCGGCGTGGCCGGGTGTGGCGACCTCGTGAAGGGCCTGCTGGATGGCGTCGGTGTCGTCGGCCACACCATCGCCGACCGCGCCATAGTCGCGCTTGACGTTAGCCCAACTGGGGAACGGCCCGACGAACTCCTCGTCCACCCAGCCGAAGAACGGGGCCTCGGTGCCGGCGGTTACGAGGTTGGCGGCCGTCGAGCGATCCCGCAGTCCGGCGACCTGCACCGTGTAGGGGATGCCCGCCGATTGGGGACTGGTCGTGAGGACGACGGTCTTGCGATCGGCCAGCAGCACGGCGCTCGAGACGGTCAGGCTGCCGCTGAGAGCGTAGTTGGCGCTGTTGGTTGCATCCTCGAGCCGGATCGGTTCGGAGAAGGTCAGGGTGAGATGTTCGTTGGAGACATTGCCCTCGGCCGAGAGCAGGGCGGGCGGGGTGGTGTCAGGGCTGACCGTGAGGGTGGCGCTTTGACTGGTCGCGGTGGCGCCCGGTGTGGAAACGAGGCAGTCGAACCGGTCGCCATCGTCGCCCAGGGCCAACTCCGACAGGAACAGGCCGGGGCTGTTCGCACCAGGGATGGCGACGCCGTTCCGGCGCCATTGATAGTAGAGGTTGGAAGGCGAACCTGTGGCTTGGAGAGTGAAGGCGCCGGATTGGCCTTCGGCAGCGGTGACGCTCTCCGGCTGTTGGGCGATCGCGACGACGGCGCCGGTGGGATCGCCGAGCACGGCCAGGTGCGCCCCGGCGATGGGGGGATGCCCATCGCGCAGCGGCGGCTGACCGGGCATGCGCCAGGCCAAGCCGAGCACGTTGCCGGCGCTGCTGGTGGCGAGGACCTCGAGGTAGTAGGCCTGGCCGGCCTCGAGGCGGATGGGCAGCGAGGTGTGGGGCTGGGGGTTGCCATGCCAGCCGGGGATGGCGTGGTTTCAAACGCGCGAACCGCTGCCGCCGCACCCGAAACCGCACGGCTCGAAGGCAACGCGGAATGTGTTCAAGGGGCTGGCATCCCGGCTCAAGTGGAGTGCCGCTTCCGACACGTTGCAGAGATGGAACGTGTATTCGCCCGACACCGGAGGCAGCAGCCAACCCGAGAGCCGGAGGCCATCCTGATAATACGCGTGGGGCGTAATCTCGAACTCGTGCAGCAGCGTGGTGGCATCCGGTGCGTTCGGGAACTTCGCGTGCTTGATCAGTGCCTGCAGGCTGCCGGCTGGTTCAATACCAGCGTAGGTCTCCTGGCGGAGGAAACCACGGTAGAGATTCAACGCAGTGAAGGCGATCGAGGTCTCCGGTGCGATCGCGTTCGGGACGCGGGCGCGATCGAGGACGTTGCGCACGGAGAGCGTGTAGCGGGTTCCCGGAACAAGGCCCGTCGTCTGCAACCGCACCGACCTCGGGTTGATGCCTAGCCCGGCCGAGAGGATGCCGACGCCCTGATCCAGCGCGTAGTGGGCGAGATTCGTCGCCGAAGCCAGCTCCAGTGCCTCGGAGAAATCCACCGTCACCAAGTTGCTACTCCCGTAGTTGCCCGCCGCGAGCATCGTGGGGGCGGTGGTGTCCAGATCGCTTAACTTCAACAGGAAGGCTTCGCCGGCGCCGCCGTGGGCAGATTGGACGGCCTGGCTCGTGGGCAGGTTGGTCGAGGTGGTGTCGCCCAGCAGGTACACGTGGCCCAGCGGATCGGCGGCCACCGCGATGGCGGTCTCCAGTCCGGATCCACCAAAGGGGCTGGCGAACAGAAGACGGTCGCCGTCGGGAGCGACTTTCAACAGGAACGCATCGGTGCTCCCACCCCCGTAGGTGGGCTGAATGGGGAGGATCAGCGGAAACTCGCCGGTGGTCAGTTGGTGGTTCTGCACCCAACCGGCGACCCACGCGTGCCCGCCCCCGTCCAACGCCACCCCCCCAGGGCGTCCGCCCGGTAGCCGAACCGAGAACTGGAGCCTGTCTCCCTCCGGCGCCAGCTTCGCCAAATAGAGCACACCCTGCCTGGTGAACAAATCGGGATAACGCGCCGTGTGTGTGAGGGGAGCAGGAACGAGAGGAAAGTCGGCGGAAGCCGACATATCCGCGACATAGGCGCAGCCCTCGCCATCCACGGCAAGATACCCGGCCGACGCGTCCCATTCCCCGCCACCCAGGTAGGTCGAGAAAAGCAGCCCACTGCCGTCTTCGGCAACCTTGGCGATGAACAGGTCATTCGCACCACCGCCGTACTGGGCCTGGAAGGCCCCCGCGGTGGTGGGGAAATCGGCGGACCGAGTCAGCCCCGCGACGCAGGCGTTCCGGTCGCGATCCAACTCGACATTCGGGCCGGTGTACTCGAACTCGTCGCCGCTACCGCCAAGGTACGTCGCGTACGCCAGGCTTTGGCCGTCGGCACCCAGCTTGGCCACGAACACATCCCAAGCACCCGCCAGATGGCCTTGCAGCGCCCCGGCCGCCACCGGGAAATCGCTCGACGCAGTCATCCCCACCACATGCGCCTGCCCCAAACCGTCCACCGCCACATCCCGCCCCTGATCGCTGCCCGTCCCGCCGAGGAAGGTCGAGTACAGGAGCGCGCTCCCGTCCGGGCTGAGCTTCGCCACGAAGGCGTCCTGTCCGCCCGAGTGACCGGACTGCAGGGCATTGACCAGCGGGAAATCGGAACCGCCCCACGTGTAGCCGGTGACGTATGCGTTCCCGGCTGCGTCCACAGCGATCCCAGTCCCAAAGTCACCGCTGCTCCCCCCGAAATAGGTCGCGTACTCGAATCCCGACCCGTCGGACTTGAGCTTCACCACAAAGGCATCGGTATCCTGCAGGCTCGCATCCAAGGCATGGGCGGTAGGGAAATCTGCGGACTGCGTCCACCCGCACAGATACACGTCACCCGGCCATCGAGTCTCTCACCGCCTGCCAACCGCGCCTGCGCACGGGCGCCGACCAGGCGCAATCGTACCTCAGCGACGCCGCGGGTCGGATCCGGCTTGGCGCCTGACCGTGGAGGAGTTGCCGGCTCCGTAGCGGCCGGTTGCCGTTGCCGCGGCAGCCGCAACCGCACCGTGTCAGCGCTGAGCCTGACGTCGTAGCCCAGGCCTCGGGCTGCGAACCCGGCGGGGAGCTCGGGCTCAGAGGCCACAGGCTCGAACCGCAGTGGCAGGGCAAGGGACTTGGCCTCCATTCGCAACGCGGCAGTCTGCGGTTGGCCCTCGACGCCAACTGGCGCGTGGGGCCGTGCGTTGGCAAGCTCCAGAGCCAGGCCGGCACAGACCGGCAGCCATCGGAGCCAACGCTTGGGGAGCCAGAACGTGGTCTTCATACTGATAAGTCACTGAGCTGGACTACAACTCGGCGGTAGGGCGCGCACTCCGCTGCGCGCCGCGGCTTCCTGTGTCCACAACGGTCTACGGCGCGCAGCGGAGTGCGCGCCCTACCCTGAAGCTGTGGTCTACCCAGAGGTCTCATCGGTCCCTCGGGGTTCGTGGACTCCAGCAAGGCAAGGACTGGTTGGACAACCGGCGCCATAGATGCAGCGAACTCGGCGGTTCATGGCGCTCTTCACTCGACCGCCTCTACCCGGTAGTAGCGCGCCTCCCCATTCGAGAGCGGCTCGGCAAACTCCGCAACCGCACCCACAGCTTGGACTTCCACCAGCTCAGTCCACTTGCCAGCGCTCAGATCGTCCTTGACCTGCACACGATAGCATCGCCCCACTTGCGCCTCCCACTGAAACTGGATCTTCCCAGCCACCACCTGAGCACCGGTCAACACGGGCGACTGCGCCCTCCCTTGCACGCCGATCGCAACCAACTCACTGTCCTGTAGCGCCGGCGAACCGTCGTCGACCACCGTCACCACGACCACGTTCGCACTCGGCCCCTGGGCTTCGGTCGGCGTCCATGCCACCTGACCGCTCGGGCTGACCGTCAATCCGGCC
>Ga0194111_10001403_pt1 | contig 29648 bp, 23 predicted proteins | sample TA2KigC300mmetaG_FD_146194 | JGI IMG/M metagenome (GOLD analysis project Ga0194111, IMG submission 146194) | Freshwater microbial communities from Lake Tanganyika, Tanzania - TA2015033 Kigoma Deep Cast 300m | ecosystem: Environmental > Aquatic > Freshwater > Lake | place: Tanzania: Lake... | reverse complement strand
GCGCCTGACCGGAACGCAACCTGCAGCCCGCGGTTGAGACTCTCGCTGGCGCCCTGCGCCGTGCGGGAAGATGCCGCGGTCGCCGTGCGCATTCCTATGAACCCGCAAAGGCCGGAGAACAGGCCGCCGGTCAGGAACGCAACCGGGACAAACGGGTTCTGGATGCCGAATACCGCCAGCAAGGACAGAATCACAAGCAGCACGATGAATACAATGGATACCACACGGTACTGCCGCTTCAGGTACGCCATTGCGCCTTCACGAACGTAGGCCGCGATCTCCTTCATCGTCTCGTTGCCTTCGTTCGCCCCAATCATTTTCTTGTAGAAAAAGCGGGCAAAGAACAGCGCCAGCACGGACGCGACCGGCGCCACCCACCAGACAGGCGTAATCGCCGAGATGGAGGTAGTAACCGCATCGCCCGCATGGGTAACACCCGCAAAACACGCAAACACCGCAGCCAACCACATCATCCTCTTCTTCACCGTTGCCTCCGCTTGCTCGTCCGCGCCATGGCGGACTTGTGCCCCTAAAAAATCGCCTGCACGGTACCCGATGCCGCATGGAAAGCAACAAGAAAACCGGCATGCCGCTGTTTTCGCCGAAATGCCCCCTCCGTCACCTTCCCGGCGCCCTGGCCCTTTTCCTGTTGCGCGGCGATGACAGGCGACCGCGACATGCTCCTGCGCGCGTTCCTCTGTTACCCGCTGGTCTCAAGCATGGCCGACAGCCGCGCGATCGTCGCCGAACTGCTCGAGGCCGAACGCAGCGCGCTGCCGGAATAATGGTTCAAGCAGGCGCCGGAGGCGCGGATTCACCCGGCGGCCGAACGCAACAGCTCGAGCCGAAGGATGTTGAGCGCGGTCTTCGCGGCGCGGTCACGCACCAGCTCGCGCGTCCACGGGAACATGAACAACGCCGCCTTCGCGCGGGGCATCCCGCCCCCGCCCGCGCCGGCCGCGCACGCAAGCGCTATCCACACCGTGCCAACCGGCTTCTGCGGGGTGCCTCCACCCGGACCGGCAATGCCGGTCAGCGCCAGCGCGTAGTCCGCTCCGCTTCGCTCAATGGCGCCTGCCGCCATCTCCAACGCAACGGCCTCGCTGACGGCGCCGTGTTCCGCCAATGACTCGCCGCGCACCCCAAGCTGCTCAACCTTGAGCCGGTTGGAGTAGCAAACCCACCCGCCGGAAAAGAATTCGCTGGCGCCCGGAACATCGGTCAGAAACTTGGAAAGGAGCCCCCCGGTACAACTCTCGGCCGTCACGACCTTCCGGCCGACCCTCTTCAGAAGGCCGGCAACAGCATCCTGCAGCGTCTCCTCCCCGCGACCGTATACGAAATCACCCAGCGATTCCCTGACCAGCGCCTCGGTCTCGGCCATCGCCGCATCGGCAAGATCAGCAGAAGGAAAGTCACTCCGTATCCTGACCCCGACCACGCCGCCCGATACGGTTGTCCCGACCACCGGGTTCCTGTCGCGTTTCATCAGGTCGCCGAGCATCTGGCCTATGGTTGATTCACCCGCCCCGAAGGTTCGCAGCACTCCAGTCCGGATGACTCGCCCCGGCCGGCCCGACAGCGATGGAAGAATGTGGCGCTCGAACATGCTCTCCATCTCGACCGGCACACCGGGAAGGGCAAAAACGCGCGCCGGTTCGAAACGCGCCTCTATGCCGGGCGCCGTGCCGCAGTCGTTGTCCAGCATCTTCGCCCCGACCGGGCACATGGCCTGCAGCCTGTTGGAGTCGGACATGGGCCGCCCGACGCGACGGAAAAACGCTTCTATCCTTTCGAGGGACGGCACATGCAGTTCCATGCCGGTATCGAGCGCCTTGGCAATGGCATCGCGAGTCAGATCGTCCTTCGTCGGCCCAAGCCCGCCGGTCACCACAACCAGGCCGGCTTTCGCCGACGCCGCAACTATCGCCCCGGCAATCGCATCGAGATCGTCGGCGACCGTGAGATGGTAGGTCGGCATGATCCCCACGGCGACAAGCCTGGCGCTGAGCCACGCGGAATTGGTGTCAACAGTCTGCCCAAGCACCAGTTCGTCGCCAACAGCAATGATCGCGGCTTTCATTGAGGAGAATATAACCGCGGCACGGCACCCGGTCACGTACGGTTATGGCCATGGCGACTGCCAGTCCCCGCGAGACCCGCAAGCCGCAACGCCATGTGGAACGGATGAAACACGTAAAGGAATGGCGCCAGCCAGGCATGCTTCGCGCCGTGATAGGCAAGAAGCCTGCGCAGGGACGGAAAGAAGAGACCGCCGCAATGCGCCAGCCTGATTGGCCGGAAAAGGAGAAACGGCTGCGCGCGCATCGCCCAGGCCATGGACCCGGAAACACGCTGCCGGCCGTTTGCGGCCGGCGCAGCGCTTCCGTGCGGAAGCCCGAGACGTGCAAGCGCTTCGGTTGCGAGTGACCCGGGCGCAAATGCATTGAGCAGGCCAAGGCAGGCGGCGACATCGTCGCCGACGTTCCAGCCGGCAATGCGCGCGCGCATCCGCCCCCAGTCTAACGATCCCATGTGCCGATCCAGAAAGAACCCGATGTCCGCGTACCAGGTCAACCTGTTGCCCGACGCCTCGGCACAGAACCATTCAGGAGCATAGCCGCGGTCCAGCCCCAGGCGGTTCAGAACCCCGTGCTTGGCCGCATGAAGACACAGGTACATGAACTCGTCTTCGGGCGACAGGGCACCGAACTCCACGCCATACACCGTAAACCGCCCAAGCCTTTCGAAACATTCCTCTTCAGGTATCCTGTACAGATTCGCCCGGTCAACGAGCGACCAGTGAAGCTCCAGGCGCGGCCATCCCTTGCGCGCGGAGTCGAGCGCAACGTGAAAATGGGCGGCGAGAAGAAAGGCCATGCCGAACCTGCCGCCGACTGGCTCGTAACCCGCCGCGCCCAGCGCCGCCACGGCCTCCCGCACTTTCGACCTCGGAATAAGGATGTCCACGTCGTCGTATTCCCTCGGATAGCGGCCGCGATAGAGGAGTTCGTAGAGATACGGTCCCTTGAGCACCGCGTACGGCGCGACAGGCGCCAGGACTTTCGATATCTCCCCCAACGCCTTCATCGCGTTGTCATGGTTCAGGGCCGCGCGATACGCGCTCTTCCTCGCCTGCGCCGCAAACACGGCAGGCATCCCCGCCCCTCCAGCCGCCGTCAGCATGGGCAGAACACCGAGTGAACCGGCTGCGTCCAGCACCCTTTCCCAGTCGGGGGATTCCTGACTTCCCGACTCGGGCCGCGGTCCGCCGAACAGGGACCTGAAGCAGCCCAGCACGAAACCTATCGCCGACGCGGGATTGACCGTCACCCGCGCCGGGTAGGCGCTAATCAGGAGACGGAAAACCTGCCGCCTGAAGAGAAGGGCAACCAACGCGGCCGGAACCAGCGCCAATCCGGCGGCACGGAAGGCGCTGTTCCGCGCAACTAGCTTCAGGTATGCGTCACAAGCGTCGGCTTCCAGGGCGGACCAGCGCGTCAGGAGGCGCAGACGCCGATCGCAACCGCCTGCATCAAGGCTGCGCTTCGCCGAGCCTTCTATCAGCTCCACAGCCCTGCCAGTCACACTCGATGCAGGAATCCATCGGCCCCTGAACGTGTTGTCGCCCTTTTCCCTCAGCTCCTGCCCCGCGCTGCCGGTCCGGATGCCGATGATCCTGTGGGCAACCAGTCTCCCCTCCCGCCGGAAGACTATGATGTCGCCCGGCCTCAGCTCTCCAGGGACAACAGGCATGCATGCGACAAGCGACCTGTCCCGGATAAGGGGCGCCATGCTCCGTCCGGACGTGCGCACCAGCTCCCGCGCAAAAGTGGCCGTGCCGTCAGTCATGCGATGGACTCGATCCCCTCGACCATACGTTCCAGCCTTCCGGGCGTCAGCCTGTAGAAAGCCGCGCCCTTAACAATCCCGGCAACCTCTTCGATCATCAGCGGCATGCGCCCGGCGAACTCCGTCCGGACAATCTCCGAGAGCTGGGCGGGATGCATCTTCTTCACCAGCTCCATTATTCCCATGGAAGGCGGTATCGCAACGAGCTGCGGCTCAGCCCCGAAATCCGACTCGCTCAGATCCTCGTGCCTGATCTCGACAACCGCAACTCCGTGCTCAGCCGACACCCTGCGCAGGGAGTCGAGAAACAAGTCCGGCGCGCGGGTCCTGAGAAGGCGCACGAACACACCCTCGCAACCGTCATCCTCCGCCACCAGTTCAGAGCGGGTCTCTTCCAGCAGGGCGCGGGAGAACCCACAGTTCATTGCCGTGAATGCGACTCTGACGAGACCGCCGAACTTTCTCGCGGTCGAAACCCCGCCATCCGCGCGGCGAGTCAGGAAGACGAACGCACGGGGCGGCACGCCTTCCTGCGGCGCCCGGGTGCCGACATGAGCGGCATCAACCAACTTCTTCCTGTCGCCGCCATACTCAACCGGCGTTCCCGGCAGCGGCTCGACAAGCTCGGCAGCAGGGCCCGGACGAACCCCCAGCCTGTACGGAACCGGCCAGACCATGCCGGTCTCCCGCGATATCGCCGCATGCTCGTCGGACATGAACGCCATCCCCCTCGATACAAGGAATGTTGTCAGTGTCGTCTTCCCGAGGCCGGAATGCCCGGCAATGACCACCGCGCGGCCGCCGCGGCTGACACAGCCGGCATGAACGAAGTAGTGTGTCCTCGTATGTACCGTCGTAAGGTAACGCAGAACCGTCACGGTATTGTCGAGAATTGCCGGATGCATGCTGCGGTAAGTGACATCGCCGGCCATGAAGGTCGCGCAGCGATTCGGGCCATGTGACAGATTGCAGAGAAGCGTAGTATCCGGCGCGCCGCCTTCCTCGGACCGGAATCCGGCATACATCGAATCAAAGTCGGCGATAACCCTGGCGCTGTTTGACGCGACCCTGAGGCGGCGCCCGCAGATGACGTAATCCGCGCGCTCGCGCGCCGCCGCTTCCATCCGCTCCCGTTCCGCGCGCGTGACCTCGGCCCTGCGGAGTTCTTCCGAATCGTTCACGCGCGCATATTACCCGCGCCTGCGGGACTGCGCATTCCGAAAAACGTCCGTCCACATTGCGCACCAGCGCGTCTTTCGGCTACGCTCAAGTCTCTGGCAGGGTCTGCCGCGCTTCAGCACGGAAACAAGGATGCAGAACTCAACAGGCACCGCAACCGCTTGCGCATCGCCGGCGCGCCTGCTCCGTGCAGCAGGGACCGCCGCGATTGCGGCGTTTGCCGGAGGCGTCTGGACCGGCCTGGCCCTGGCTGCCGCCGGCCGCTTCCAGCCGTGGGCCGCATGGCTTGCGTCAGCGGCTGCCGGCCTGGCGGTGTTCGCGGGAGAACGCCGCGCGGCGCCGCCTGCTGATAATGTGCCGGCACCCCGGACGGAAGCCGCATGGCTCTCGGCAGCGGCGATACTCTCCGCGGCAACACTCGCGCTGTCGCTGCCGCCGTCCGAGTGGGTCACTGGCGGATGGGATCCAGGCGTGTATCTTCACACGGCTTCCTCAATCGCAAAGGGCGGCAGCCTGCGCGTGAAATGCCCGGATATGACGGCTCTGCCCGCAGCAGACCGCGCTCTCTTCGGCCGCACATTCCGAGGCGCATGGGAGCCGTTCCTGGGAATGCGGATGACAACGGCCGGATGGATCTCGCCGCAGTTCCACCACGCGTACCCCGTGTTGATGGCAATGCTGTGGCCGTTCGGAGGAACCGGCGCCGCGCTCCTGGTGAATCCTCTCCTCAACGCGGCGTGTGTCTTCCTTTTTTACCTCTGGGCTTCGGGCATCCTCGGCCACAAGTGGGGACTGGCTGCGGCGGCGTTGCTTGCCCTGAACCCGGCGCAGTTGTGGCAGGCGCGTTTCGGGTCGGCGGAGATGCTCGCGCAGTTCATGGTTCTCTCCGGAATTGTCATTCTGCGCCGCACAATCGATGGCGAAGAGGCCCGCCGAGGCATTGACCCGTGGCTTGGCGGCGCATGTCTTGGCCTCTCCATGCTTGCGAGGTACGACGCCGTACTCCTGACCGTGCCGGTGGCGCTTGTCCTGCTCACCGTGATCGGCGACACCAGACGGCGCGGCCGTGTTCTGGCCGCGCTGCTGGCAATGACTGCCCTCGCGGTGCACTGCCGGTTACACAACCTGTTCCTTGCCCCTCTCTACGCCCCGATGAGTGAAAGACTGACGTTCTTCCTGCTTCTGGGCGCAGCCGCAGCCGTGACAGCCGCTTTGTCCGGCATCCTGTTCCGTCGCATACCGGCGAAGCAGGCCGAGGCGGTAACCGGAGTCCTTCCACGGATGCGGATCGCGGCGGCGGCCATGTTCGCCGCGTGGATGATTCTCCTCTGGTACGTGAGGCCGCGGCTGGCCGTGGACGGCCGTGTTCTTGCCGCGGTCAACTCACTGTTTCCCGGAGTGCAGAACACGGCGTTCTTCCGCGAACTGGCGGGGCGCGACGCACAGAACGTTCTCTATCTTGTTTCGATTTTCGGAGTCTTCGGGTTCTTCGCCGCCTGCGCGGGTGTCGTCAGGCTGATTCTCCGCGCGCGCGGCCTGCTGAACACTGCATGGTTGACGGCGGCGCTCGGAGCAAGCGCGGTCCTGATGCTCCGCATGTACCATGAGCCGTTCATGATGTTCGCGTCGCGTCGCCTCGTAACCGCGGTTATTCCCCTGTTCTGCCTCGGCGTCGCCGCCGCGTGCGCATGGCTCCACGCTTCGCCCCGGCGCTTGGCGCGCCCCGCGTCCGTCCTGGTCCTGGCGCTTGCCTTCGCCGGGAACTTGCGCGCAACGGCGGCTATGTCGCGCAACAGGGAGTGGGCCGGCGCGGCCGCATGGTTCAGGAACGCGGCCGGCCTCATGCCGGCTGGCTCGTGCGTGGTGTCGGATCAGCCCGGCTTCGCGGCCCCGCTGCGGTTCCTGCACGGCCACCTCGCATGGGAAACAGCGAAGCGCGCGGGAATTGGGGAGGCGGTGGAGGCGCTGCAACGCTGCAACGGAGGGGAACCGGTCTACCTTCTCACCGCTTCCGCGCCGCCGCCGGGGATCGGTGCCGCGCCCGTTGCCTCGCTCCAGATGCAATCACACATACAACGCTCCGCGCGGCACGCTGTTCCGCTCTCCACTCGTCCGCGCGGCGGATCTTTTACGTTGTACCGGATTCCTCCGCAGCCGGGCCAATGACGCCGCGCGCCCGCGCAAGGGCGGCCACGCCCTGCGCCGCGCCTGCCGCCGCAGACAGCACTGCCGCCATGGCGGCCCCGCATATGCCTGCGGACGGGATGAGCACGATGTTGGCGACGATGTTAACGGCACTGTTCAAGCCCAATATGCGCGCCGCAATGTTCGGCCGGCCGCTCGCCATCAGCATTCTGAGCGACATGGATGACACGAAGGTCAATGGCAGCGTCCACGCCATGATCCGCAAAACCGGCGTCGCGCCGCCATAGGAAGCATCGAGGAATGTTCCCACCAGCCAGCCGGCGGATAGCGATACCGCCGACGCGCAAAGAACGCCCGCGGCAAATGGCAGCAGCAGCGTCAGCACGGCGCGCCGCGCTTCAAGAACCCCGCCACCTCCGCTCTTCCCGGCGATGGAAGGGAACAGCGACGTGCCCACCGGCTGTATCATCACGGCCAGCGCACCCACCGCAGTCGCCGCCACGCCGTAGAGCCCGAGCGGCTCCGCCCCGAGCTGCCAGCGCACCATCGGCACCGCGGCTCTCTGGTGAACCATGGAAAGAAGCACTACTCCGAAAAACGGGGCGGCGCGCGCGCCAAGCGCCTTGCAGGCTTCCACGGGATGCGCGGGTACAAGCGCACCGTTCACACGCGAATGAAGCGTCAACGCGGCCGCGCTCCGCGCCCATGCCAGCAGCGCCATCACCGCGCCGAACACGGCGAAGGACACGCCGCCCCGTAGCGCAAGTAAACCGGCCCCAAGCATCACCATCGAACATGCCGTGCTCAGGGCGGCGGCCGGTGCAAAACGCTCCCGCCCGTAAAAGCCGGCCCGAACCACCGCGGCAAGGCATTCGGCCGGCACGGCCGCAAGGCCGGCCAGTATGAATGCCCGCTCAGGCGCTGAAGTCGGCCACAACCACACGGCTGTCGCCGCGACCGGCAGGATCACCAGTGCGTTGGTCCACTGGAACCCCACCATCAACCCCGTGGCCCGGCACACCGATTCCTCACGGGACGCGACTATCCGTGTGCCGAGCGAGATTGACCCGAACGAAACAGCCACGGCGGCGGCGGATGCGATGGCACCCGAAAGCGTCACTATCCCGAATGCCGTCGGCCCGAAGCGGCGCGCCACAAAATAGGACAGCACAGCATGCCCGCCGGCCATGGCGAACATTTCAATTGCGGCAAGAACGGCATTCCGCCAGACGACACGGGTGAAGTAGGTCCCGCGCATTACCTGAACACCTTCTTCACGAAATGAAACGCCGCGCCCGGCCGGAAACACCGGGCCGCGTCCGCGGCGCCGTTGTAGACGGCAAAGTCGCGCGCAAACCGACGGAACACATGGCGGCGATACATCCTGCCTGCGGCGGCGCGAAGCTGTGCATCGCCCATCGCCGACACATTGAACTCGCGCCCGTCGGAGACCGGCGCCGACTCCCTTTCTGCCCACCACCCGTCCTTCAAGACGCCCTTCTCCTCAAGCGCGCAAACCGAAGGTGCGCCGGGATAGAGCGCAAAAGCATTGAGCCTTACGACATCGGGATCGGCCCGTTCCAGGAACTCATACGTGGCGGATATGTCCTCCGCCGTCTCGCCCGGCAATCCGTACATGACGTAGGCAAGCGATCTGAGCCCCGCGTTCCTCGCCGCGGCGATTGCCGCGGCATTGTGCTCAACCGTTGAACCCTTTGAAATGGAATCCAGCACCCGCTGGGACCCGCTCTCCACACCGAACTCAAGCTGCACACAGCCGGCCGGGCGCAACAGCCCGAGGACTTCCGGCGATGCGCGATCGGCCCTGCACTGGGCGCTCCATGCAACCCGTTCCGCCAGCCCCGTTTCTCTCATCGCGTTGCACAGTTCCTTGACCCGTTCCGTGTCGGCCAGGAAGTCTTCATCCCGGAAATACACGCCCTCTATGCCGTACGCGCGAACGAGCGCTTCTATCGCGGCTACCACGTGGCCGGCGCCGTGCGACCGGTGGCAGCGGGAATGCGCGCGGCCCTCCGCGCAGAAAGTGCAGCCGGCGCCGCACCCACGGGAACTCTCCAGCGAAGCCGTCTTCAGGGGAATGCACGGTATCACGCGCGGTGTGCGCCGTGTGTAGTAGCCCATATCCAGCAGGTCCCACGCGGGCAACGGCAGGCTGTCGAGGTCCGTCACACCCATGACTTCCGCCGGATTCAGCGACCCGTCAGGCATACGCAGCGCCAGCCCCGGTATGCCGGCAAGCGCATCGCCCCCGGCAATTGCGCTGACAGTTCCCTCGGCCTCCCCGACCATCACGCCATCGATTTCCGGACAGTGTTTCAGCGTCCCGCCCGGGCAAAGGGTTGCGTGCCGGCCGCCGGCCAGCAGCAACGCCGCCCCCGCGTGCCGACGCGCTGCGTTCGCAAGGCGCCTGAACACGCCCCACGACTCAGCCTCAACGTCGAAAACAATCGCGTCCGGCGCAAAGGCCGCAAGCTTCACGCGGAACCCGCTCTCCGCGGCTTCGGAACCGTCCGCTGGAAAGACACCCGCGTCAAACAGATCAACTGTGTGCCCGCCTGCGCGCAGGACAGCGCCGAGCGACGGCAGGTAGACCGGCATCCACGACGGCACGCGGAAGACGGGATGCCTCTTCTCCATGCCTGCCAGAAGAATTCTCAACTGATCATCCTTGAATCACTTCACAGCCGTCATCGCCTGATGCGCCGATCCCCAGCGTCACCGCCTCCCGTATCTGCGGTTCTTCCCACGGGTTCTTCCGCAGCCGGTTGAGCAGCCTGTACCTGCCGAGAATTCGCAACCCCTCCACATCCGCAGCCACGCGGTCGGCGGAAGCAACAAGCAGTCCGGGTCGGACAGTCAGTCCGATTGCAGGCCCTCCCGCCGCAAAACACCTGCGCGCATCGAGCAAAACAAGGTCTGGCTTCACGGCCAGGTTGATCTCCGCGATTCTCCGCGCCATCTCCCCGTCATGCATTTCGGCGCGCTGTTCGGGAGGAAGGCAGCCTGTCGTGTGCTTGAGACTTAGACTGAACCCGGCCGCGGGATGGGTCTTTGCACAGCACGCGTAGACGAGGAATTCCGCGTCGAGCGCCGCCTCACACACACTCACCGACCGGAACATCCTGCCCGCGACCGGCACTTCGCGCCACCGGCCGGCATCGAAATCAACCCACTCGGCGCCCAGGCGCTTCGCGAGTTCCGGCATCCCGAGCGCCCGCGCAACCCGTTCGGCCGGGCGCCAACGCAGCCCGCAGCTGTCGCCGAGCGACACACCCGCCGCGCCAACGCTTTTCAGAACGCGGATCACAACCTCAAGAAAGTCCGGCGCGCTGGAGGCTGGAAACCTGTGAGGACTGTTGAAGTTAGCCTTCACCAACACGCGCCGGCCCGCGATGCGCGATGCCGCCGCGCCGTCAAAGAGCTGGCCGAGCATGGCGGCAATATCCGCCTCGTCAACGCGCCGCGTGGCGGAACGAAGAACGACCCTTGCCCGACCCATCGCCCACCCCCAATAAGCAGTTTCGGCACCCGCATCTGGTCGACACGGGTGCCGAAGTGTTCATCAGATTGCTGCTGACGCAGTCACCTGCGCCGGCGCGCTCAACCTCAGGACGGCTGGGCCTGCGTGAACGCAGTCTCCACGACCAGTTCATCGGAATTGAACGTTTCGACCACAGGTTCTGTAAACACGCCTCTATGCATAACTGCACCTCCTCCCCCGCCTCGCGGCGGACTCCGGGCCGCAGCGCGCGGCCCGCAACACCCGCTATTCAGTCGGACCGTCTCTCACCCGTGAATGCGGTTTCGACAACAAGCTCGTCTGCGGAATACGTCTGAACAACCGGCGGTGTGAACGGCAATCGCTGCATGAGTGCCCCCCCTTGTCTTACCCCTCCAGCGTTATAGACAATGCCGCATCAAAGTCAACCGGCAACCGCCGGAATTGCCCGTCACCCGGCCCTGCCCTGCTCCACCTTCACAAGCAGTCCTTTTCCGACAAGACTGACGACGGTACGGCTTACCATGCCATCCACGTCCTTCGCGGAGGACAGGTCGAACTCCCGCCCGAGGGCAGAGAGAATGTCCGCCTCCGAAACCGGCGCCTTGAGACAGTCCCATATGAACGCCGCTGAGCCGTTCAGCACGTGAACGGAATTTGATGCGTCGTCGAACAGCATCCTGTCCCCGCCAACCTGCTGCTCCCTGATCCCCTCGCGTCTCGTGTAGAAGGTGCTCATGTCCGCCATGCCATGCCGCTCCCCTCGGATCCACCGCCCACCTCTCACCATCCAGAGGTTCTCTAACCCATCGCAGCCCAACACAGCAAGACATGATTAACCGATTAAAGACCTGACCCCAATGTCCCAGGGCGAAGGAGTAGACAGCCGAAGACGACCTGTCGCTCATCGTGGCGCAAGATGGCCGAGTCGGCCAACCCGTTCGCGCGTTCCGGCTTGAGTTCCCGCCCTTCGGCCGGTAGTGTTCGTGCGCTTTTCCGGAGAGTGAGCCGTAGCGTGCGGCACTGGAAACGGAGAAGCAGGGAGCGGCTTGTGAAATACGGTCAATTTGATGCGACGAAGAAGGAATATGTAATCCAGACCCCGAATACTCCTCTGCCGTGGATCAACTACCTCGGCACGCAGGAGTTCTTCGGCATGATCTCCAACTCCGGCGGCGGGTACTGTTTCATGATCGATGCCCGCAAGCAGCGCCTTACCCGCTACCGCTACAACAACGTCCCCATGGATTCGGGGGGACGCTACCTTTACATCAAGGACGATCAGACCGGAAAGATGTGGGCGCCGGGCTGGATGCCGGTGAAGGCGGACCTGGACGTTTACGAATGCCGCCACGGATTGGGCTACACGGTGATCACCGGCGAGAAGGACGCGATCAGGGTTTCGACGCGCTATTTCGTGCCGTTCAACGAGAGCTGCGAGATCTGGGAAACGGATATCACCAATACCGGGAAGAGGAAAAAAAGTTTCACTCTGTTCAGTTTTGTCGAGTTCTGCGGCTGGGAGGCGCTTAACGATGCCACGAACCTGCAGCGCACACTGAACCTTGGCGAAGTGGAAGTTGACGGCAGTGTGATCTACCACTTGACCGAATATCGCGAACGGCGCAACCATTTCGCCTACTTTGCCGCGAGCGAGAAGATCGCCGGCTACGATACAGACTCGGAATCATTCCTGGGCCGATACAACGGCTTCCATGAGCCCCGCGTTGTGGCCGAGGGAAAAAGCCGCAATTCCGTGGCCTGCGGGTGGAATCCCTGTGGGTCGCACTCGATCCGGATCACGTTGAAGCCGGGCGAAACGAGGAAGATGAATTTCATGCTGGGCTACGCCCAGAACCCGGAGAACGAGAAGTTCAGCGCCCCCGGCGTGCTCAACAAGAAACGCGTGCGAGTGACGCTCAAGAAATATCTGAACCGTAAGAATTCGGAGAAGGCGTTTGAGAACGTGGTCAAGCAGTGGGAAGAACTGACCGGCCGCTTCCAGGTGGAGACGCCCTACAAGAACCTGGACATGATGGTCAACACCTGGAACCAGTACCAGTGCGTGACGACCTACAACATGGCCAGGTCCACGTCCTATTATGAAACCGGGATCGGCAGGGGCATCGGGTATCGCGATGCCTGTCAGGATCTGTATGGCGCGGTCCATATCATGCCGCCGGAGCGGTCGAGGACGAGAATCCTAGAATTGGCGGCGATCCAGTGGCGGAACGGCGCCACCTACCATCAATACCAGCAGCTCGACAAGAAGGGCAATGCCACCATCGGCGTCGGCTTCAACGACGATCCGCTCTGGCTGATTTTGGGAACGGCCACCTACATCAAGGAAACCGGAGACTGGTCGATCCTGGAGGAGCAGGCCCAGTTTGACAACAACCCCAAGGATACCGCCACGCTCTATGAGCACCTGATCATCTCGGTCAAGCATATCATGGAGCACCGCGGTCCCCACAAGTTGCCCCTGGTGGGACGGGCGGATTGGAATGATTGCCTGAACCTGATCATGACCAGCATCAAGCCCGGTGATACGTTCCAGGGCGATGCCACGCATGCGAGCCTGAAGGACAAGATTGGAAGCGTGCCCGAGAGCCTCATGATCGCCGGGCAATTTGTCTGGGCGGTGGGCGAATTCATGCGCATGGCCCAGCACAAGAAGGACCGGAAAAACGAGAAGATGGCGGCGGCGGCGGTGAAGGAAATGCAGGCGGCGATCATCAAGCACGGCTGGGACGGCGAATGGTTTGTCCGCGCCTTCGACCGGTTCGGCAAAAAGGTCGGCTCCCGGGAGAACCCGGAAGGGAAGATCTTTGCCGAATCGCACGGCTGGATCGGCATGGCGTCGGTCGGCAAGGAAAACGGCATGCTGGAAAAAGCCCTGGACTCGGTGAAGGAGCGGCTCTTCTCGCGGCACGGCATCGTGTTACAGCAGCCCGCTTACACGAAATACAACTTCTACCTGGGCGAGATGACCTCCTATCCGCCTGGCGTCAAGGAGAACGGCGGCATCTTCTGCCAGCCCACGGGATGGCTGACGATTTCGGAATGCAACGTCGGCCGCGGCGATCAAGCCATGGAGTACTACAAGTCCATTTGTCCCGCAGAGCGCGAGAGCATCAGCGATGTCCACCGTTGCGAGCCTTACGTGTATGCCCAGATGATCGCGGGGCCGGATTCCGCACGGTTCGGCGAAGCCAAGAACTCGTGGCTGACCGGTACGGCCGCCTCGTCTTTCCTGGCGGTATCGCAGTACATCCTCGGAATCAAGCCGGAGTACGACGGCCTGCTGATCGACCCGTGCATCCCGAAGGGATGGAAGGGCTTCCGGGTTCATCGCAAGTTCCGCAACGCCACCTATGAGATCAACGTGGTCAATCCCTCTCACGTAAGCAAGGGCGTGAAGAGTGTGACCGTCGACGGCAAGACGCTGGCCGGTTGCATTCTTCCGGACTTCAAGGATGGCAAGCATCACAAGGTCGAAGTCGTGATGGGATAACAGCGGCAACGTCAACGGCGAAGCATCCGTGCTCAACAAGCGCCACTTCTCGGATCTCTCCGACCTGCTCGGACACTGGCGGATGACGGTTGACGGTAGGCAAACCGCGTTGAGCTTCGCGTTGTCATCACGGCAACGAAACCCCTTTGCCTTAAAGGCCCGCTGTGGTTCAATCAGCACGACTCTGGGGCGGAACTTACCCGGGACAACGCTGATATGAGTCTCGAAATACTCCTGAAGTACCCGGTTGTACTCCTCGCAGGATTCCTGACCACATGGCTGCTCACGCCCGCCGCCATGGCGCTTTCCAACCGGTTCGGCCTGATGGATCAGCCAGGCGGCCGCCATATTCACAAGTCTCCCATCCCGCGCGGCGGCGGCATTGCTGTGTTCGCCGGAATGCATGCGGTGTGCGCGGCGGTCTTCCTGCTTCCGTGGTCATCCTTCCAGGCAACGTTGAGCCACGAATGGTGGGGCCGCTTCGCGATCGTGTCTTCTCTCGTCTTCCTGCTCGGACTGGCCGACGACCTGCGCGGACTCAAACCGGTCACCAAACTCGCCGGCCAGGCCGCCATAGCCCTCCTCGCGTTCAGTCTCGGTTTTCGCGCAGGGAACATGCTGGGATTCGGGCTGCCTTTGATCATGGATATCGCGGTGACCGTCCTCTGGTTCGTAACCATCTGCAACGCGTTCAACCTGATTGACGGCATGGACGGCCTGGCCGCCGGGCTTGGCGCGATAGCCGGGCTGGGACTGGCGGGATGGCTGGTGCTCCGCCGCCTGCCCGGCGATGTCCTCATAACCTTCGGCCTTATCGGGCCCTGCCTGGCGTTCCTGCGCTACAATTTCCATCCGGCCCGCTGCTTTCTCGGCGACAGCGGAAGTCTGACCATCGGGTTCGCGGTGGCGGCCATCTCGATAAGCACCGGATCAAAAGGCATGACGATGGCCGCCATCCTCGTGCCCCTTCTCGCCGCCGGCATCCCGCTGCTCGATTCGATGCTCGCGATATGGCGTCGCACCGCGCGGGGCATGGCGGCCGGCCCCTCTTCCGGCGGACACGCCGGCGTCATGACGGCCGACTCCGATCACCTGCATCACCGCCTGCTCAGATCGTTCGGCTCCCAGCCGGCAACCGCCGGGCGCCTGTATGCCGGCGCCATCACGCTGGTGGCCGTGGGACTGCTGAGCATGCTGTTCCATGCCAAGGCAATGGGGATATACGTCGTGGCCTTCGTGGCGGCCGTGTACGTCGTAGTCAAACACATCGCCCGCACGGAAATAGCCGCAAGCGGCGCCGCCGTCCTTGTCGGACTGCGCCGTCCCACAAGATCTGCCGTGCTGCTGATGCTCTACCCGGGCTGGGATGCTGCATCGCTCGCGGCTTCGTTCTCGCTGGCGCTCTATCTCGCCGGCGAATTCCTGACGATGGAGTCGTACAAGGAGGCATGGTTCGGGCAGGTGCCTCTGTGGGTCGGATTGCCGATGGTGGCGCTGGTCCTCACACGGTCTTACTCAAAGATATGGAGCCGCGCACGCATGTCGGAATTTCTCCAGGCCGCCGTCTACGTGGCTGTCGGCCTGCTTGTGGCCGCCGCGCTGACGAACATCGTCAACGAAGTCCCCGCACGTTCACTGGCCATTCAGTTTCTCTCGTGCCTGGCACTGTCGGAGTTTGGAATCCTCCTAAGGCGGGCCGTTCCTCAGGCAGTGACGGAAGCGGATTGGAGCCGGGCGGCATCTTCGGGCGCCGAAACTGGCGCGGAAAGGGTCCTGATCTACGGCGCCGGCGGGGAAGGATGGCTGTACCTGCGCTCGCTCGACCCGCACAGTAACCCCGAGGCGGCGCGGAGACATGTTGTCGGGTTCATCGACGATGACCCCGCGCTGCAGGACAGGTACATCGGCGGCTTCAGGGTGTTCGGGGGAAGCGACAGAATAGTCGAAATCGTCCGGTCCGAGAATGTCACCCACATCGTCCTCACACGCGACCCCGGACCCGCGGGAAAGGCAAGAGCGGAAGATGCCGCCAAGGCAACAGGCGCCATCGCGCGCGTGTGGCGGTCTTCGGAAGACCCGATGGGGGCAGCGCCGCCCTGACGCGTCACCCGCCGGCTTGGGCTGAATCGAAGGGCACAGCCTCTTCACCGTCGCCCTGCTTCACAAGGATCTCTATCCGGCGCTCGACCTCGTTCAGTTTGCGGGTGCACAGCACAACAAGCTTCCTGCCCTCCTCGAACCGGGCCATCATCTCCTCCAGCCCGAGCGATCCGCCTTCCATCTCGGAAACAATCACCTCAAGCCTGTCCATCGCCTTCTCGAACGCCATTTCACCGCCAGCATGCCCGTCGGCCTCAAGCGTTTGGTTCTTTCTCGGCATATCCGTCCTCCTCCCCCGTTCAGTCCTGCCCGTCGACACGCTCGGAACGCTCGACAACCGAATCGAGCGCGCCGTCAGCAAGCCTCGTGCGTATCCTGCTTCCGGGCGCGGCATGCGCCACGCTGCGCACCACACGCCCGGCCTCGTCCAGAGTAACGCTGTAACCGCGATCCAGAACCGCTATCGGGTTCAGCGCTTCAAGACGCGTTGCGGCGCGGTCGAGCGCCTGCAGGAACACGTTCCTTGATGCGGATGCCGCCTGCGACAGCCTCATTGACTGCGCATCAGTGGCCTGCCTCGCCTCGCGGACTTCGGATGAGACCGCGCGCAGGATCGCGACCGCCGTATTGCGGATGCGATCCCGGTAAAGGCTCACGGCGTGCGCAGGCTCCCTGAAAACCGAATGCTTCCTGCACGCTTCAAGCCGCCGCGCCTGTTCCAGGTACGCCGCCTTCAGAGCCGACTTCACTCTCCGGTCCGACTCAAGCAGACGCCCCTCGAAAGCGTCCTTGCGATCAACAACCAACTCCGCTGCGGCCGACGGTGTGGCCGCCCTCAGATCGGCCACGAAATCGCTGATCGTGAAATCCACCTCGTGCCCGACAGCCGAAATCACCGGTATCTTCGACCTCGCTATGGCTCTCGCAACAACCTCTTCGTTGAAGCACCAGAGATCCTCCTGGCTGCCGCCGCCCCGCCCCACTATGAGCACATCCAGCCCGCCGCGCCTGTTCAGCAGGTCCACGGCCGCGGCGATCTCCTCCGCCGCGCCTTCGCCCTGAACGCGAACCGGCGCTATCAGCACGTGCAGGTTCGGGAACCTGCGTGTCACAACGTTCAGGATGTCGCGTATCGCCGCGCCGGTCGGCGCGGTAACCACCCCAACGTGCCGGGGCAGCCGCGGAATTGGCTTCTTGCGCTCCGTGGCAAACAGGCCCTCAGCCCCCAGCCTGGCCTTCAGTTTCTCGAACCGCTGGTGCAACAGGCCCTTCCCGGCGTCCTCGATACGGCGGACGATGATCTGGTAGTTGCCGCCTCTGGCGTAGACGGTCAGTCCGCCGAATACCCGCACTTTCATGCCGTCAGACGGGACCGCGCCGGTCTCGCGCCGGTCGCCCCTGAACAGCACGGCGGATATCTGCGCCGACTCGTCCTTTATGGTGAAGTAGCAGTGCCCCGATGCCGGTGCCCGGACGTTCGAAACCTCGCCCTCGATCCACACGGAACCGATATCCGACTCTATCAGCGCCTTCAGCGCCGCCGTGAGTTCGGAAACGGAGTAAACCTTCGGATCCGTCATCAGCAGCACAGGAACGCCGTCAGGCGACCCTGATCCTCCTTATCGAACGAGCCCGCCCGTTGTTGTCGTCTATATCCGCGACGATACCCTCGAGAACCACGTCCCTCTCGGCAACCGCGAACTTTATGGGCATACCGTTCAGAAAACGCGCCGTAACAGTCGCCAGGTCCCTGCCAATGGCCGAGTCTTTCGGGCCGGTCATCCCAAGGTCGGTGATATATGCCGTTCCCTTCGGCAACACGGTCTCGTCGCTCGTCTGGACATGGGTGTGGGTTCCGGCAAACACGCTAGCGCGCCCGTCGAGATACCGACCGAGCACAATCTTTTCCGACGTTGCCTCGGCATGGAAGTCCACCACGACGATCCGCGCAGCCTTAGCCACACCCGCGAGGAGTTCATCGGCGGCACGGAAAGGGCAGTCGGCAGGGGGCATGAAGACGCGGCCAACCAGGTTCAGAACGGCAACCGGCCCGGCCTCAGACTGAAGCACTGTCATCCCCCGCCCCGGACAGCCGGGCGCGAAATTCGCCGGCCGCACGATCCGCTCCTCCCTGTCGAGGTAGTTCTCCACCCCGCGCTGGTCCCATGTGTGATCCCCCAGGGTGATCGCGTCCACGCCGGCGGCGAATATCTCGTCGGCAATCGCCTCGGTTATGCCCTTCCCCCCCGCGGCGTTCTCCGCATTGACCACCACGAAATCCGCCTCGCGGTCCGTCTTCATGCGGGTTACCACCCTCGCCAGGCAGGTCCGGCCCGGACCGCCCACCACATCCCCAACCATCAGGAGTTTCATGCAGCCCCCGTTACTTCGCGTACTCGACACATCTCTTCTCGCGGATAACAACAACCCGTATCTGGCCGGGATACTGCAGATCGGTCTCGATCTTCTTTGAAATGTTCCGCGCCATCACTGCGGCCCCGTTGTCATCCATCCTGTCAGGACTGACCAGCACGCGCACTTCGCGGCCGGCCTGGATGGCGTAGCTTTTCTCAACCCCCTCGAACCCATTGGCCACAGCCTCGAGCTTCTCAAGACGTTTGACGTATATGCCGGTTGTTTCGGACCTGGCGCCGACACGCGAACTGGATATGGCGTCTGCCGCAACGGCCAGGGTCGCGTAGAGGCTTTCCTGCGGCACTTCCTCGTGATGCGCCGCAACGGCATTCACGACGACCTGCGCTTCGCCATTCTTCTTGAGAAGGTCCGCGCCGATGACGGCGTGGCTTCCCTCTACCTCGTGGTCCAGAGCCTTCCCTATGTCGTGGAACAGCCCTATCCGCTTCGCCAGCGACACGTCGAGCTGCAGTTCACCAGCCATCACGCCCATCAGGTGCGCCACCTCTATCGAGTGCTGCAGCACGTTCTGCGTGTAGCTGGTGCGGAACTTCAGGCGCCCGACCATCCGCAACAGTTCCGGCTCTATGCCCTGCACCCCGCTCAGGTACGCCGCCTCCTCGCCGGCGGACCTGATGGTCTCCTGCATGTTCTCCTGTGTCTTGGCGACTATCTCCTCAATCCGCGCGGGATGAATACGGCCGTCGGCAATGAGCCCCTCAAGCGCAATCCTCGCGATTTCGCGGCGAACCGGGTCAAACCCGGATATGACAACCGCCTCCGGAGTATCGTCTATAAGCACGTTCACTCCGGTGGCGGCCTCGAGCGCCCTGATGTTCCTGCCCTCGCGACCGATGATACGCCCCTTCATGTCGTCGTTCGGCAGCGCAACCGTGCTGGTCATCGTCTCACCGGCCAGCGGCGCGGCGAAACGTTGTATGGCCTGGACAATGATCTTCCGGCTCTCCCGCTCCGCCGTCTCCCGCGCCTGTTCCTGCATGCGCCGGATCATCGCGCCCATTTCGCCGTGGACTTCCTTTTCCACGCGCACCATCAGCTCGCGCCGGGCATCCTCCTGGCTCATACCCGCCACTTCCTGCAGCTTCTGACGCGCCTGGGAACTCAGCCGCTGGAGTTCGGCACGGTCCTTCTCGATCTCGGCCGACTTGGCCTCGACCTCCTTGATCTTCTCATCAAGCGCATGCTCCTTCTTGTCCAGCATCGAGACCTTCCGGTCCAGGTTCAGCTCGCGCTGGGCAATGCGTTCCTCGGCCGCAGCGACCTCTTTCCGGCGCGATGCCGTGTTCTGCTCGAACTCCTCCTTCCATTTCAGCATGTCCGCCTTGGCCTGGAGTTCAGCCTGCTTCACCGCCTCGGATGCGCGCTTCGCTGCTTCCTCCGCTGATCTCCTCGCTTCCACTTCCGCCGCCGAACCTCTGCGCCGGCAAGCCATCAGGCATGCCGCATAGCCGGCGCCTGCCCCCACCAGAGCCGCCAGAATTGAAGCCACCACAACAGTGCTCATCGAGACACTCCTTCCACAACCGCCGCCGGCCCACGGGGACCGAAGACGTTCCTGTCCGTCACCACCCGGTCCGTACGCACGTCGAGCGCACCAACCGGAACCCGTTCGACCAACTGCCACTCCCGACAGATTCCCACAAACAACGGCCTGCATGAGCCGACCGGCCTGCCCGCAAGAAGACGGTCGTAGACGCCCCCGCCCCGGCCCAGCCTGCCGCCCGCCCTGTCAAAAGCAAGGCCCGGCACGATGATCATGTCCAGCGTCTCCAGTCCCGCCTCCCTGCCGCCGCGCGGCTCCAGGATGCCGAACCGGCCCGGTGCCAGTTCCGTGCCGTCACGCCACACACCAAAAACGTAGCCCCGCTCACCGTATACCGGCAGGCAGACGGTCTTATCCGCATCCCTGCACGCGGCCACAATCAGTTCGCACCCGGTCTCAAACCCATGCGCTGCGTAACATGCAACCGAAGAAACCACTCCGAAACACGGCAGCGCGATCACGCGCCTCTGGGCAGCCTCGGACTCCCCCGCGAGCGCCGCCGGGTCCGTGCCGCGCGCAAGCTCGCGTATGCGCCGCCGTATGGCCTGCTTCTCCTCAAGCATCGCGGCTTCCGGGTTCATACACCATCCCTGCCGCCACGCGCGGCGCGCCAGCGGGCCAGTCGCTTCGCGATGACTTCTTCGTAACCCTGGTCGGACGGCTCATAGTATCGGGCGGAAGTAGGCGCGTATTCCTGATCGACAAAATGGCCGCTGAAATCGTGCGGATACCGGTAGCCGGGCGCCGGCTCTCCGCTTTCGGCGGTGCGCAGATGCACGTTCTTGAGGTGTTCCGGCACAGGAAGGGAACGGCCTTCGCTCACGTCCTTCTCAGCGGCGGAAATCGCGGCATAGGCGGCATTGCTCTTCGGCGCCGTCGCCAGGTAGGCGGTCGCCTGCCCGAGAACTATCCTTGCCTCCGGCATGCCCACGAAATCAACCGCCTGCATGGCCGAGACAGCAAGAGTCAGCGCACGCGGATCAGCGTTGCCGATGTCCTCGGAAGCAATTATCACAAGGCGCCGGGCGACAAAACGAGGGTCCTCTCCGGCGTAAAGCATCTTCGCCAGCCAGTAGAGCGCCGCATCCGGGTCGGACCCGCGCATGCTTTTGATGAACGCCGATATCGTGTCGTAATGCCCGTCCTCGTCGTGATCGTAGGCAAGCAGCTTCTTCTGTATCGAATCGGCCGCCGCCTGCGGTGTTATGCGCACAACCCCGTCGCCGTCAGGCGCGGTCGTGAGAACCGCCACCTCAAGCGCGTTGAGCGCCCGTCTGGCATCTCCATCCGCCGTCCTGGCAAGGTGTCCCAGCGCGGCAGGATCAGCCTCAACCTTCATACCGCCGAACCCGCGCCCGTCCGTCATGGCCCGGGAAAGAATCCGGACAAGCGCGTCTTCCGGGAGCGAGCGCAATTCGAACACAAGCGACCGCGAAGTGAGCGGCGTGTTGATGAAGAACATCGGATTGTGCGTGGTTGCGCCGATGAGCGTAACCACGCCTTCCTCCACGTGCGGCAGCAGAACATCCTGCTGCGCCTTGTTGAAGCGGTGGATCTCGTCGACGAAGAGTATCGTGGGCTGCCCCGTGGACTCGCGACGGGATCTGGCACGGTCTATCACGCTGCGAAGAATCGCGACGTTGGCAGTGACGCCGCTGGTCCGCTCGAAAGTGCGACGGGTGACGGCGGCTATGACCTCGGCAAGGCTGGTCTTTCCGGCGCCGGGCGGACCGTAGAGAATTACGCTTCCGAGCCTGTCAGCCTGTATGGCGCGGGTAAGAAGCCTGTCGGGACCGAGAATGTGGTCCTGACCCTCGATCTCGTCCAGCGTCCGCGGCCGCATCCGCGCGGCAAGCGGCAACGCCCCACGCTCTTCGTTCCCCCGCCGGTCGAACAGGTCCATGCCCTCTCCCCGGAAAGGGAAATACCCCGCCACCGGCCGTAGAGGCTTCGATCTCTGACCCCTCGCGAACGAGGTGGGCGCCGCCTCCCGCGCTTCGGGTTAGCCCGAAGGCAATCCTTCCACGAAGGATTCAGGCAGCCCTGTGCTCTATCTTAATGGCTCAGAGATGCTTCGCCTGTTTGCGAACGGGGCAGGGTATTTCTCTTCCACGGGGAGGGAACAACCCTCCACCCAGAACCAAACCCGGCACACCACCGGTCCGGCCCCCGCCCCCGCCCAGAAATACGGCAGGAACAAGCGCCGGCCACAGCCGGGCAATCAAGTACTCAAGCCAACATGCCGATAGAATCGGCACGAGCAGCGTTTCAACCCACGACCAGAACAAGTTCGTAAACCCCGTCACGTTTCGCAGTCCGGTTTGTCAGCTTTCCCTTATTTCCGCTTTCAACCCGCTCCGGAGCGCCTCTTTGACCTTGTCATGAAAGGCATTCGCCTCTTCATCGGTCAGTGTACGCACCCCGGAACGGTACTCCAGAGTATACGCCAAGCTACGCTTGCCGGGCCCCATACTCTCCGATCTGAAGGTATCAAAGAGCAGGACTTCAGTCAACTCCGGCGGACCTGCCGCCCGAATCGCCGATACCACCTGCTCATGCGTCACGGAGTCATCAACTATCATCGCCACGTCGCGTGAAATGGACGGGTACGCGGGGATATCGGAAAGGACCGGCGACGAGAAACAGTTCGCTATCAGCGGCGCGATCGACATCTCGCAGATTCCCACCGGCTCGGCAAACCGCCACTCCCTGCGCAGAGCCGACTTCACGAGCCCGATCACTCCAACCGGCGCACCGGCAAGTTCCACCATCACGCACCAGCCTGGCTCCGTCCATTCCCGGTCCTCGGACCGGAACGAGAAGCGACCGGTCTTCAGTGCCGCTCCAAGCGCCTCCGCAGCGCCCTTGATCCGCAGAAACACTTCCTCGGCCGTCGCCGGAGTCCGGATGCTGCCTTCAACCCGCCCGGCCTTGCCGGACAGGCCCATGCAAAGCCGGCCTTCCTCGATGGAGGCGCCGTCGCTAACCCCGAACACCCGGCCCATCTCAAAGAAGAGCACATCCGGCACCTGGTGAGCTGCGTTGCGGCCCATCGTTTCAACCATCTGCGGAACGAGCGAATCCCTCATCACCGCGTAATCGGAGCTGACCGGGTTCGGCAACACAAGACGGCCGCCGGCGTTCCCCTTCCCGAACAGGTCAAGCAGCGCCGCGGACACGAAACTGTAGTTGACGATCTCCGAGAAGCCGAGCGCCATGACCGTCTTCCGGCATTCCGCGACGGCCCGTTCTTCAACGTCATCCGATTCCGGGACCAGCGCGGAACGCGGGGGCGCCGACGCCACCTCGCCCAGGCCGTGAACCCGCGCCACTTCCTCGAAAAGATCCGCCTCAACTTCAATGTCCGGCCTGAACGCCGGCGCCGTTACAGTGCACCCTCCGGCGTCCTTCTCGTCAACGTTCATTCCAAGCCGAACGAAGATGTCGGCCATCTCGCCATCCGATATGCGCATACCAAGCAGGTCTCTCCCCCTGCCATACCGGCAACGAATCCTGCGCGGTTGCGGCTTCACCGGCCAGACGTCCGTGCTGCCCGGCGATGCTGATGCTGACGCGTGCTCAACCATCAGCCCGGCTGCAAGGCGCCCGGCCCATCCAACGGCAGTCACATCCACACCCCGCTCGAAACGGCGCGACGATTCGCTGGCCACGCCCAGGTCCGCCGAGGCGGAATGTATGAGTCCCGGATCGAAGCAGGCGCTTTCCAGCACGACACGCGTGGTGGCATCGCGGATCTCGCTTCCTTCGCCGCCCATGATGCCGGCAAGCGCAACCGGCCCTTCGCCGTCGGCAATCACAAGCACGCCGGTATGCAGTTTCCTCGTCTCGCCGTCCAGCGTCCTGATCTCCTCGCCGGCCACGGCCCGCCTGACCACGATCCGGTCACCGCGCAGCAGGTCACGGTCAAACGCATGCAGCGGGTGCCCCGTTTCAAGCAGCACGTAGTTCGTGATGTCCACGACACTGTTGATCGGCCGCATTCCGCAGAGATGCAGCCTGCGCTGCATCCAGTCGGGACTGGGTCCCACCACAACCCCTTCGAGAGCACAAGCCGTGTAGCGCGGACACCCGGCCGAGTCGGCCACCTCCACGTTCGCGAACTCCCTGATCTTCCGCGGTCCGAGCCCTGCGTGAAGCTCCGGCATCTTCAGTCTCCCACCGCACAGGGCCGCCACCTCGCGCGCGATGCCGATGATGCTGAGGCAGTCCGGCCTGTTCCAGGTCACCTCGATGTTCAGAACCGTCTCCGGCTCCCCGACAATGTCCTGCAAGGCCGATCCCGGCGCCGCGGCGGCAGGAAGTATCATTATCCCGGAATGGTCATCCGAAATCCCAAGCTCGTCTTCCGCGCAAAGCATCCCTTCCGAGAACTCGCCCCGGATGCTCGTCTCCTTGATGAGCAGGCCGCCGGCAAGCACCGCCCCGGCAGGCGCAAACGCGGCCCTATCCCCGGCCTTGAAGTTGGAAGCCCCGCAGACAACGCGGTACTCGCGGTCGCCGGCCCCCACCCTGCAGATGCTGAGCTTGTCCGCCCGCGGGTGCTTCGCAACGGAAAGAACCTCGCCGACAACCACGCCTGTGCACGAGCACCCGACCTTCTCTATGCCCTCGACCTCGGTGCCCGACATCGTCAAACGCTCCGCCAGACGCTCGGCGGAATCGTCGAAGTCAACAAACTCGCGCAACCAGCTTATCGGAACTTTCATTCTACCCCTGATCGCGGGCGGGACGCCCGGCCTCTACCTGAACTGTTCCAGGAATCTCAGGTCGTTCGCGTAGAGCATTCTTATGTCCTGTATTCCGTACTTCACCATCGCTATGCGCTCGACGCCCATCCCGAAGGCGAAACCCGTCACCGCTTCTGGATCGTAGCCAACCTTCCTGAAGACGCGCGGATCCACCATTCCGGCGCCGGCTATCTCGATCCAGCCGCTGTTCTTGCACACGCGGCAGCCATTCCCGGCGCAGACGTGACATGAGAAGTCGCATTCGACGCTCGGCTCCGTGAACGGGAAGAAGTGCGGCCTGAACCTTATGCGCACCCCTGCGCCCATCATTTCGCGTATGAAATACTCCAGCGTGCCCTTCAGGTCGCCAAGCGATACCGCCGCGTCAACGTACAGCCCCTCGATCTGATGGAAGTTCGCGCTGTGGGTCGCATCAGTGGTGTCACGCCTGTAGCAGCGGCCGGGCGTGATCACGCGCACCGGCGGTTTCCTCCGCTCCATCACGCGTATCTGGACCGGGGAGGTCTGCGTCCTGAGCAGCATCCCGTCCTCCAGCCAGAAAGTATCGCCCGGATCCAGCGACGGATGATGCGCCGGAGTGTTCAGGGCCTCGAAGTTCCTGTACGCGGTCTCTATGTCCGGCCCTTCCGCCACGGTGAAACCGATCCTCCCGAAAATCCGCGTGGCGTCTTCGATCACCTTCGAAATCGGGTGCATGCTTCCAACCCCGCGCCACCGGCCGGGCAGCGACAGGTCGAAGGCCGGTCCGGCCTGCCGGGCCGAGGTCAACCCGGACTTGCGGTCCTCCACCGCGGCCTGTACCGACACCTTGAAGTCATTGGCCGCCCGCCCCAGCCCTGCCCGCGCTTCGGGCGGCGCGTCCTTCAACCCCTTCATCATCGCGGGCAGAACGCCGTTCCGGCCAAGGTAACGTATCCGCACCTGTTCGAGCTCGTCCGCGTTCGAAGCCGCGGCGGCCGCGGCCAGCGCTTCCTGCTTCAGGCTCTCGATCTTGTTTTCGTCCATAAACGAAGAAGGCCACCTTTTTCCAAAGATGGCCCCTCCTGAAAGATATCTACGCAGGTCTCAGGCGAGGGCCAGTCTGGCCTGCTCAGCTATCGCCTTGAATCCCTGCGGGTCGTGAATCGCTATCTCCGACAGCATCTTTCTGTTCAGCCGCACGCCCGCCTTCTTCAGTCCCTCGATCAGGCGGCTGTAGGTGAGCCCGTTCAGGCGGCATGCCGCCGAGAGGCGCACTACCCACAATGCACGGTATTCCTGCTTCTTCTTCTTCCTGTCAACCGTCCCCATCCGCATCGCGCGGTTAACGGCCTCGGTCGCCTGGCGGTAACGCTTGCTGCGCCCACCCCGGAAACCCTTGGCCAATTCGAGACGGCGGCTGCGGCGTTTGCGCGAAGCCGGCGCGTTTGTTGCACGAGGCATGACTACCCTCCCTGGGCGGAACGTATCAGGTCGAGAGCAACCTGTGAATCCGCTTCATCTCCGCTTTATCAAGAATGCCGGGCTTGCCGATCGTACGCTTCCGCTTGCGGTTCTTCGAGGTCGTCATGAGATGACGCCCTCCGCAACGCGCGTACTTCAGCTTGCCCTTCGCTGTAACTTTGAACCGCTTCGCAGCGGCTTTGTTGGTCTTCTTCTTCGGCATATGAATCCGTCCTTCGGCCTTGCTGACCCCCGTCCGGAAGACGGGCAACGAAAACAAGGGGCGTGAGACTACAGTGAGCCGCGCGCCCCGTCCAGCGGATTTTTCTGCAATCGGAATATCCGCTCTACACCGGCTCCACGACATGGCCGTCGCCGACCGACTGCGGCGTCTGCGGCGCGGCCGCCGGAACGACCTGATCAACCGGCGCGGGCGCCGGCGGACGAACCACGGGGACCGCGGGACGCGGCTGTGAAGGCGCTCCACCGGAGGCCTTCTGCGCACCGCCCTGCCGCACGGGTTTCGGCCCGATCAGCGCGATGATGCTCCGACCCAGCCTCTTCGGAGACTGGTCCAGAACACTGACGTCGTCGCATTCCTTGATCGCGCGGTTGAGCAGGTCGAAACCGAGTTCCTTGTGAGCATTCTCCCTGCCGCGGAAGGTCAGGGTAAGCTTCACCTTGTGCCCCTTTTCGATGAACTCGCGGACGTGCGTGATCTTCGTCCTGTAATCGTGTTCATCCGTGTTCGCGTGAAACTTGATTTCCTTCACCGCGTGGCTGTGCTGATGCTTCTTCGCCTGCTTCCGCTTGCGGTTCTCCTCGTACTGGAACTTGCCGAAATCCATTATCCGGCAGACCGGCGGATCGGCGTTCGGCGAAATTTCAACGAGGTCCAGGTTGTCTCGCCTGGCCATATCAAGCGCGTCGCGCGTGGCGAGTACGCCGAGCATGCTGCCGTCGGCGGCAATGCAGCGCACACGGGGAACCCGGATCTTGAAGTTTGTTCTTATGAACGAGCGGATAACCTGCCTCCCTTGCTGCGGCCGATCAAGTCGGCCTGTTGCCTGACTCCGCTGCGCCGGGAACACTCCCGGCTACCAGCATCTCCGCGAAAGCATCCACCGGTCTGGCGCCCATGTCGCCCTCCGAACGGCCTCTCACAGAGACCGCACCCGAAGCCTCCTCCTTCTGGCCGACTATCGCCATGAAGGGAACCTTGTCCAACTGGGCCGAACGTATCTTCGCGCCCAGCTTCTCCGAACGCTTGTCGGTCGTCGCGCGGATATCACGCCCGCGCAGCGCTGATTCGACCTTGAGCGCGTAATCAAGCTGCTTCTCCGTAACCGGCAGCACACGCACCTGCTCGGGCGCCAGCCAGAGCGGGAACGCGCCGCCGTAATGCTCGATGAGGATTCCGAAAAACCTTTCCAAGCTGCCGAGCAGCGCGCGGTGAACCATGTACGGCCTGTGCTCCCTGCCATCCTCGCCCACGTAAACCAGCCCGAACCGCTCCGGAACATTGAAGTCGAACTGTATCGTGCTCATCTGCCACTCGCGGCCAAGCACGTCTCTCACCTTGATGTCTATCTTCGGCCCGTAAAAAGCGCCGCCGCCGGGGTCGACCTCGTATTCAACCTGCTCGGACTTCAACGCGGCCTCCAGTGACCGGGACGCCTCGTCCCACCGCGACTCTTCTCCAACCGCCTTCGCCGGACGCGTCGCCAGATAGGCCCTGAACTCGCTGAACCCGAACGCGCGAAACATGCGCAGGCAGAAGGCCAGGACCGACTTGATCTCGTCGAATATCTGCTCCGGCGTGCATATGATGTGCGCGTCATCCTGCGTGAAACCGCGCACGCGCAGCAGCCCGTGGAGAACGCCGCTCTTCTCGTACCGGTACACCGTGCCAAGCTCGGCCCAGCGCAGCGGCAGCTCGCGGTAGGACCGTTTCTGGGTCTGGTAAACCTGGATGTGGAAGGGGCAGTTCATCGGCTTGATGAAGTAGTCGTCTCCGTCAATGTCCATCGAGGAGTACATGCTGTCCCGGTAAAAATCGAGATGCCCGGACGTCTGCCACAGGTTCGCCCTGCCGATGTGGGGAGTGAAGAGAAGTTCGTAGCCGGAACGGAAATGCTCGCGCCGCCAGAAGTCCTCGACAAGCACGCGCATCCGCGCCGCCTTTGGATGCCAGTGCACAAGGCCGGGGCCGACGGATTCGTGAATGCTGAACAGGTCGAGTTCCTTGCCAAGCTTGCGGTGGTCGCGCCTGCGCGCCTCTTCAATCCGCTCAAGGTGCGCGTCCAGTTCCTTCTGTGTGGCAGCGACTATCCCGTAGATGCGCTGCAGCATAGGGTTCGTTTCCCTGCCCCGGAAATAGGAGCCGGCCACTGACACCAGCTTGAACGCGCGTATGTCGCCCGTGGAAGCCACGTGGGGGCCGCGGCACATGTCCGCAAAATCGCCGCAGCGGTAGAAACTGATCTCCTCGCCGGCGGGAATGTCGGAAAGCCTGTCGAGCTTGTAAGTCTGCCCGGCCCCGGACAACGTCTTCTCGGCCTCGCCCCGGCTCATCACCACCCGCTCGAAAGGCGCGTTCTGCCCGACAATCCGGGCCATCTCAGCCTCGATCTTCGGGAAATCCTCGGGCGCGATGCGGACGGGCAGGTCGAAATCGTAATAGAAACCGTCGTCGGTCGCCGGCCCGATGTCGAGCTTGACTCCGTCGTACAGCCGGCAAACTGCCGCAGCCATCACGTGCGCCGTGCTGTGGCGCAGGCGATCAATGTCCAAAAGAGACCTCCGAACTGGCAAATGCAAACACCGCGCACGCAGCCCCGACCATTCCGGGGTCGCCCGCAAACGGCGATGCAAGCTACTAAATTGCCGCCACTTCTGTCAAGAAACCCGCCTGTGACGGGCATGGCGCCTCAACGGGCGCTCAGAATCTGCCCGTGTGCGGGGTCTCCACTCCATACGCCTCGGCCGTGGCTCGGATATCGCGCAGGACTTCGGGATTCCTTGTCCTGGCATACTGGTAGATCAGGTTGTATACCTTCTGGCGCGCCCAGTCTTCGCGGATATCGCGTCCGCCGTCGCCGCCCACCTCGCTGAGCGACAGGTCGAAAACCATGTCGCACGGGGAATCACGACTCTCGCCGAGCGCCT
>Ga0194111_10001393_pt1 | contig 29715 bp, 41 predicted proteins | sample TA2KigC300mmetaG_FD_146194 | JGI IMG/M metagenome (GOLD analysis project Ga0194111, IMG submission 146194) | Freshwater microbial communities from Lake Tanganyika, Tanzania - TA2015033 Kigoma Deep Cast 300m | ecosystem: Environmental > Aquatic > Freshwater > Lake | place: Tanzania: Lake... | reverse complement strand
CCTTATTCTTTTCTCGGGGACGGACCGCCGCCACTGCACTATTATCTGGCCATCCCGGCGGAAAAAATAAATTTTTCTGCTTTTTCTAGACGATACCTGATATAATAACCTTGCTTCGATGCCCTGATCTCAAAAAGTTAGTAAAAATTGCCGGGAAAGGTTCGGCTGAGGTGAAAGTCGCATCCTTTATTTTGCCATGTTCTCTGAAAAATTCAATATCAAAAATCAATTGCGGTCCGGCAGAATTTTTTCGCGCCCGGAAAGCACAGGAGCACCTTGACAAATTCGGCTAATCATGGTTTAAATTCAATTTTGGGCATTAATTTAAGATAAGGTAATGGTATTTCAGTTATGAAGCGAACGTATCAACCCCACAATCTGAAGCGCTCCCGCGCCTACGGCTTCTTGGTTCGTATGAGCACTCGGGGCGGCCGGCTGGTCATTAAACGACGCCGGGCCAAAGGCAGAAAAAGACTGGGCGTCTAATGGGAAGGTATTAGGTCGCGCGCCACTTCCGAATAACTATTCACATTATCGCAGGCAAAGTTATTTTTCGGGGCCAGGCCAGATTTTCCAAAGCTGATCGATTGCTGCACCGGGATGAATTTCAGCGGGTCAAACGTCTCGGAGTGAATCGGTACACCGCGCATTTTATCGTCTCTCTGGCCGAAAATGACGAACACCGGCCTCGTCTCGGGGTGGTAACGACCAAACGACTGGGTAAAGCCGTACGACGGAATCGGGTTAAACGACTACTGCGGGAATTTTTCAGGCTCCATAAGGGAGTTCTGCCCCCTCAAGATATCGTTATCATTGCCAAGAGAGGAGCTGCCGATCTAACCTACGCCCAGGTCAAGGCGGAGTTGGAGGTGGTCCTCTCCTTTGTTGGAGCTCAAGATGGGGCTTGTGGGTAAGTCCATCATCATGCTTCTCAGGGGCTACCAGATTTTTATTTCCCCCCTTTTCCCTCATTCCTGCCGTTTTTATCCCAGTTGTTCCGAATACGCCTGCCAGGCGCTGCACAAATACGGGGCCGGCAAAGGCCTCCGGTTGAGCTGTCGCAGGCTCTTAAAATGCCATCCCTTTCATCCGGGCGGTTTGGATCCGATACCCTGATAATAATCTGCAATCAACTGAACATTTTTGTCCTTTATCCCCTACTCCACCCGCATGCGGGGGGAGGAGGTGAGGGAGGCATAATCGCCCATTGATTGCGATGTGGTATGAGAGGTGCCAACGCCGTTGACAGCCGAAAGCAAGGTTCCCCTCGCCAAGGATAACTCCCTGTCTCGAAGCCCGTCTGGGACACTCGGCCCCACTTTCTGGTATAGCGGTATTGCCCCGCTGAGGAAAAGCTATGGAAAAACGAATGTTGTTGGCTCTGGCCATAAGTTTCATTATCTTTGCCGGATTCGGCTATATCCAACAGAGATATATGACTCCTCCCCCTCCCCCCCAGGAGGCCAAACCGGAAGAGCAGGCTGCAGTAGCGAAACCGACTCCCAGTCTGTCCCCGATGGCCCCGGCCCCTGCGCTCCCGCCTCCGCCCATCCGGGAGCAGCAGTCCAAAGAGGTAATCGTTGACACCCCCCTGTACCGGGCCGTTTTCACCCAGCAGGGCGCCCGGCTGCAAAGCTTCCGCCTTAAAAAGTTCTGGGATCACTTGCCCTTTACCCAGGTGGCGAATTTCAATCTCTGGCTTTTCAGTATCGACATTCAAAAGTATAAAAAGGTGGGCTCCGAGATCACCGCTCCCAAGGAACTGGTTCACACCGGCAGCCCCGACCTTTTGCCCCTGACGCTGGTTTGGAACGCGGCCTCCGGTTCCGTGGGCAGCGAGGCCTTTTATACTGCCAGCCAGGAAAAGCTGACCCTGGCGGCCGGGGACGAGGCCCAGCTTACTTTCACCACGGTCCAGCCCGACGGCGTCACCCTGGTGAAGACCTATACTTTTAAGGGGAATAGTTATCAGCTGGACCTGACCGCCACGGTCCAAAACCAGGGAGGCCGATCCCTCCAGGGAAACCTGTCTCTAGCCCTCTCCGATAACTTCAGCAAGCCCCAGGATTACGGCTTCCTCGGGTTCATCTGGTCCGCCAATAAAAGCCGGGACGAAATTGCCAGTGCCGGTCTGAAGGAACCCAAAATGATCAGTGAGTTGGACTGGGCGGCGCTGTCCACCGGCTACTTCATGATGGCCATGGTCCCCCCCCCGGCGGAATTCAAAACCACCGCCATGGTGCGAGACTTACCCGGCAAGATGATGACTGCCACCCTGGAAACCCCGGTGGCGGCGCTCCCCCCGGGACAGGAGCTGGCCATCCCTTATACCCTTTATTTCGGACCGAAAGACCGGTCTATCCTTGCCCCCCTGGGGTTTGGGTTGGAAAAGGCGGTGGATTTCGGCTGGTTCCAGATTCTAGCCCTGCCGCTACTCTATGTCCTGAAGATATTTTATAATTTCCTGCACAACTATGGACTGGCCATCGTCGTTCTCACCTTTCTTATCCGGGTGCTTTTCATCTACCCGAATCACAAAAGCTTTAAATCCATGCAGGACATGCAGAAACTGCAACCGAAGATAGCCAAATTGCGGGAAAAATATAAAGACGAGCGCGAGGCCTTGAACAAAGAACTCATGGGCTTATACCGCACCTACAAGGTCAACCCCCTGGGCGGCTGCCTCCCGATGCTGCTGCAACTCCCCGTATTCATTGCGCTCTATAATATTCTGGGATATGCCATCGAACTACGCCACGCCCCCTTTATCTCCACGCTGCCCTTCACCGACATCGTCTGGCTGGCCGATCTGTCCGCCAAGGACCCGCTCTTGATTACGCCTATCATTATGGGAGCAACCATGTTCGTCCAACAGAAGATGACCCCCACTCCGGGCGATCCGGCGCAGGCCAAGCTGATGTTATTTTTACCCATCATCTTCACCTTTTTTTTCCTGAATTTCGCATCCGGTCTGGTGTTATATTGGCTTCTCAATAATGTTCTGGCCATCATCCAGCAATATTACACCAACAAGTATCTGTCTTAACCACGGCGGAGGTCTGCATGATTTTTATGGAATTCGAAGGGAAAGATCCTGAAGATGCCATTTCCCAGGCCGCGGCGCATTTCAACGTTCCTCCGGAAAAACTGGAAATCGAGATCGTTTCTTTGGGCTCTTCCGGCCTTTTCGGCCTCTTAGGTGGAAAAAAGGCCAAAATCCGCGCTGCCATCAAGTCGGCGGCCCAGGAAATTGTCGAAGCACATATGGAATCCGAGGCCGTCCCGGAAACCGTCTCCCCGGTCGAATCCCCCGGCGAGGCGGACCTGGCCCCATTGGCCCAGGATATTTTGACCCAGATACTCCTTAACATGGGAGAAACCTGCACCATCCACAGCTCCCAGGAACTCAATCAGGTAAATCTCGTCATCGAGGGGGAAGACGCCGGCCTGCTCATCGGCAAACAAGGTCAAACGTTGGAAGCCCTGCAGTATCTGGTTACCAAAATTCTCTCCAAACAGACCAAGAAAAAGCCCCGGGTGGTCATCGATATCGAATCCTACCGCAACCGGCATAAACAAGCCTTGATCGAACTTGCCCTTAAAAATGGGGAAAAGGCCAAGCGCGTCGGCAAGCCGGTGACCCTCAATCCCATGAACGCCCATGACCGGCGCATCGTTCATCTGGCCCTGCAACAGGACAAAGAAATCAAGACCAAAAGCCGGGGCGAGGGGTTGTATAAAAAGATCATCATCTATCCGGTGAAAAAGAAAAGAGACATGGAGGCAGTCAGCGAACTCGGGTGAAGCGGGACACCATCGCCGCCATTTCCACTCCTCCGGGCCAGGCCGGCATAGGCATCGTGCGTTTGAGCGGTCCCCAGGCCCAAACCATCGCGGCCCGGATTTTTCGGCCCCACCGCCCCCGCCGCTTCCCTTTCCCCGGCCATCGGCTGATCCTGGGGCAGATCATCTCCCCGGACGATGGCCAGGTGGTGGATGAAGTTCTGCTGGCCTGTATGCCAGCCCCCCACAGCTACACCCGGGAAGACGTGGTGGAGATCAATTGTCACTCCGGCTACGCCGTCTTGCAGCGCATCGTCCACCTGACCCTGCAGCAGGGGGCCAGGCTGGCCGACCCCGGCGAATTCACCCTGCGGGCCTTTCTTTCCGGCCGCATCGATCTGACCCAGGCGGAAGCCGTGTTGGACACCATTCAGGCCAGGAGCGAGGCCGGCCTGAGGGTGGCCGCAGCCCATTTAGCCGGCGGCCTGGGTCAAAAAATCTCCCGGATGCGGGATTCTCTCCTGGACCTGTTGAGCCGGGTTGAGGCTGATTTGGATTTCGGGGAAGAATTGCCGGAATTGGACTGTACCACCCTGCTCCAGCCGCTTCACACCCTGGCCGGAGACATCGCCGCCCTGAAACAGTCCTATGTTCAGGGGCGCCTGCTCCGGGAAGGGTTCCAGGTGGTCCTGGCCGGCCGCCCCAATGCCGGCAAGTCCAGTCTCCTCAATCAGCTGCTCCAGACCGAGCGGGCCCTGGTCACTGAGGTGCCGGGCACGACCCGGGATGTCATCGCCGAAAATCTGATCATCCAGGGCCTGCCCGTCTGCCTGGTAGACACCGCCGGGCTGCGGCAGGCTCATAACCTGGTGGAAGAGCTGGGCATCCAGAGGACCGAGGAACAGGTGGCCCGGGCCGATCTGGTGCTCTATCTGGTGGATGCCAGCCGACCCTGGCACCCGGAAGACATTCGCCACCTGCAGGCTTTGGCGGGTCAACCGGCCCTGCTGGTCCGCAATAAATGCGACCTGCCCCCCGCCGCCCCGGATGACCTGATTCCGGCCCCCTGGCCCCATCCCGTCCTTGCCATCTCCGCCCTCACCGGCCAGGGCCTGCCCGCCTTAAAAGACGCCATCTTCCAGGCCGCCACGGGAGGAACAAGCTCCTTCAGCAGCCAGGTGGTAACCCAAGCCCGCCACCATCAGCACCTGGAAAGGTGCCAGCATAACCTGGACCAAGCCAGGGAACTCATCGCCTCCCATCAGCCCGCAGAGCTAGTGGCTCTGGAACTGCAGGCCGCAATCCAGGAATTAGGAGCCATCCTGGGCCTGGAAATCGACGAGGCAGTCCTGGACCGGATTTTTTCCCAGTTCTGCCTGGGAAAATGAGGCGGTGCAGGGGGTGTTGAAACTGACGGCATTACAAGCCTTGGTTAATGCCAGAAGGATTGCCATCCGAAAACTCCGTTGAGCTTAACTGCTGCCAGGCCGACCCCGGCATGAGGACGTCTGGGGAAATATTGTCAAGGCCGAATTTTAAAAAAATCTTGACAGAGGCAATATTCTTAACTAACATATGTAAGTCTAGTATTTATCTTTTGAGAAGTATGGCCGCCTGTGGTTAGGCTGGCGTAGCTCAATGGTAGAGCAGCTGATTTGTAATCAGCAGGTTGCGGGTTCGAATCCCATCGCCAGCTCCAAGCACGTGAGTCGCACTGGAAATTCGGCGCCGCCAGGTTGTTTATCATGTGGAGAGGTTCCCGAGTGGCCAAAGGGAGCAGACTGTAAATCTGCCGGCGAAGCCTTCGGAGGTTCGAATCCTCCCCTCTCCACCATCCGGGGCAGAAGAAGGCGGGAATAGCTCAATTGGCTAGAGCATCAGCCTTCCAAGCTGAGGGTTGCGGGTTCGAGTCCCGTTTCCCGCTCCAACAGAAGCCCACGTAGCTCAGTAGGTAGAGCACTTCCTTGGTAAGGAAGAGGTTCACCGGTTCGATCCCGGTCGTGGGCTCCAGCATAGATAACGAAGCATAGATTCATCCCCTGCGGATGTTGTTTTGACTGGACTATCTCTTTAGGGAGACGCACGTATGGCCAAGAAAAAGTTTGAGCGGAAGAAGCCCCATGTAAATATCGGCACGATCGGGCATATCGACCATGGCAAGACGACGTTGACGGCGGCGATCACGAAGCACCTGTCTTTGAAGGGCATGGCGGAGTATGTGCCCTTTGACCAGATCGACAAGGCGCCGGAAGAAAAAGAGCGGGGGATCACCATCGCCACGGCCCACGTGGAGTACGAGACTACTAACCGCCACTATGCCCACGTGGACTGCCCGGGGCACGCCGACTACATCAAGAACATGATCACCGGGGCGGCCCAGATGGACGGCGCCATCCTGGTGGTGGGCGCCGACGACGGCCCCATGCCCCAGACCCGGGAGCACATCCTCCTGGCCCGGCAGGTGGGCGTCCCCTTCATCGTCGTCTTCCTGAACAAGGTGGACATGGTGGATGACCCGGAACTCATCGAACTGGTGGAACTGGAACTGCGGGAACTGCTCTCCAAGTACGACTTCCCCGGGGACGATATTCCCATCGTCAAGGGTTCGGCCCTCCGGGCTCTCGAGTCCGACGACCCCAATTCCGAGGCCGCGGCCTGCATCTTCGAACTCATGAAAGCGGTGGATGAGTACATCCCCGAACCGGTGCGGGATATCGACAAGCCCTTCCTGATGCCCATCGAGGACGTGTTTTCCATTTCCGGCCGGGGCACCGTGGTCACCGGCAGGGTGGAGCGGGGCATCGTCAAGGTGCAGGAAGAGGTGGAGATCGTCGGTTTCCAGCCCACCTTCAAGACGGTGTGCACCGGGGTGGAGATGTTCCGGAAGATTCTGGACCAGGGCCAGGCCGGGGACAATATCGGCATCCTGCTGCGGGGCACCAAGAAGGACGAAGTGGAGCGGGGGCAGGTGGTGGCCAAACCCGGTTCCATCATGCCGCACACCAAGTTCAAGGCCGAGGTTTACGTCTTGAACAAAGAGGAAGGCGGTCGGCACACCCCGTTTTTCAGCGGTTACCGTCCCCAGTTTTATCTGCGCACCACCGACGTCACCGGCGTGGTCACCCTGCCGGAGGGCGTGGAAATGGTGATGCCCGGAGACAACGTGGCCATTGAGGTGCATTTGATCACCCCCGTGGCCCTGGAAAGAGAACTGCGCTTCGCCATCCGGGAAGGCGGACGCACCGTCGGCGCCGGCGTCGTCACCGATATTGTTGAATAAGGTACAGGATAACCCATGATAACCCATAAGATACGCATCCGGCTGAGATCGTTCGATCATAAATTGTTGGATCAGTCAGTAGGTGAGATTGTCGAGACGGCGCGGCGCACCGGGGCCCGGGTAGCCGGACCCATCCCCTTGCCCACGGACATTAACAAGTTCTGCGTCCTGCGCTCTCCTCATGTGGATAAAAAATCCCGGGAGCAATTCGAAATCCGGACCCACAAACGCTTACTGGACATCCTGGAGCCCACTCAGCAGACCGTGGATGCGCTTATGAAATTGGATCTGGCGGCGGGAGTTGACGTCGAGATCAAGCTTTAGAGCTTGACGTGACCGGCCTGATAGTGTTACAGGACGCCGGCACAGATGAGGAAATCATGATCAAGAGGCTTTTGGGTAAAAAATTGGGGATGACCAGGATCTTTGACGCCGAAGGGACGGCCCTGCCGGTCACCGTCATCGAAGCCGGCCCCTGTTATATAGTGCAGAAGAAGACCGCCGCTTCCGACGGTTACGACGCCGTGCAATTGGGATTCATCCGCAAAAGATTGGACAAATTGACCAAACCTCTGCGGGGGCATTTTGAAAAACACGGTTTTAAGAGCGGCTTTCGGTATCTCAAAGAGTTCCGTTTGGACTCCGTGGAGGGTCTGGAAGTCGGGCAGGAATTGGATGTCAGTCAATTTGAGATCGGCGAGCGGGTTAACGTCATCGGCTTCAGTAAAGGCCGGGGGTTTGCCGGGGTCATCAAACGCTGGGGTTTTCATCGGGGCCCCGAGACGCATGGCTCCATGTCGCACCGCGCCCCGGGCTCCATCGGCGCCAGCGCCTATCCCTCCCGGGTTATCAAGGGGAAAAAAATGCCGGGACGGATGGGGAATGCCCAGGTAACCATAGCTTCCTTGCAAGTCGTGGATATTCGCCCGGAGAGCAATCTTATCCTATTAAAAGGCGCGGTTCCGGGAGCCCGGCACGGCCTCCTGATGATAAAAAAGCCATAATCGAGATCGGGGATAATGACATGCCGGTAGTTGATGTCTTAGATATAAATCGCACCAAAGTGGGTGAAGTCAACCTGCGGGACGATATCTTTAATGTCCCGGTGCAGGGACACATTTTGCATGAGGTTGTCACCATGCAACTGGCCAACCGGCGCTCCGGCACGGCCTGCACCAAGGGGCGGTCGGAAGTGCGGGGCGGCGGGCGCAAACCCTGGCGCCAGAAAGGCACCGGCCGGGCCCGGGTGGGCTCCACCCGTTCCCCCCTGTGGCGGGGCGGCGGGGTTGTATTCGGACCCAAGCCCAGGAGCTACGCCTATAAGGTGCCCAAAAAAGTGCGGCGCCAGGCCCTGAAAATGGCCCTGTCCAGCAAGCTGGCCAACGGACAGTTGCTCATTCTGGATCAGTATCCGCACCAGGAACCGAAAACCAAAGAGTTTGTCAAGGTCATGGACAACCTGCAGTTAAAGAAAGTTTTGTTTGTGACCCCGGCTGATGAGCCGATATTAACCCTGTCGTCCCGCAATGTGCCCTATGTCCAGATCATGCGGACGGAAGGGTTGAATGTCTACGATATCCTGCGTTACGATCATTTAGTAGTGTTTCAGCCGGCCATTAGCCAGATCGAGGAGAGGTTGGTACCGTGAAGGCGCATCACTACCTGATTAAGGGTCCATTGATCACTGAGAAAAGTCATCTCCAGAAAGAGACTAATAATAAGATCACCCTCAAAGTGGACTGTGCGGCCAATAAAATAGAAATCCGCAAGGCCGTGGAAGAAGTATTTAAAGTTAAGGTGCTGGCGGTGAACACCTGCCGTTACGAAGGCAAGAAAAAACGCTTGGGCCGTTTCGAAGGCAAAAGATCGGACTGGAAAAAGGCGGTCATTACCCTGGCCCCTGGCCAAAAAATCCCCTTCTTCGAGGGCGCCTGATAGGGTTTCTGGTTTTTAGTTTCGGTTGAAAGAAGAGATACTATCAAACAAATGCGAAATGAGTCTGTTGCAATTCAGACTGAATTCGGAAGAGAAAAATTTTCCCTGATTTCTTTAAGGTGATCCGGGAGAGGATAATATCATGGCATTAATTCAGAGAAAACCCACGTCTCCGGGGCGTCGCTTCCAGACGGGGCACGATTTTAGCGAAATAACCAAGACGGAACCGGAAAAGAGCCTGGTTGTCTCCATCTCCAAGAAGGGGGGCAGGAACAACTACGGTCGGGTCACGGCCCGGCATCGGGGCGGCGGTCACAAACGACTCTACCGGATTATAGACTTTAAGAGAAACAAAGAAAACGTTCCGGCCAAGGTCGCCAGCATCGAATACGATCCCAACCGCTCTTCCCGGATAGCCCTGCTCCACTATCTGGATGGCGACAAGAGATATATCTTGGCCCCCGTGGATCTCAAGGTGGGGGACATGGTCCTTTCCAGTCCCGAGGCCGATATCAAACCCGGCAATGCCCTGCCTCTGCGCAATATTCCCCTGGGGACCCAGGTGCATAACATTGAGTTGAAACCGGGGAAAGGCGGCCAGATGGCCCGGGCTGCGGGTGCCTCCGCTCAGTTGGTGGCCCGGGAAGGCAATTACGCCCAATTAAAGCTTCCTTCCGGGGAGGTGCGGGTGGTGCATGTGAACTGCAAGGCCACCATCGGTCAGCTAAGCAACGTGGAACATGAAAATCTGTCCATCGGCAAGGCGGGCCGGAAACGGTGGCTGGGAAAGAAACCCCATGTGCGGGGCGTGGCCATGAACCCCGTGGATCATCCCATGGGAGGCGGCGAAGGAAAATCCTCGGGCGGGCGTCATCCGGTGAGCCCCTGGGGCAAACCCACCAAAGGTTACAAAACCCGCAAGCCCAAGGAAAGTGACCGTTACATTATCAAACGCCGAAACAAGTAAAACTATGACCGACGTAACCCCCGGTTTTTGTCTGTGCAGGTGCGGCTGGGGGTTCTTCAGGGAGGACACGTGCCGCGTTCACTGAAAAAAGGCCCTTATGTTCAAGAGAGCCTGCACTCTAAGGTTCTCAAGGCCAAAGAAATCCAGGATCGGAAGGTCATCAAAACCTGGTCCCGGCGTTCCACCATTACCCCGGATTTCGTGGGGTTAACGCTGGCCGTGCATAACGGCAAGAAATTTATTCCGGTTTTTGTCACGGAAAACATGGTGGGTCATAAACTGGGAGAGTTTGCCCCGACGCGCACCTATTACGGCCATGCCGGGGCCAAAAAGACAAAGGTCAAAGGCAAATAACGTTCGCTGGCAGGAGTTTTGCCCACAGGTTTATCATGGAAATTCGCGCGCAAGCAAAATATGTTCGGATATCGCCGCAAAAAGCCCGACTCGTGACCCGAGCCATCAAGGATAAAAAGGTTGAAGAGGCTCTGGCGGTTTTAACCTTTATCCCGAAAAAAGCGGCTCGCCTGGTGCGCCGGGTGGTGGCCTCGGCCGTCGCCAACGCCAATCAGCGGCCGCAGGTTGATGTGGATAGTCTCTATATCAAAAAGATCTATGTAGATGGCGGGCCGTCGGCGAAGCGCTTCATGTCCCGGGCCATGGGGCGGGTCAATCGCATCACCAAACGCACCAGCCATATTACGGTGGTGCTGGCGGAAAAAGAATAAACTTCATCATGCCCTGACGTTAACGGCGACTGTGATTACAGGAGGATCGCTTGGGTCAAAAAGTTCATCCCATCGGATTTCGTTTAGGCAGTTATCGGCGCTGGCATTCCTATTGGTTTGCCCGGAAGAATTACTCCGATCTCTTGCTGGAAGATCAGAAAATCCGTAAATTCATCAAGAATGAAAAAGAGTTGCAGGGCGCCGGGATCGCCACGGTGGATATCGAAAGAGCGGCCAACAAAGTCAAGATCAAGATCCACACCTCCCGGCCAGGCATCGTCATCGGTCAGAAAGGCCGGAAGATCGAGGAACTGCGGCAGAAGCTGGAAAAGCTGGTAGGCCGGGAACTTATCGTTGATATCCATGAGGTCCGCAAGCCGGAGTTGAATGCCCAACTGGTGGCGGAAAACATCGCCTTACAACTGGAGCGGCGGGTGGCCTTCCGCCGGGCCATGAAAAAAGCCGTGGGCCAGGCCATGAAATTCGGCGCCCAGGGCATTAAAGTGCGGGTGGCCGGACGGCTGGGCGGCGCGGAAATGGCCCGCAAGGAATGGTACCGGGAAGGGAGGGTTCCTCTCCACACCCTGCGGGCGGATATTGATTTTGGCATGGCCGAAGCCAGGACCACGTACGGCGTCATCGGGGTCAAGGCGTGGATTTTCAAAGGAGAAATACTGTCGGAGGATCGCCTCAGTTTCTAAACGCGTCTGAGGCCTCAGGAATGGAATAAGCTCATGTTAAGTCCAAAACGTATACGATATCGGAAACAGCAGAAGGGGAGGATGCGGGGTAAAGCCGCCCGGGGAAATACCATTGCCTTTGGGGCCTTCGGTCTGGTGGCGCTGGATTGCGGCTATTTGACCTCTCAACAGATCGAGGCTGCCCGTATCGCCATGACCCGGTATGTGAAACGCGGCGGCAAGATCTGGATCAGGATCTTCCCTGATAAACCTTTTACCCGGAAACCGGCGGAGACCCGGATGGGCAAAGGCAAGGGCAGCCCGGAAGGCTGGGTGGCCGTTATCCGTCCGGGCCGCGTTTTGTATGAAATGGAAGGCATTACGGAAGAAGTGGCCCGGGAAGCCCTGCGGCTGGCCAGCCATAAACTCCCCCTCAAGACCAAGTTCGTTCTGCGGGAGGAAACATGAAAGCTGCGGATTTACGGGAGCTTACCGTCGCGGAATTGCAGGCCAAGCTGAAAGAGCTGGAAGAAGAAGTTTTTAACTTGAAATTTCGCGCCGCCAGCCAGCAGTTGGAAAACACCGCCCGGTTGCGGGTATCCCGCCAGGATGTGGCCCGCCTGAAAACGGTCCTGCGTGAAAAAGCACTGTAACTGATCAGGCCGGAAAAGCAAGCACGATATGGCTGAGAGAATAATTATGAGCGAAGCACGAGGCAATCGGAAGACCCTGACAGGGATCGTGGTCAGCGATAAAATGGATAAAACCGTGGTGGTCCGGGTGGAGAGGTTGGTGAGACACCCCGTGTATCATAAGACCGTGAAACGGCGGAAAAAATTTAAGGCTCACGACGAGAGCAATGCCTGCGCTGTGGGCGATAAGGTCCTCATCATCGAATCCTGTCCCCTAAGCCGTGATAAACGTTGGCGGGTTAAAGAACTGTTGGAAAAAGCCCTGTAGAATATCCCGGCGCTTGGCTGTATCCACGTTAGAGAGCGCCATAAAAATATATCTGGTATAAGCTCGTAGAGTGAAGGTCGGCTATGATTCAGGTACAAACAAAATTAAATGTCGCTGACAATTCCGGCGCCAAACAGTTACAATGCATCCGGGTCCTGGGAGGCACCAGACGCCGTTACGCCAGGGTGGGCGATATCATCGTGGTAGCCGTAAAGGAAGCCCTGCCCAACTCCAAGGTGAAAAAGGGAGATGTGAAACGGGCCGTGGTGGTGCGGACCATCAAAGAAACCCGCCGCCCGGACGGCTCCTACATCAGGTTTTCGGACAACTCGGCAGTATTAATCAATCCCCAGGGTGAACCCATCGGCACGCGTATTTTCGGTCCCGTGGCCCGGGAGTTACGGGCCCGACGGTTCATGAAGATTATTTCCCTGGCCCCGGAAGTGTTATAGGTGCTCTCATGCCCATTAAAAAACGCACAATAGATGTTGTTCCTATTGAAATAAAAAAGAACGACAAGGTAGAGGTCATCGCCGGCAAGGAAAAAGGCAAGACGGGCAAGGTCCTCAAGGTGTTGCGGGACCGCAACAGCGTCCTGGTGGAAAAACTCAATATGATTAAACGCCATACCCGTCCCAGCCCCACTTCCGGTCAGGGCGGCATCGTGGAAAAGGAAGCGCCTCTGCACATTTCCAACGTCTTGCTCATCTGCGGCAAGTGCACCGAGGCCACCAGGATTAAAAAGACTCAGACCGGTGAGGGCAAGTGGGTCCGGGCCTGCAAAAAATGCGGCGAATTGATTGATTGAGGGATACTGAAATTATGGCGCGGTTATACGATTTTTATAAACAAGAATGCGTCCCGGCGATGATGCAGGAGTTCCGCTACAAGAGCACTATGCAAGCGCCCCGCCTGAAAAAAATCATCGTTAACATGGGGCTGGGGGAGGCTACCCAGAATATCAAGATCCTGGATTCCGCCAGCGCTGAACTGGCGGCCATCACCGGCCAGAAACCCGTGGTCACCCGGGCCCGCAAATCCATTGCGGCCTTCAAGTTGCGGGAAGGGATGCCCATCGGTTGCATGGTCACCCTGCGCCGGGATAAAATGTTCGAGTTTCTGGACAGGCTGGTAAACGTGGCCCTGCCCCGGGTGCGGGATTTCCGCGGCGTTTCCGATAAAGCCTTCGACGGTCGGGGCAATTACACCCTGGGCATTAAAGAACAGATCATCTTCCCGGAAATCGATTACGATAAAATCGATAAAATTAAAGGGATGAATATAACCATCGTCACTTCGGCGTCCACGGATGAGGAGGCCAAGTTCCTTCTGAAACGGTTGGGCATGCCTTTTAAAAGTTAGCGAGGAGACCTGAGTGGCTAAAAAATCTCTCATTGCCAAGGCAAAACGGGAACCGAAATTCGAGGTCCGGAAGTATAACCGTTGCCCCCTCTGCGGGCGTCCCCGGGCTTATATCCGGAAGTTCGGCATCTGCCGCCTCTGCTTCCGGTCACTGGCCTTGAAAGGGGAAATTCCCGGCGTCATAAAATCAAGCTGGTAAGCCAGTCCTGAAGGTAAGGCTTACAAGCGGTATACTGTATACAAACGCCCGGTTTCGGGCCATGAGGCCGCGATACCGGTGATTAGTCCTGAATTTAATAGGAGCCAGATACTATGGGCCTGACCGATCCCCTGGCAGACATGTTGACCAGAATCAGAAATGCGGGAGCCGCGAGATTTGACAAAGTCGATATCCCCTCCTCCCAGATCAAGATCAGCCTGGCGCGCATTCTCAAAGAAGAAGGGTACATTAAAAATTTCAAGATCATTAAAGATAAAAAGCAAGGTTTGCTTCGGGTTTACCTGAAATACGACGAAACCAACAAGCCGTTGATCAATGGCCTCAAGCGGGTGAGCAAGCCCAGTCGCCGGGTCTACACCTCCAAAGACGACATCCCCCACGTTCTGGGTGGTTTGGGCGTGGCCGTGGTGTCAACCTCCAAAGGAGTCCTCACCGACCGGGAAGCCCGCAGGCACGGTATCGGCGGCGAGGTTCTCTGCACGATTTGGTAATAGAGCAGGTGGCCGGGTAAGGGAGCCATTCTTTCTTACTGCGGCGATGAGGAAAGAGTGTTATGTCGCGGATCGGCAAAAAACCAATAGTTTTACCCAAAGAAGTCAAGGTGGTATACGAAAACGGGAACTTGACCGTCAAAGGCCCCAAAGGCACCCTGAGCCGCACCATCCACCCCCTAGTGGAGGTGGAAATCACTCCCGCCGAGATCACGGTCCGGCCGAAGGAAAATATCCCGAGTCATTGGCGCTATTGGGGCCTGGAACGGACCTTGGTGGACAATATGGTCACCGGGGTGAGCACCGGTTTCACCAAAACACTGGAAATCATCGGTACCGGCTACAAGGTGGAAGACAAGGGCGGTCATTTGCTTTTCAGTTTGGGCTATTCTCATCCCATCGAGTTCAAGCTGCCCGAGGGGATCACGGCCCAGGTGGAGAAGGCCAACCGCCTGATTCTGCAGGGCGCCAACAAGGAATCCCTGGGACAGACTGCGGCAATCATCCGCCAGATGCGGCCGCCGGAACCCTATAAGGGCAAGGGTATCAAATACGCCGATGAGGTTATCCGGCGCAAGGTGGGGAAAGCCGGCGGGCGTTAAAAAACCGGGGAATCTTTGAAGCCATGGTTGAACCGCCGCCGCGGACCGGAAAGAAAATTTGGAACATAAGGTAGTGCATCATGGGACAGACAAATCCTAAAGTAGTGGCCAGATTAAAAAGGAAAAAGCGGGTCCGGAAAAATATCTTGGGGATGGCGGAACGGCCCCGGTTATCCGTTTTTAAAAGCTCCAGACATATCTATGCCCAAATTATCGACGATCTGAAGGGGCAGACCTTGACTGCGGCCTCTACTTTGAGCAAGCCGCTCAAGGCGGAAGTCGGTTCTTTAAAGAAAAAGGAAGCAGCCCGTCTCGTGGGCAAGCTGCTGGCCGAAAAAGCCAAGGCCATGGGAATCTCCCGGGTCGCCTTTGACCGGGGAGGCTTCCTGTATCACGGCCGGGTGAAGGAATTAGCGGAAAGCTGCCGGGAACACGGGCTGGAATTTTAAAGGGAATATATTACTCATTTCTTTCCTTGATGGCAGTAAATGCGGAGGTGACATTGTTCGAGAGCGAGTCTGAAGCCCAGTTTCTGGACAAAGTGGTCCATATCAGCCGGGTGGCCAAGGTGGTCAAGGGTGGTCGGCGGTTCAGCTTCAATGCCTTGGTAGTGGTGGGCGACGGCCAGGGACAGGTGGGGGCCGGGTTGGGAAAAGCCAATGAGGTTCCCGAAGCGATTCGCAAGGCCATGGAACGCGCCAAGAAGAATCTGATCAGAATTCCTCTGATTAATTATACCATTCCTTACACGGTCTTAGGAAGGTTCGGCTCGGGCAAGGTGCTCCTGAAACCGGCTTCCGAAGGTACGGGGGTTATCGCCGGCGGACCGGTGCGGGCCGTGGTGGAAGTGGCCGGCATCCAGAATATCTTGACGAAATGTCTGGGTTCCAACAACCCCCACAACGCCGTCAAGGCAACCTTCGAGGCCTTAAAGCAGTTGGCCAGTCCGGAAGATATTGCGCAGAAACGCAACCGCGCTCTCGAGGAAATCAGAGCTTAAGCAGCCCAAGAAGAGAGAAGCTCATGGTAGAAAAGTTTTTGGAAATTACGCTCAAGCGCAGCCCCATCGGCCGACCCCAGCGGCACCGGGTCACCCTGGCCACCCTGGGTTTACGGAAACTTCATAAAACCGTCCGCCTCAAGGACACCCCGGCCGTCCGGGGCATGGTGCGCCAGGTATCCCATCTGGTGGAAGTGCGCCCTGGCAGCGCCGCAACGGGTGAATAAACATGAAATTAGACGAACTCAAACCCGCTCCCGGGTCAAAACATAAAAGAAAACGCGTCGGCAGAGGCCCCGGTTCGGGGCATGGCAAAACCGCCTGCCGGGGGCATAAGGGACAACGTTCCCGTTCCGGGGCCAAGATCAGCCCCGCCTTTGAAGGCGGCCAGATGCCGTTGATCAGGCGCCTGCCCAAACGTGGTTTTACCAATATCTTCAAGAAATCCTGGATTATCGTGAATGTCCGGGATTTAGCACGTTTTCCGGCTGACACCGTCGTGGATGCCGAACTCCTGAAAAAGGCCGGCATAATAAAAAAATCCGGCGGCAGCATCAAGCTCCTGGGGCAGGGTACGGTCAATGCCCCCCTCACAGTGCGGGTTCAGGCCGCCAGCAGCCAGGCCAAGGCGCTCATTGAAGCCCAGGGCGGCACAGTCGAGGTGATCTAACGTGCTGGGCGCGTTTCAAAATATTGCCAAAATACCAGAACTTAAGCGGCGCATCCTCGTTACCCTGATGCTGCTGGCGGTCTATCGCATCGGTTGCCATATTCCCACCCCGGGAATTGACACCGAGGCCTTAATGACCTTTTTTGCCCGCTATCGCGGGACCATTTTCGGCCTCTTCGACATGTTTTCCGGGGGCGCCCTGGAACGCCTCAGCGTCTTCGCCCTGGGGATCATGCCCTACATCAGCGCCTCCATCATCATGGAGTTGCTGAAGATAGTCGTCCCGGCCCTGGAAAAGCTCTATAAAGAAGGTGAGGCCGGGCAGAAGAAAATCAAGCAGTACACCCGCTATGGCACCGTAGTTTTAAGCGCTATCCAGGGCCTGGGGATCAGTATCGGCCTGGAAAGCATGGGCCTGGAAGCCGGCGGCACGCCGGTGGTATTAGATCCCGGCTGGGGCTTCCGGCTCATGACCGTGCTGACGCTCACCTCCGGCACCGCCTTTATCATGTGGCTGGGGGAACAAATCACCGAACGGGGCATAGGCAACGGCATCTCCCTGATTATTTTCGCCGGCATCGTGGCCCGACTGCCCTCGGCCATTATTAATACCACACAACTGGTGAAAACCGGTGAAATCGCCCTCGTCAGCATGATATTGATCGCGGTCTTTATGATCGGCGTGGTTGCCTTCATCGTTTTCATGGAACGGGGCCAGCGGCGCATCCCGGTGCAATACGCCCGGCGAGTGGTGGGGCGGCGCATGTACGGCGGCCAGACCACCCATTTGCCCTTGAAAGTCAACAGCGCCGGGGTCATTCCACCCATTTTCGCCTCTTCCATTCTTATGTTCCCGGCCACGGTGGCCACCTTTATCAACATCGACTGGGTCAGAAAAGCTACGGAACTGCTCAATCCCGGAGCCCTGCTGCATGAGATACTTTACGTCCTTTTCATTATCTTCTTCTGTTATTTCTATACTGCGGTCACCTTCAATCCGGTGGATGTAGCGGAAAACATGAAGAAATACGGGGGCTATATCCCGGGTCTACGGCCCGGCAAGTCCACCTCGGATCATATTGAACGCATCCTGGCCCGCATCACCCTGGGGGGAGCTTTATATGTTTCCGCGGTCTGCGTCCTGCCCACGATCTTGGTGCAACAATTTAATGTGCCCTTTTATTTCGGCGGCACGGCCCTGTTGATTGTCGTGGGCGTGGCTATGGATACAGTGGGGCAGATCGAGTCGCATATGCTGACCCGGCACTACGAAGGTTTTATGAAAAAACGGATAGGAGGCCGGATCCGGCGCTAGGGCGATCAGGGCTAACTGACTTAACTCATTGTGTGTTGATAGCTGAACGCCTATGTTTTTCAGAGGCCCAAGCCTCGTTGGTCACTGTTTCATCTGCAGGGGTGGGATTTAACCGGTCATCGGTATCTAGATACTGTAGGAAAAGGAGACAGACATGAATTTGATTTTATTGGGCGGCCCCGGCGCGGGCAAAGGCACACAGGCCAAACTCTTAATCGAGAAGTACCAGATTCCCCAGATTTCCACGGGCGATATCCTCCGGGCAGCGGTCAAGGAAGGCACTGCCATGGGCAAGAAAGCCAAAGAATACATGGATGCAGGACAACTGGTGCCCGATGAAGTCGTCATCGGCATCATTGAAGATAGACTGAAACAGGCGGACGCCCAGAAAGGGTTTATCCTGGACGGCTTCCCCCGCACCGTACCCCAGGCGGAGGCTCTGGACGCCACCTTGAAAAAGATGGGTTCCAAGATTGATCATGTCCTGAGCATCGAAGTGGACGAAGAAGAGCTGGTAACCCGCCTCACCGGACGCCGGACCTGTAAGAATCTGGCCTGCGGCCAGATGTTCCATATCCAGTTCACCCCTCCCAAAAAAGAGGGGGTGTGCGACAAGTGCGGCAGCGACTTGTATCAGCGGGACGATGATAACGAAACCACCGTGCGTTCCCGGTTGACCACCTATAACCAGGCCACCAAACCTCTGATCGATTACTACTCCAAACAAGGGATGGTCAAAACCATCAAGGGCGTGGGTGGTATTAACGATATCTTCAACAAGATCGTGGGTATCCTGGGCTAACGCCATATCTCCGGGGGCCTAGGCAGACCCGGGTACCCCGGAAACATTTTTTATGATCGCCTTAAAATCTCCCCTGGAAATCAGCAAAATGCGGGTGGCCAACCAGATCGTGGCTGAAACCCTGGCGGAGATCACAGAACGCATCCGGCCTGGCATTGAAACTCTGGAATTAGATATTCTGGCAGAGGAGACCTGTCGCCGGCGCAAGGTCAAACCGGCTTTTAAAAATTATCGGGGCTACCCGAACACTCTGTGCATATCAATTAATGACGAAGTAGTGCACGGCATCCCCTCGAAGCGCACCCTCCAGGCCGGGGATATTGTCAGTATCGATTTTGGCGTGCGCTATGACGGCTATTTCGGTGACGCCGCCATCACCGTAGCCGTGGGGGAGGTAAGCGCCACGGCCCAAAAACTCATGGCCGCCACGGAGGAGTCCCTCTATGCCGGCATCGCCCAGGTTGCCGTGGGCAATCGCTTAGGCGACGTCTCCCATGCCATCCAGAAAACCGTGGAAGGCTATGGTTTTTCCGTGATCCGAGATTTTGTCGGGCATGGCATCGGCCGTTCGCTCCATGAAGACCCGCAGATCCCAAATTTCGGCCCCCCCGGGCAGGGACCGGTGCTCCAGCCCGGCATGACCTTTGCTATTGAGCCGATGGTGAGCGCCGGAAGTTGGGAAATTTCAATTATGCCGGACGGCTGGACCGCAATTACCAAGGACGGCAGCCTGGCGGCTCATTATGAGCATACCGTGGCCTTGACGGAAAAAGGCGTCTTGATTTTAAGTAACTTGTAAGGTTATAATATAATGTGGCATTGGTGGAGAATCGGTTTAGCGCTGCCGCTCAGTGAAAATGCGGTTATGAAGATAATTCAATTGAGCCTTTGACACAAAAAGTTTTTCCTGTCATCCTGAACGACGTGAAGGAGCTTACCACCAAGGAAACCTTTATCCTTCGCTTCGCTCAGAATGACAGGCGGTTGGACATGTAATTTTTGCAGGAGGCTCCGGTTTTTCACCTTTTTCCGTTGGGAGCAATATCTCATGGCCAAAGAAGAAGCTATCGAAGTAGAAGGCATCGTTATTGAACCGTTGCCCAATGCCATGTTCCGGGTGGAATTAGAAAACGGCCATCGAGTCCTAGCTCATATTTCCGGTAAAATGCGGATGCATTATATCAAGATCTTGCCTGGCGACAGGGTCACCGTGGAGCTTTCTCCTTATGATTTAAATCGAGGACGCATCATTTATCGGGCCAAATAAGGCCGCAGGCATGATTGCGTCAACAGGATTGAACGATGAAAGTAAAAGCCTCAGTCAAACGAATCTGCAGCAAATGCAAGATTATCCGGCGCCGCGGGGTTGTCCGGGTAATCTGCGAAAACCCTAAGCATAAGCAGCGGCAAGGATAAAAGGGGGAAAGAACTTGGCCAGAATAGCAGGCGTGGATTTGCCTCGAAATAAGAGAATGGATATCGCCTTGACCTATATTTATGGTATCGGTCGCACCACGGCGGCTAAGATTCTCCAGGAAGCGGAAGTGGGGGGCGATACCAAATCGGACAATCTCACCGATGCGGAACTGACCCGCATCCGCACTGTGATCGACAGCCACTTCAAGGTGGAGGGCGATCTCCGCCGGGAAATCTCCATGAACATCAAGAGACTCATGGACATAGGCTGTTACCGGGGCTTGCGGCACCGCAAATCTCTGCCGGTGCGGGGGCAGCGCACCCACACCAATGCCCGGACGCGCAAGGGTCCCCGCCGCTCCGTGGTGGGCAAACGGAAAAAATCCTAAGGAGACATCATGGCTAAAGTATCTCGCCGGGGCGCCAAGAAGAAAAAAGAGAAAAAGAATATCCCCACGGGCGTTGCTCATATCCAGTCCACCTTTAATAATACCATTGTCACCATTACGGACCCGGCGGGTAACGTGGTGTCCTGGTCTTCCTCCGGGGTCCAGGGTTTCAAGGGTTCCCGCAAAAGCACCCCTTTTGCGGCCCAACTTGCCGCCGAGGATGCCGCCAAGAAGGCCATTGAACACGGCATGCGCACCATCGACGTCTATGTCAAGGGCCCCGGAGCGGGACGGGAAGCAGCCATCCGCGCCCTCCAGGTGGCCGGTTTCACCATCAACCTGATCAGGGACGTGACCCCCATTCCCCACAATGGCTGCCGGCCGCCCAAACGGCGTCGGGTCTAATCGGAATCATTACCCGCTTCCCCGTGAAGCAGGTCGCAATGAGCGAACCGGGCATACTGTAAAATTATTTGTGATGAGGTGATAATTGGCCAGATATCGTGAGTCAGTCTGTCGGCTCTGCCGGCGGGAAAGGATGAAATTATTTCTCAAAGGGGATCGTTGTTACACGGATAAGTGCGCCTTTGAACGCCACAGCTACCCGCCCGGCCAACACGGCCAGGGGCGGGCCAAGTTTTCGGACTTTGGTATCCAGTTGCGGGAAAAGCAGAAAGTCAAGCGCATGTACGGGCTGCTGGAAAAACAGTTCCGCAGCTATTTTGACGCGGCCGACCGGCAGAAGGGCATCACCGGCACCAACTTATTGAGCCTGCTGGAGCGGCGCCTGGATAATGTCGTTTATCGGCTGGGTTTCGCCATGTCCCGGGCCCAGGCCCGGCAACTGGTGCGCCACAACCACTTTTTGATTAACGGCAAAAAAGTCAACATTCCCTCTTTCCTGGTGAATGTAGGCGATACCGTGGAGGTGAAGGAAAAGAGCCGGCAGATCCCACAGGTGGCGGAAGCCTTGGGCGCAGTGGAGCGGCGCGGCATCCCCCAATGGATAGAAGTGGATAAGGAGAACTTCCGAGGCAGCATCCGATTGTTGCCCACCCGGGAGGATGTTACCATGCCGATTCAGGAACATCTCATCGTCGAGTTGTATTCAAAATAAATTGTTTCGGTTTCGAACCTCGCCGCGAGGAGAGCCCTCCTATTCTGACACATTGTGTTAATTTATTAATTCTGGCAAGGGGAGGCGAAAAACCAGGACATGGTTTTTGTGCCCAGGAGAGCCCATGCACAAGAACTGGACAGAATTGATTAGACCGAAAAAATTAGAAATCGATCCCGAAACTCATAATCGTTTTTATGGGAAATTTACCTGTGAGCCTTTGGAGCGGGGGTACGGCACCACGTTGGGCAATGCCTTGCGTCGGGTCCTGCTCTCCTCACTGCGCGGCGCCGCCATCGCCTCCGTTAGAATTAAGGGCATCAACCACGAATTTTCCCCTATGCAGGGGATTATCGAGGATGCCACCGAGATAATCTTGAACCTGAAGGCGGTTCGCTTCAAAGTGCACTCCCCGGAAGAAAAAATTATCACCTTAGAGGCCAAGGGAGAAGGGGAAGTTACTGCCGGAGCTTTTCGGACGGACGGCACCATCGAAATTTTAAACCCCAACGCTCACATAGCCTCGCTGGCCCGGGACGGTGAGCTGAGCCTCGAGGCCATTGTTAAGACCGGCAAGGGATATCTGCCGGCGGAGGGGAATAAGGAAGAGGGACGCCCCATCGGCGTCATACCCATCGATGCCATTTTCTCTCCTATCCGCAAGGTCAATCATACCGTCACCCAGGCTCGCGTCGGGCAGCAGACGGATTATGATAAATTGACCTTGGAAGTCTGGACGGACGGCAGCGTCACCCCGGAAGATGCAGTAGCTCTGGCGGCTAAGATTCTGAAAGAACAATTATCCATCTTCATCAACTTTGAAGAACCCAAAGAGGATGCGCCAGAAAAGCCCATTACCGAAACGAGCCAACTCAACGAAAACCTTTTTCGCCCGGTTAATGAACTGGAACTCTCGGTACGTTCCGCCAACTGCCTGAAAAACGCCAACATTCGCCTTATCGGCGAACTGGTGCAGAAAACCGAGGGGGAAATGTTGAAAACCAAGAACTTCGGGCGCAAATCTCTTAATGAAATCAAGGAAATTTTGACCGAAATGGGACTCAACCTGGGAATGAAGCTGGACAACTTTCCTCCCCGGGAAGGGTTTCTGGAAGGAAAGGAAGGCTTGTCATGAGGCACCGGAAAGCTGGGAGACAACTTTCCCGGACCAAAGAGCATCGCATATCACTGATGCGCAATCTCGTCACTTCGCTGTTGGACCATGAACGCCTGGAGACGACCTCCGCCAAGGCCAAGGAATTACGGCAGCTGGCGGAAAAAATAATCACATTGGCAAAAAAGAACGATCTTCACGCCCGCCGCCAGGCCTTGGCCGTGGTCCGCTCCAAAGACGTGGTGGCCAAACTTTTCGGCGATTTGCGGGAACGGTTTCAAGACCGGCCGGGGGGCTATACCCGTATTATCCCCAAAGGGCCCCGCCTGGGCGACGCAGCCCCCATAGCCATCATCGAATTACTGGGGCGACCGGAAAAAATCAAGAAGGGTAAAAAATCTAAATCTGCCGGCCAATAAACCCGGTAGTCGTTAACTTCAGGCGGGGAGGAGGCTATCTCCCCGCCTTTTTTCTGCCGGGGCCAGCGGCACGGACTGGGAGCCAGGGTGCCGTTTAACAAGCCAGAAGCATTTTCCACCGCCTTGAGGGCAAAGTGATATAAAGCCGTATCCGGAAAATATGCAGACGAACAAAGGTCATCGATATTCTTACCGCGTCCCGCTGTATGAGATTGACATGGGCCAGGCCGTTTATCACGGCAACTATTTTCACTTCTTCGAACTGGCCCGGGAAGCCCTCCTGCGAGACCTGGGCTTCGGTTACCCCGAACTCGTGGCCCGCCAGGTTCATTTAGCCGTGGTGGAAGCCCACCTGCACTACCGGCAACCGGTGCGCTATGATGATCAGATCGATATCATAACCACCGTTCCACTGCTTAAAAGTCGGAGCGTGCAATTCCACCAGCAACTTTTCTTAAGCGCCACCGGCAAGCTGGCCAACGATGCACGTATTACCACGGTGAGCATAAATTTTTCCGGCAGACCCATTCCCTTGCCGCCGGAATTGCGGCAACGACTGGAAACTTTCATGGGTTGAGGCCGTTATCGTCCGGCTGCCCCTCCCCTTTCCTGCTCCTCTGTAACCTCAGGTCGAAAAACCCTCGTTTCCCCGAATCCCAAAACGATGAAGCGGCCAGCCGGAACCCCAGCCTCGGCAAGTTCTTTCTGCAAGAGCAGGGGGGGTTCCGCCAGGGGTTCCTCGGTCAGTTTGAAGGTCCCCCAGTGCATGCCGATGGATTGCTGGGAACGCACATCTCGATGCACCTGCACGGCTTCTCCTGGGTCTAGATGCATGGGCCGCATAAACCAGCGGGGCCTGTACCCCCCGATGGGTATCAGGGCCAGGCGCATGGGCCCCAGTCTTGCGCCGATCTCCCAAAAATCAGGGGAGTAACCGGTATCTCCGGCAAAGTAAATATTCCCCGGGGGGGTGGCCAGGACCCAGCCGGCCCAGAGAGCCTTATTGGTGTCAAAGGGGGTACGGATGGAGAAATGCTGGGCCGGGACACAATGGAGACGTATGGCACCGAACCGGGTGGTTTGCCACCAGTCCAATTCCTCGACATTCTCCAAACCCTCCCGGCGGAACCATTGGGCCAACCCCAATGGCACGAAAAATCTCACCCCATTTCCTAATTTGCGGACGGTGGTCCTGTCCAAATGGTCGTAATGATTGTGGCTGACTATTGCGGCCTGAATGGGCGGCAGTTCTTCCTGCCGCAGAGGAAGCGGTGTTAGCCTCCGGGGTCCGGCAAAACTTACCGGCGAGGCCCGGTGATTGAAATGGGGGTCAGTGAGAATATTCAGCCCCGCCACCTGGATCAGGAAAGTACTGTGCCCGAACCAGGTAATTTGAATCGTCTCCGGATCGGCGTGGTTCAGGCAATTCAGATCCACCGGGGTCATCTGGGGGTGAAAAGCCGGGATAGTCTCCGGCGAAAGAGCCGGCTCTTCCTTGGGACCCAACCCGAACCGCCAGCGGAAAAAATCTTTTCCCCGGCCGGAGGCGTCGAAATGCGGATTGCGAAAACCTCCGGGCTGGTGATGGGGGGGGGCCTGGTTCTGCGCCATCACCTCCCAGAATATCGTTAAGAACGCCGCACCGGCCAGAAGCGTTACCAGAAATACCCCAAAAAAGCCTAGTCGCCTGGTAATTTTCATGAGTTTTAAGTCACCCGCGAACCATGAAAATAACTCAAAATATGCCAGAACCCTTCTCCTCTCCCAGAGGGAGAGGGGACTAAAGGAAGTTATTTGCTAGGTAAATTCCACCAAATAAGGGAAAACAGGCACAAGAAGTCCCGATAAGAAACTATAAGCTTGAAACGGTGGGCTTCATTAGCCGGCTCAAGGGATAACCTTAATTAACCAGCTGAACGCCTATACGTTATGTACCCAGCTCATGCATGATTTTGGAGGGTAATGCGGTAGGCTGGCAAACCCGCCGGCCGCCGGGAAATGAGTAGCTCATCAGTTAGGTTAATGCCTCCGGCGGATCAGATCAAGTCAGAAAAAAGCCTCTCGCTGATTCAGGCCTCCAGGCCGATGGCAGCCCTGGAGGTCTGTGCCTGCCCGGTCTTCAAGGTATTGAAAGCCTGTGCTGTTGATCTTATATATTTTGTTTGTAAGCGTTCAGCGGTCAGCTTAGAGCCGTCAGCTAAAGAAATAATTTCAAATAATTATCACAAGTTTGCTTAAGAGGCTCCACCGGGCGGGGGCTCGTTAGCATAGTTTTTTTCTAAGGACCATGATCATAATTATAGATATTTTCAATTTGACAAATAGGCAAATATCATAGTATGGTGATGCTAATACGCTTTTAGGATACCTTTCATGCCCTTATTTTTCGGCTTTACCTGACGCAGCCAAGCGATCTACCCGGGTTCGGTAGGGACAGGGCCAGGCCGAAGAATGCCATCATTGCATTAATCCTCACTTAAGCGAATAATTTTCTTTTTTTACTTCTTTCTGCCCGGCTCAGTTCAGCTTCCCAGGCGAGTAATGTTCTCGGCCAGAGAATCTTAGGCTGCTAACTCGCCCGCGGTCCCTCTTAGGTCTTCGTTTCGGCCCTTCCCGCCTTTCCCCGGCTGGCGCTGCTGCTTTGGACCCTAAACAGGTTTCCCCTGGCTCAGGGAATGGGAGAGTGTGTGATGGCCGAGTCTTTTGAACCCAAGATTGTTGTTTTCTGCTGTCAGTGGTGTTCCTATGCCGCGGCGGACCTGGCCGGGTCCATGCGCCTGCAGTACCCCCCCAACATCCGCATCATCAAGGTGCCCTGCACCGGCCGAGTGGACATCCTGCATATCTTGAAGGCCTTTGAATACGGCGCCGATGGAGTCTTTTTATCCGGTTGCCTCCTGGGGGAGTGCCACTATGTGGAGGGCAATTATTGGGCCGTGAACCGGGTCAAGCGGGTGAAAAAAATCCTGGCAAGCATCGGGGTGGAGCCGGAGCGGGTGGAAATGTATTTCAATTCCGCCGGCATGGGGCCGCAGTTCGCCCAGTGCTGTATTGATTTTACCGAACGCATCCGGCGATTGGGCCCCCTGCGGCACAAAAAGTCCACAGAGTCCCCGGACGCCATCCCGGTGGAGGTGGGGGCATGATCGGTGGCTTGGCCGGATCGCTGCGGGAGATCATGGCGTTGTTTAACAATCTGGTTTTACAAGAAGTTCCCAGGGTTGAGGCTGCGCCGGTGAGGCTGCACGCCTTTGAACTGGCAGAGACCGCAGCCCTGGCCCTGTCCATAAACTTTTTTCTGCGCCAGCGGGGTAACCGCGCCGGCCGGAGAGTTGAAGCAGCAAGGCAAAAATTAGTTACCGTTACGCCACCATAAGGAGAGTAAATATGGCAGAACGATTTGAACCGAAAATTCTGTGTTTTTGTTGTCAATGGTGCTCCTATGCCGCCGCGGATTTGGCCGGCTCCATGCGGGTGCAGTATCCCACCAATGTCCATATTCTCAAAGTCCCCTGCACCGGCAGAGTGGACCTGACCCATATCTTGCAGGCCTTTGAGGTGGGTGCCGACGGGGTCTTCCTGTCCGGCTGCCTCCTGGGGGACTGCCATTACATCGAAGGCAATTACTTTGCCACCACCCGGGCCAAGCGGGCCAAGGAAATTCTCAAGGGCATCGGCATCGATCCGGCCAGGGTGGAGATGTTCTATAATTCCTCGGGCATGGGTCCGCAGTTCGCCCAATGCTGCACTGACTTCACCGAGAGGATCAGGCAACTGGGGCCGTTGCGGAAACAAAAGGCGGTTGCGGCAGCGGCGGCGTCACAGGCCCAGGCGTAACAACAAGTTAGCTCCTTTGAAGAGATAACATACGGAGGCAATAGAGAAATGTCAGAACAACGCCTGCAGTTGAAACCCGGCCGGGGGGAATCCTTTCGAGATCGGGTCATGAAACTTTTGCCTGACGGCGGCAATCTCAACGCCTGCCTGACCTGCGGCACCTGCGCGGCCGGCTGCCCGGCCACCGGTTTGGAGGGCCTCGATCCCCGGAAGTTTCTGCGGATGGCTTTTTTGGGTATGGATGAAGAAGTCACCACCACTCCCTGGGTCTGGATGTGCACCATGTGCAAACGCTGCGTCCACGCCTGCCCCATGAACATCAACATCCCGGCCCTGGTGTATCAGGCCCGGGCGGCCTGGCCCCGGGAAAAACGGCCCAAGGGCATATTGCGCTCCTGCGACATGGCCATGAGCAACTCCAGCGGTTGCGCCACCGGAATTACCACCGAAGACTTCATCTTCGTGGTGGAGGACGTCTTGGCCGAGGTCAGGGAAAGCCAGCCGGGGTTTGAAAATCTGCAAGCCCCTATTGACAAGCAGGGAGCCACCTACTTTTTGAACCAGAATTCCCGGGAGCCCACCAACGAGCCCGAGGAAATGGTGCCTTTGTGGAAAATTCTGCACCTGGTGGGGGCTGATTGGACCTATAGCAGCTGCGGTTGGGGGGGAGAAAACTACTGTATGTTCCTGGCCGACGACGAGTCCTGGGAAAAAGTCACCCGTCAGACCACCGCACAGGCCGACAACCTGGGGTGCAAGTACTACATCAGTACCGAATGCGGCCACGTCACCTACTCCCTCTGGGAAGGTCTGCAGCGCTTCAAGATTCCCCATAAGTTCGAGCTGGTCCCCATTGTGATGCTGTATGCCCAATGGCTCCGGGAGGGTAAGCTCAAGGTGAACTCGGACTGGAATAAAGACCTCAAGGTCAAGTTTACCCTCCAGGACCCCTGTAATATTGTGCGCAAATCCTATGGCGAGGTGTGGGCCGACGCACTCCGTTTCGTGTCCAAGACCGTAGTGGGAGAAGAAAATTTCATCGAGATGTTTCCCAACCGGCTGAATAACTTCTGTTGCGGCGGGGGCGGCGGCGCCCTGCAGGCCCCGTACAAAGAAGAGCGCCTGGCTTACGGCAGATTCAAAAACGACCAGATCGTGGCCACCGGGGCTCCTTACGTTATCACGCCCTGCCACAACTGCCACGCCCAAATAGAAGAACTGGGCATACATTACGGAGCCCATTATCGTACCGTCCACCTGTGGACCCTCATCTGTCTCTCCCTGGGCATCCTGGGGGAAAACGAAAGGGTTTACCTGGGCCCGGATTTGGCCGAAGTCGGGCTGTAAAGGAGCAGGCTCTTTGATTTCTGGCGAGAGATTTTTTCCTTTACACCCCTTACCCTGACCCTCTCCCCGCAAGGGGAGATGGGAACAAGGAAGTGACTCTATACCTGGACTCACTGACAACTTCCTTGAAATTCTCTATATATCTCATTATATATATTAGTTTTATCTATTTGACGGATTAATATTATCTCAGTTAAATTAACTCACGATAATCGAAGTTTTTGGGATATTTCCCACTCTTTTCACCCGCTGAAGCCGCCCTGCAGCTGCCGGGATCGTTTAAGCCGGCCTTGTTTGTGCTGATTGCTGAATGCCTTCGCTTTTTCCTGCCCACCCATACTTACCGGACTCTGACAGTCCACCCATTGCAAAGGAGAAAAATATGCCGACGCCATACGATGAGATGTGGGAAAAATTAAACCTGGACCTGGCGGCCCATGAAGGCCTGCTGGCAGTGTTGGGCAAGTTTTATGGGGACATCTACCTGACCCAGGACAAGAGGCTCAAGGGTATGGAATACCTGGATTTCGTCTTGACCGAAGTGCACGGTCTGCGCATCAAGGAGCTGCAGGAGGCCAAGGCCCAGGGCAAAAAGATTATCGGCACTTTCTGCGTTTTTGTCCCCGAGGAAATCGTCCTGGCTGCGGACGCCATTCAGGTGGGCCTGTGCGCCGGGGCCGAAATCGGCAAGGAGGCCGCGGAAAAAATCCTGCCCCGGAACACCTGCGCCCTCATCAAATCTTTCGTGGGTTTCAAGCTGTCCCGCCTCTGCCCCTATATTGAATCCTGCGACCTGGTGGTGGGCGAGACCACCTGCGACGGCAAAAAGAAGGCCTACGAAATCTTCGCGGACTATGCCCCGGTCTATGTCATGGAAATTCCCCAGATGAAGAACGCCTGCGACCGGGATCTGTGGAAAACCGAGATTCTGCGGTTCAAGGATAAGATCGAAGAAGTTACCGGCAACAAGATCACCGCCGAGAAACTCCAGGCCGCCATCAAGGTGGTGAATGACCGCCGCCGGGCCTTGCAGCGCCTTAATCAACTCCGGGCGGCCTCGCCCGTCCCCATTTCAGGGCGGGACGTGCTGCTCATCAACCAGATCAGTTTTTACGATGATCCCATCCGGTTTACCCAGCAGATCAACAAGCTCTGCGATGAGCTGGAAGAGCGGGTCAAGGCCCACCAGGGCGTGGTCCCGGAAAACACTCCCCGGGTGATGCTCTCCGGCTGTCCCATGGCCATCCCCAACTGGAAGCTGCCCTTTGTGGTGGAGTCCTCCGG
>Ga0194111_10001389_pt1 | contig 29773 bp, 30 predicted proteins | sample TA2KigC300mmetaG_FD_146194 | JGI IMG/M metagenome (GOLD analysis project Ga0194111, IMG submission 146194) | Freshwater microbial communities from Lake Tanganyika, Tanzania - TA2015033 Kigoma Deep Cast 300m | ecosystem: Environmental > Aquatic > Freshwater > Lake | place: Tanzania: Lake... | reverse complement strand
TTGGAGGACCGGGGCTTCGAGGTCGCGGTGGCCCGCGACGGGGTCGAGGCCCTGGAGCTGGCGGCGGCCCGGCCGCCGGACCTGGTGCTGATGGACGTCCAGATGCCGCGCCTGGACGGGATCGAGGTCACGCGGCGCCTGCGCGCCGGGGCGGCCTTTGCGAAAACGCCCATCGTGGCGCTGACCGCGCTGGCCATGCCCGGGGACGAGGAGCGCTGCCGTGAGGCCGGCGCGAACGCCTACCTGAGCAAGCCGGTGGGCATGCAGGGGCTGGTCGAGACGATCGACACGCTGCTGGCCAAGGCGGCGGACAACAATCAGGAGAAAACCTCATGACAGAACAGAAGAGCGTTATATTGATCGTGGACGACAGCGCCTCGGCGCGGGAGACGCTGACCGAGGAAACCCCCCGCCCCCCGGGCCCCGGCTGTACGCCCACGCCCGATCAAATTTCCTACCAGTAGCTTGAGGCCGATAACAAAGGGAAGTCGAAAAAAACCGAAGTCAACTCAATGGGTGCAACTCTCTTGGAACGACGCTTTCGGACACTACTGGATCCTCCGCAACTGTGCCGCACGCCTTGGGATCTCGACTGTTGGGGGCCGGTTGTCGGCGTATCGTGAGGACGTGCCCCCCGGAAATTGGTCCATGCGGAGTGAGAGTCCTGCCTGTAGCCTGACGGCTGGGAGGACTCATGGGGACTCGGGGACGTCGGTATGGCGAGGAGCAGATCATCACGATCCTCAAGGAAGCGGAGGCTGCGGGATCTCGAGTTGGCGAGGTCATTCGGCGCCATGGCATTTCTCCTCAGACCTACTACCGGTGGAAGGCCAAGTTCGCCGGGATGGATGTCCCGGATGCGATCCGCCTGCGCCGGCTGGAGGAGGAGAACAGGAGGCTGAAGAAGCTCGTGGCGGAGCAGGCCCTGGACATCCAGGCGCTGAAGGATCTGCTGGGAAAAGACTGACGACGGTTGCGGACCGGCGCGCTGCCGTCGGGCGACTTCGGGAGAAGGCCGGATTCAGTGAACGGCGAGCGTGCGCCCTGGTCAAGATGCACCGATCGAGCCAGCGATACGAGCCTCGTCGATCTGACTGGCCGGAGCTTCGGCAGCGGTTGCTGGACTTGGCGGAGGAGAGGCGCCGTTGGGGATACCGGCGGCTGCACCGGTTCCTGTATCGCACGGGTGGAAGGTGAATCGCAAGCGGATCTATCGGCTGTATCGAGCTGAAGGACTCATGCTTCGGCGTCGGCATCGGAAGCGGATGGCGGTGGTTCGTCGGCCAATGGTTGCAGCGAGTCGGCTCAACGAGCGTTGGAGCATGGACTTCATGAGCGATGTGCTGACGAGCGGGCGTCGGTTTCGGATCCTCAACATCCTGGACGACTTCAGTCGAGAGGGTCTGGCCAGCGAGGTCGATCTCTCCTTGCCGGCCCGTCGAGTGATTCGAGCGCTGGACATCCTGACGCTGGAGCGTGGGCTTCCGGATCGGATCGTCGTGGACAACGGGCCCGAGTTTCGCAGTGTGGCGCTGGATGAGTGGGCCTTCGAGCACGGGGTTGCCTTGGACTTCATCGAGCCAGGCAAGCCAGTGCAGAACGCGTTCGTAGAGAGCTACAACGGACGGATGCGGGACAACAGCCTGAACGAGTGCTGGTTCAGGAGCCTCGAGGAGGCGAGGCGGACGATCGATGCGTATCGGAGACAACGAGGTGCGACCTCACAGCTCGCTCGGGGACCTGACCCCTGTCGAGTTCGCGAGCCAGTTCGCCGAGGTCGCTGAAGGTCTTCATGTCGGGTAGACTCTCACATTGCCTGGATCAAGATTGGGGAGCAGGTCCCCCGCCCAGGGGATTCCTCTTCAGCTCTCCCACAACCAGGGCATAGAGGCCGTCAAACCCCTTCCGGAGATCCGCCGGGACGGCATAGGCGTAGACGGCGAGCTGCCGGGTGCTGCCAATCATGCCAACCGGTGGAGTAGGAGAATCAGCGATTCCAGGTCCAACCCCTCGATCCGGATCCCGCCTGGCATCGCCACCGTGACCCCGCTCGCCCCTCCCGATCCAACGACAGACTGGCTGGAGGTCAAGATCTCGACGCGGCGGAACTCAGGTTCCCGCGTCTGCTGTAACCAGCGGGAGAGGGTCACGGGCTTGACCCCGAGATCCCGGGAGATCGCCAGCAAAGAATCACCTCTCTGCTGGCGCGCCTTGGCGTAGGAAACGCCCTCCTGATGAAGCTCCTCTGGGTAGCGAACCCCGCGGCCGGACTTGCCGCGGTGATACCGAAAGGCTGCGGCTCGGAATCGGCGTGCTCGATCATCCATCGTCGAACCTCCTCTCGAGACTCAACGATGACGAATCAACTCATACTTGACGAGACGGGGTAGGGCGAGGATTTACACCTTTCAGGAAGCGCAGACCGCGTTTCTGGACGAGAACGCTCAAGTCTACTTTGATCCCGACCACTCAGAGGCTGAGGACCGGTTCATCCTCCTGGGCATGAGCTTTCAGCTTCGGGTCTTGGTCGTATGTCATTGCTACCGTGAGGGGGATCTAGTCGTGAGACTAGTCTCGGCTCGCAAGGCTGACAAGCGGGAGCAAGAGAGCTATTGGAGTTGATGCCATGAGAGCCCACTACGACTTCTCCAAGATGAAGGGGCGACGCAACCCTTACATCAAGTTGCTCAAGCAGGCTGTAACGATTCGTCTCGACCGAGACACCGTCGAGTACTTCAAGGCGCTGGCAGAGACGACAGGATTGCCGTACCAGAGCCTGATCAATCTGTATCTCCGGGACTGCGCCGTGCACCGTCGGAAGCTGTCCTTCCGGTGGGAACCTGAGGGTCGCCGAACAACCGCATGAAGCCGCCGGGCGGCGCGGGGCGAGCTCGGCGCGGTCGCGGGTCAATCGGGCGCCGCCCGCGGCTTATGCGGCGCGTTCTTTCGCGGTCTCATGGGCGAAACGACGCCCTCCGCCTCGCGGCCCCACGGGGGAGCCGAGCCGGGATGCGGCGTCGCCCTTGGCAGCCACCCTCCGGCCGGCGCGGCGCGCTCGCGCCCCGCCACCCGTTGATGGCCCTTTTCGCATCGATTCCCGCCTGCCCGCCATCCTGGTGAGCCTTCCTCCGCGTCGGGAAGCCAAACCGGCTTCCTGCCCCGGGATCCTTCGCCGGTCGGACCCCGGTAATTCCTCGGCCCGGGACGCCGGTGTCTTGAGGGAATCCGGCCGACCCGCGCTAGGAGCTGGGAGCGTCCTGGCGGAGAAGCTGCTGCATCAGGTCGATCAGCTCCCTTCTTCGAAAGGGCAGAGGGAGGAGCGTCAGTCCGGCGGCGTAGGAGGATGTTCCGGTCGGTTGAGAGGAGACGAGAACGATGGGCATGGCCTGATCGAGACTCCGGATCTGCAGCAGGAGGGACTCGAGATCAGCCCCCGCGAGGTCGGCGTCCAGAAGGCAAATGTCGCCCCCCCGCGTTCGCATGTCGGAGAGAAGCTCTCCGGCTCGAGCGCTCGCCGCGACCGCCGCGCCCTCTCTCTCAAGCGTCCGGCGGATCGCCTCCCGCAGGGCGCCGTCAGCGATGCCGATGACAGCCATGTGTCCGCGAAGCTTGGCGGTCATGCTCCCTCCCGACGTTCGAGTGTCGCAGGGGGCGTGCCAGACGGAGGTCGGGAGGACGAATATGTTGTCCTCCTGAGGATTGCAGCGGCTCGGCGCCCGTCGCCCTCGAGGCGATCGGGCTCGATCGTCCCACGCGGGGGATTCGCGCTCTGATCCGGGTGCCGCTCGCGGGACTCCCCCGCGCGCGAAGGCGGCTCAGCGATCCTCGACCGGACGATCCACAGGGCCCGCCGATTCCCCCGCGGAGTCGCCCTCGCCGGAGCCGGGCTCCTCCCGGATCGGGCCCTGAGGCTTGCCGGACGCGAGCTCGCCGAGCCTTCGATAGAGCGCGCTCCTCGAGAGACCGAGCAGGCGGGCCGCTTCCCGCTTGTCGTCGTCCACCGCCTCGAGAGTGGCCTGAATGATCTCTCGCTCTGCCCTCTCGAGCGGGGTGCCCACTGGGATCTGGACGGCCCGCGGTCGCTCCGGCCGCAGCTCGGCCGGGAGATGCTCGGGACCGATTTCCCCCCCGCGGCAGAGAATGAAGGCATGCTCGAGAACATGCTCCAGCTCGCGGACGTTGCCCGGCCACGAATAGGCCGCGAAGGCTCGCGCTACCCGGTCGGAGACGGGGGGAACCGGGCGCCCGTGCTCCCTGGAGAGGCGCTGGAGAAACGCCTCGGTCAGGATCGGCAGATCCTCGCGTCGCTCCCTGAGGGGAAGGATTCGGATCTCGATCACGCGCACCCTGTAGTAGAGATCCTCGCGAAACCTCTTCTCTTGCGACAGCCTCTTGAGGTCCTGATTGGTCGCCGCGATCACCCTCGCGCTCACCTTGCGCGTCTCCGAGGAACCGACGCGCTCGAACTCCCCCGCCTCGATGACGCGAAGCAGGCGGGCCTGGGCCGACCAGGACATCTCGGAGATCTCGTCCAGAAACAGGGTCCCGTGATCGGCGGCCTCGAAGCGCCCCTCCCTCGCTCTGTCGGCCCCCGTGAATGCGCCCTTCTCGTGTCCGAAGAGCTCCGACTCGATCAGATTCTCGGGCAGCCCGGCGCAGTTGACCTTGACAAGCCGCTTGGATGCCCGGGGGCTCTGCCTGTGGATCATCTCGGCGATGATCTCCTTGCCGGTGCCTGTTTCCCCCGTGATCAGGACCGTGCTCCTGGAAGGCGCCGCGAGCTCGATGAGCTCCTTGATGCGGCGGATCCCCTCGCTCACTCCCTCGAGCCTCGGTCCTTCCGTGCTTGTCTCGGAGTCCTCCGCCCGACGCACCCTGCGGACCTTCGCGAGGACGGAGCGGAGGACTCCCAGGCGAACCGGCTTCGACAGGTAGTCAAAGGCGCCGATGCGCATCGCTTCCACCGCCGTCTCGACAGTGGCGTGGCCTGTGATCATCACGAACGGGACGCGGATGCCCGCGGCCCGCAGCCGTCGCAGCAGCTCGAGCCCGTCGATCCTGGGCATGACCAGATCGGAGAGGACCAGGTCGTATGCCTGCCTCTTGATCAGTCGGAGAGCGCTCTCGCCGTCGGCGGCTTCCTCCACGGTCCAGCCGTCCCGTGTGGCGATGGCGACGAGGCTTTGGCGGGTGTCCGCGTCATCGTCGACAATCAGGATCCTCTCAGCCATCCCGGTCGGCTCCTTGCATCGGAAGCTCGATCCTGGCCTCCGCACCTCCCTCGGCGTGATTCCCGAGACTGATCCTGCCGCCGTGCGCGAGCACGATCTCCTGCACCAGGTGGAGCCCCAGTCCCGACCCTCCTCGCTTCGTCGTCGCGAAGATCTCGAACGCGCCCCCTCCACAGAGCTCGGGTGGCAGACCTGGACCGTTGTCGCGCAGACTGAGAATCAGAAGATCGCCCTCGACATCGGCGTGGATCAAAAGGAACGGGGATAGTCCATCGGGTATCGCGTCGAGCGAGTTCCCGGCGAGGTTGTGAAACACGCGCAGCATCTGGAGCGGGTCCAACCGCACCACCGCGTCCGGACGCCTGCATTCTACCCGCACCTCGCAGCCGGGCCGCTCGCCCTTGCCCCGAAGCTCGCTCTCGAGCGTGTCCAGGAAGTCTCCCAGCCGCAAGGAGGAAGGATGCGCCTTGATCGGACGGATCATGAGGAGATAGTCCTCCGCGAGTCCTTCGATCCTCTGGATCTCGCGGGCGAACGCGGCGAGGGACTCGCGCACGCGCGACGCGAGGGGCGCGTCCGCGCGATCGCCCGCCCGCTCGAGGAGCTCGTCGATCTCCTCCGAGAGGATCTCCGCCTGGAGAACGAGCACACCCAGAGGCGTGCGCAGCTCGTGAAAGACCTTTCCCACAACCATCCCCAGCGCGTTGAGGCGCTCCGCCTGCAGGAGCCTGTCCTGCATGGCAAGCTTCTCCGTCTGGTCGAGAATGACACTGCTGTAGCCGAGCGGGGCGCCGTCATGATCCCTGAGGAAGGACCGGCAGACCTCCACACGCACCCGCCGACCGTCCTTGGTCAGGTGTTGCGTCGGGAAGTAGAGAACCTGGTCGGACTCGAGAACGCGCCGCCTGATCTCCTTCGCATCGCTTTCCAGGAGGTCATCGGGGACCAAGCGCGCGTAGGGCTCGCCGACGATCTCATCGGCGCGGTAGCCGAGGAGCCTCTCGGCGCCCGCGCTCCAGAGGCGGATCCGGCGGTCGAGATCGGTGACCACCACGGCGGCTGCAAGCTGCCTGACAACGGCCTCGAAGTAGCCGGCGGCAATCCCTGCCGAGGAGGATCTCGAGGCCGGCGCGGGGATGTCCGCTCGTCGGTTGCCCGCGGGCTCCGAGCCACTGCCCGATTCCATGCCGGGGAGTCTAGCGAGCGTCGTTCGCGGAGGTCAATCGGACAGATCGCTGCGCGCGGTTCGCGGCCGCCGAGAGGATGCCGCCATCCGACCGCCCGATCAGAAGAGAAGAACGAGCTTCGTGCCGTCGGTCAGATTCGGCGCGAGGCTGCGGACGAGGGCGGGCTCCATCTCGATCTCCACCAGGAGCGATTCGCGGCGCTCCCGGCGAAGGGCCCATTCCGCCGTCCCCTTCTTCATCGACCTCCAGAAGGTCTTGAGGCTCAGGCGCCACCTCTCGCCCCTCGATTCGGGCGGGATGTTCCCGTGAAGCCCGATCACGAGGTTGCGCTCGAAAGTGAGCATCGCCAAGACCCGGGCGGTTCGGATCCGCTCGGCAAGGGCGCCGGTCGTGTCGGGGCTGCTCGCGACCGCGGCGCTGTCCTTGAGGGCGAGCGTGGGCACCTCCTCGAACCACTTCTCCTGCTGCAGCACGAAGGGGACTTCGCAGAAGGAGATCCTTGTCGTGTCGACCGAGATCTCCCTGGCGAGTCGGTTGAGAACGACGCGGCGCAGCGGGAACTTCGTGAGCGTGACCCCTTGAAGCTCGAGCCTGACCTCGCGAAGGGGGAGATCGAGGATCATGTATGGAAGCGGCTCCTTGCTGAGGGCGAGCCGCGCCTTGAGAACGGCATTCTCCGCGCGGTGCCGGAGCAGCTCTTCCAGGATGGTAGAGTCATCGGCCGTCGAGATCGCCGAGGGAATTGCCATCAGGCAGAGGATCGATAGGCCGGCTGCCGCCAGGCGACGCCGGTTATGGAAGCCCATCCCCCATCCTCTCAGAAGATGTAGATCGGGGTGCCGACGCGGGTCGACTCCCAGATCTGGGCGAGATCGGTGTCGCCTACCCGCACGCAGCCATGCGTGACGCTCTGCCCGAGGAATCTCTGGAAGAGCGTTCCGTGGATCAGGTAGCCGTCTCCGAAGTCGAGCCCGTAGTCGCCGAGAACCCCAGCCTCGTACCTCTCCGGGGCGGTCGGCCCGGGGATCGGTTCGCCTTCCTCGACGAACGCCCAGTCGGGCCGCACCCAAACGGGATTCTCCTTCCGATGCCGCACCTTGAAGACGCCGCGGGGAGTGGAGAAGAACCATGTCTTGCGACCATCCGGAGTGGTCAACTCGGTGTTGCTTCCCGTTGAGATGACTGCCTCGAGGAGCGTCTCGTTGCCCTTCCTGAGGTAGAGACGGTTCAGCGTCGTGTTGATGACGATGTATGGCTCCTTGGGGATCAGCTTATCGAGGCGCCCCTGGAGACGGCCGTTCTCCTTCTTGAGGGCGTCGATCCTCTTCTTGACGACCTTCGGATCGATCGCCGTCTGCCCCGCGTCGGCCGCGGCCGTGTCCTTGCCGCGGGGACAGCCTGAGACGAATGCCAGAGACAATACGCCTACCAGCAAGGCCGACAGGGCATACGGAGGACAAGGTCGGCAACTCTGTCTCATCGCGTTGGAACCACCCACTCGCACCCAGCCTACCATTCTTCCAGCAAGTAGAGGGCGGGCGGTTGGCTTGGGGCCGACACACCCGCCCTCGGGTACTGCTCGCAGGTACTTGAGACCCGGTCCGCTTTGGGAACGGGGACTAGGGCCGCTGCTACTTGCCGCCAGTCATCTTGTCGACGGCCGCCTGGACCTCAGTGCCCAGACTCCGAGCCTTCGACGCGGCCTCCTTGGCCATTCTGGCAGCCGGCTTGTACTTCTCTTGAGCCTGAGCCTGCCGCACGTTCTCGAGCGATGCCTCAGTCGCATCCAGCTCCGTCTTGATCTGCTCGATGGCCTGACGCGCCTCCTTGGCCCTCATCAGCCGCTTGCCGTGAGGACTATCCAGGAGCGTGCGGACATCCGCGATCGCCTGCTGCGCGTCAGCGAGACTCTTCTCCGCGTCCTGACGCGCGATCTCCTTGTTGCGAACAGCCGCCTCAGCCGCGGTGTTCCCCGCCGTCTGGGCAGAAAGAGCCTTCACCTTCGCAACCTTGTAGCTACGGAAGAGGGCAAACTTCGCACTCTGCCGATCCACCTCGTTCCTGGCGGCGGCAAGCGAATCCTCAGCGGCCTTCAGCTCAGGAGCCGCATACTCGGCAGCCTCCTTGACCTTGGCTTGATCGATCGCAGCCTGAGCCGCGGCCATCTCGGCCTCCGGCGGCTTTGCGCAAGAGGCAAGACCCAGAACGAGAAGGACCAGCACACCCGACCAAACCGCTAGCGTGAAACGCCGCGTACGCCGAACAGAACCGGTCATGATTCGAGACATCTCCTTTCGATCCTTCGCAGCAGACCCCCGCCACATCCCCTACGGATGCTGGTACCTGCCGAACACAAACTGACCCGGCCTGGACATATGCACAGGTCGTGCCAGAGAATGGACTCCGGAGCGGAGGCCGTCAAGCGATAAGTCCCGGCGGTTTGCGCGGGCCTCGAGCGGGGGGAGAAGGCCGGCCAGCGCCTTCGGCCATAGGATCTCCCCACTCTTGGGAATCCGGCTCCAGACGGAGTCCCATTATCGGGACGCGGGAGGATGATGCCCAGCGACACGAAATCTGCCGGGGAGCGTCCCGCCCCGATTCCGGCGGCCGCCTTCAGGAGAAAGCTCCTGCGATGGTACGACCGGAGCCGGCGCGATCTCCCCTGGCGTGGCGCGAAGGACCCCTACCGCATCCTCGTGTCGGAAGTGATGCTCCAGCAGACGAGGGTGGAGGTCGTGCGCGACCGCTACGGGCGATTCCTGCAGCGCTTCCCCGACATGCGGACGCTTGCCTCCGCGTCGGAGGACGATGTGCTCGCGGAGTGGTCGGGCCTCGGCTACTACCGGCGCGCGAGCAACCTCCGGGCCGCCGCCCGCGCGATCGTCGAGAAGCATGGGGGGCGATTCCCGTCATCGGAGTCGGATGCAGCCGCGCTCCCCGGGGTCGGCCCTTACACTGTGAGCGCGGTGCTGAGCATCGCCTACGACCTGCCGTCGGCAGCGGTGGACGGCAACGTCTCGCGGGTCCTCTCTCGCCTCGCGTTGTTGCCGGCCAGGCCACCGCATCACGTGCGGCGCGAGGCGGATCGATTGCTCTCCCGTGAGAGGCCGGGCGACGCGAACCAGGCGCTCATGGATCTTGGCGCGACGATCTGCGTCCCCCGCGGGCCGAGGTGCGCGGACTGCCCCCTGCGGGACATGTGCGGAGCCTTCAGATCGCGCCGAACGGACAACTTCCCGCCGGCCGAGAAGGGAACCGACACTGTCGACGAAGCCGCGACCCTCTGGATCGCGCACCGCCCCGGGGACGCGATCTGGCTCGAGCGGCGGAGGCAGAGGCCTCTCGTGGGGATGTGGATGCTGCCCTGGAGGGGCGAAGCCGCAGCCGCGCCCGGCGCCAGGTTCGTGGGGCCTCTCCATCACGCCATCATGAACCGCCGCTATCTCTGCCAGGTCTGGGACGCGGGCGACTCGCGCGAGAGAATCCCCGGACCGCGGGCCGGGCCTGGCCGCTGGGTCCGCGTCGACCAGATCGGGGATATTCCCCATTCCTCGCTTCTCGACAAAGCAGTCGATCTGTGGATGTCGAGGAGGGACCGGCTTCGCCTGGATCGCAGGGGACGTGGCCGCCCGCCGCGCCGCCGAGCCGTCACGCCTCTCGACCGGGAGGATCGAACAGGTCCGAAGGACGATTCGCGTTCCTCAAGCGTGCGGCGAGGTCAAACCCCTCAGGGAGATCCGCCGCCCTCAGGAGGCGAAGGGCGATGCGGTCGAGCATCTCCTGCATCGAGGCGCCGGGAGCCGCCCCTTCCAGCACCGGCAGAATCGAAAAGTGGTAGATGCCCGGGAAGGGATGCCGCAGGCCCTGTTCGTCCCCGTAGCAAGCGACCTGAATCACGGTAGTGTCGCCAGGATGCTCGGTCATTGCGTGAGCGGAGGCCGCTCCCGGCCCCCGATCCGCTCTGCTTCCTTCGGTCGCAAGCGCTACGTCGATCAGTGGCCTCAGGACTTCGACCCCGACTCGAGGCATGTCGACGCTGAGCACCAGCGCCCAAGGCTCCTGCGTCGCCTTCAGGGCGGCGAGCAGCCCCTCGACCGGGCCTCGCCCCGGACGTTCGGAAGTCACGAATGAGCTGCACAAGGATCGATAGGGCCCGGCATCGGGAGCGACGACCGCCGGCTCGAGACCGGCGTCGCGCAGCGCGTCGAGCGCCCGCTGCAGCATTGGCCTTCCCTCGTAGTTCGCGAGGGCTTTATCGCGGCCGAATCGGCGGGACTCCCCCCCCGCCAGGACGAAGCCAGCGACCGGAGGAGTTCTTCCAAAGGCCGCTCCGTTCCGTCCGTTCGCGCCGTAGACCATGGCGGGATGATACCGTGACGCTCGCCCCCGAGCCGAGGAGATGCGGAGGCGCGGATCGGCTCGAAACGCCGCCTCCTGCCACGTAGGATCGGGCCCATGGATGGACTCCGAGATGCCTGAGGACCGCTTCAGACCCCAGGATCGCGACCCGGCAGCCGAGGCGATCCCGGATCTGCTCGAGAGAGCCCTTTCTCGAGATCTTCCAGGGGAAGCGGCCCACCGGAAGGCGATCCCCGCCGGCTACACGCGGGGATCGATCGCCAAGGGAGCCGCGTCGAGCGAGGCATCTGTGCTCCTCGCCCTGCATCCCGGAGATGCGCCCGGGCAGATCTTCTTCCCGCTGATACTCCGACCCGCGCAGATGCTCCTCCATGCAGGACAGGTCTCCCTGCCAGGAGGCGCCCGAAACGCCGGCGAGACCCCGATCGAGTGCGCCCTGCGGGAGGCATGGGAGGAAGTCGGCCTCCGGCCCGAGACGGTGCGCGTCCTGGGGAGACTCACTCCCATCACGATCCCCGTCAGCTCCTACCGGGTCGAGATCGTCGTCGGATGGACTCCCGTTCGTCCGGCCTATTCCCTCCACGAGCGGGAGGTTCTGAAGATCGTTCTCGGTGATCCCGCCCGCCTCGTCGAGGAAGGGCCGTCCGATTGGGTCGAGACGTCGGGACCGGGAGGGACCTGGCGCCACCCGGCTTATCTCGTCGAGGGCGAGAAGGTCTGGGGGGCGACGGCTCTGATCGTGGCCGAGTTCCTGGAGGTATGGAGGGGTCTGCGGGGATCCCGCTAGCCCGCACGGCGAAGGAGATGCGGGGCATCGCCCCGGCCCGGGGCCGGGAATGGGTCGGCCGGACTACCGGGCGCCCGCGTCGGCCGAGCACTCTCTGTTTGGAATCGGGGCGGCCCTATCCGATACTGTTCAATGTCCGCCGGACAGCCGGCGCCGGAACCAAGAGGTAGACGACGGAAACGGAGGAACGCGTGAGAAGAAGAAGTACCGCCCTATGGGCAACGGTGGCTCTTGTCCTGCTCATTCTGGCGCCCGGTTGCGCCTGCACCTACATGATGCGCCAGGGCGCATGCGGCCATCACTGCCGCCAGATGCACGCCGCCTGCATCCAGAAGGCCTGCGGCGAGCATGGCCAGGCTTGCTGCAAGCAGGGTCAAGCCTGCGGCAAGCAGGGTCACACCTGCGCATCGATGAAGCCCGCGCATCCAACCGCCGCCTGCGCGACGCTCGGGTCGGCGAAGCCTCCAGCCTGCGCCGACGCTAGCCAAGGGCAGCCTCCGGCTTGCGCCACCATCCGCCAAGGACAGCAGGCGGCTTGCGGCGCCTCGCACCGCTGCGGAGAGGCGACCTGGGGCAGGGCCGGGGGGCACGGCCGCGGCTCATGCTGTTGTTGTTGCTGTTGCTGCTCGCCCCACCGCGAAGTCCGGGTGATCAGGCAGGGGTGCGGTCACCAGAGCGGGTATGCGCCCGCGCGATGCGGTACGCAGCAAGGGCAAGGATGCAAGAAGGAGTGCGCCCAGGAGCGCCAGAGAACCGGATCCCACGCCGGCTGCTCCAAGGCGAACTAGCGGCCTCTCGCCGGACCGAGCGTTCGCCCCCGCGACTCAGTCCCGCTTATGCGGTCCGCACCGATTGCGGCCGTGGCGGCGGGACCGCCTCGCGGGGGCGTTCCCATCTGAACTGGCAGGACTCGCTCAGTAGTTCTCGGCGTTCACCTCGAAGTACTCCCGGGCGTGCAGGCATGCCGGGCACTTCCCGGGAGCCTCGGGACCCTCATGGACGTAGCCGCAGTTGCGGCACTTCCAGCGCACCGGCCCGTCCTTCTTGAAGACCTTCCCCGCGCGAACGTTCTCGAGGAGCTTGAGGAACCTGTCCTCATGCGCCTTCTCCGCCCGGGCGATCATGGTGAAAGTCCCGGCCACCTCCGGGAACCCCTCCCTCTTGGCCGTCTCGGCGAAGGCGGGATAGAGCTTGGTCCACTCCTCGTTCTCCCCCTCCGCGGCTGCCCGGAGATTCTGCTCGGTCGTTCCCGTCACGCCGGCGGGGTAGCCGGCCGTGATCTCCAGCATCCCCCCCTCCAGGAAAGAGAAGAACCGCTTCGCGTGCTCCTTCTCGTTCTCCGCGGTCTCCAGGAAAAGTTCGGAGATCTGCAGAAGCCCTTCCTTCCTCGCCACGCTGGCGGCGTACGTGTAGCGATTGCGAGCCTGAGATTCGCCCGCGAAGGCGGCCAGCAGGTTCTTCTCGGTCAACGATCCCTTGATGCCCGGCATCCAGTTCCCCTCCCTGGTCCAAGGTTCGGCACACGGGCAGCCCGGTCCTGAGCGAGGTGGATCCCGCCCCCCCGGCATGCCCCGATCCATCTTAGACGAGTTCTACGGAAACGGGAAACCGGGTCGGCGTCTCAGAGACGGCTTGCGCTCCCGGCGGCGAGAGCCCGGGGCGCGCAGGCAAAGAGCATCTTCAGTCCGGCCCCCGCCTGCCGTCCCCGGTCAGGATGAAGGGAGCCCAGAAGAAGGGGTGCGCCTGATCGACTCCCGCGCCCAGGGCCACCCGGGGATCTCCACGGAGCCAGCGCCGCTTCGCCTCGGCCAGGGCGTGATCCCGCCCTTCGGAGCGCGACGAGCGGACCTCACGATAGAAAGAGGCCATGAAGTGAGCCGTCGACTCCCCGGACACCTCCCACAGGGAGGCCACGACGCTGCGCGCCCCGGCATAGAGGAACGCGCGCGTCATGCCGACCACGCCCTCCCCGGTGACCTCCTCGCCCAGGGCGGAGGCGCAGGAGGAGAGGACGACCTGCTCGCAGGGAAGCTCCGTGCCGAAGATCTCCCCCATCGTGACGAAGCCATCGTGTCCGGTCCGCCGATCAGGGCTGAGAAGCAATCCCGAGAAGCGGGGCCTGGTCTCGTTGAGGAAGCCGTGGGCCGCCACGTGGAGATAGCGAAACGGGCCCTCGCGCTCCATCCTCTTCAGTCCCTCCAGCGTGGCCTCGCCCCGTTCGAGAACCACGGCGTTCTTGCGGCCGACGATCGAAACGATCGATCGGATCTCCTCCCGGCCGAAGGGGATCGCTCCCAGCCGAGCGGGCTCGAAGACCGCCAGATGTACGCTCTCTTCCCCTCGTGACGGGGGGATTGGATCCCCGACGACGAGGATCTCCGTCCGCTCCGCATGCGGCGGGCCGGCGCGCTCCATCAGCCGGAGGAGCGCGCTCGCGGACGGCAGATAGACCAGATCGATCGAGAGGACGAGATACGGCAGAGATCCGAAGCCTCCGTCCGCCTCGGGCGAGTCCGCCCCTGCCTCCGTGAGCAGGACCTCGAACGGGAGATAGTGAAGGATGCCGTGGGGCGCGACGAGCACTCGCCTCGACTCCGACAGATCCTCGAGAGCGGGGCCTATGACCATCCGCGACACCTCTTCCAGGGGATCGACGAGGTAGGCCGCGCTGCCTCCGAGAGCGTTGTAGTCGCTTAAGATCGGCAAGAGTCTCCGGATCCCATCCTCGAGGATCCGCCTCGGAGGCAGTTTGACGAGACGGCAGGCGCCGGGTTTGACAATCCAGAGATAGGAGGCGCTGTCGCCGGTGAAGTACTCGAGCAGGCAGTCGCCCGCTCCGAGGATCCGACCCTGGACCTCCGCCAGCCCGCACGGCTCGGGGTAGCGAACTTCGGCGTATCGAGGATCCTCCCTCCGGAGATCGTCTTCGAGAAGAGAGATCTCTGCTTCGAGCCTGGCGATCTCGACCTCGACGGAGTCCCGCGCGAGCCGTGTGGTGTCGGCGGCGAGAGAGCCGACGAGATCCTCCATCCTCTCGCGCATCCGGGTCTCCCTCTCCCTGTAGGCGGGGTCGCCGCGGGATCGCAGATCGATGCCAGCCTCGGCGAGAAGATCGGAGAGGGCGCGGGCTTTCGAGCGCTGCGCGCACTCGAAGGCCCGCTCGGCGAGTTCGGAACGCCGCGCAGGATCGTCCTCGGAGATCTCCCAGAGAAGGTCGATCGCGTCGGCGTAGACATAGTTCTTCGTGCCGAAGAGCCCGGCCTGCACGGCCGTCGCGCCGCGCGATCTGGCCCGCGCCCCCTCCACGATCCCCATCGCCCGGTCGATGAAGAGCAACGCCTCCTCGCGCCTTCCGCGGGTTCGCGCGCAGTGGGCGCTGCCCGTCAGGGCCGACGCTTCCGCCTCATAGGAACCGATCTTCGACGCGAGACGCCTCGCCTCCGCAAAGGCCTTTTCGGCGGCTGCGAGCTCGCCCCGGTCTGTATGGCAGGAACCGATGTCGATGAGCGCCCAGACCTCGCTCAAGGGCATCTCCCACTGGCGGGCGATCTGCCGGGCCTCGCGCAGGCGGGCGAGTCCCTCTTCGCCTCTTCCCATCGCGCAGAGGCAGCGACCCATCTGGCCCCCCACGGTCCCTTGGCTCCTCCGATCGGCGCTCCCTTCCAGCGTGCTCAGCGCGCGCGCGTACCAGGCGAGCGCCTGCTCGAACATTCCTTTCCCGGTGTACAGCAGGCCGATGTTCCCCTGCATGCCTCCGACCCACTCCCGCGACCGCTCGCCGCTTCCCGTGGAGATAGCCTCCTCGTACATGCGCAGCGCGGTCGTTTCATCCCCGATGAACCGAGCCAAGGCCCCGAGGTCGCCGAGACAGCCAGCAGCCACCCCCGCGCTCCCCGCCTCTCTCGCAAGGTCGAGGCCCCTGTTGAGCGAGCGCGTCGCGCGGGTGAAGTCCCCCTTTATGATCTCTATGACGCCGATGTAGTGGAGCGACCTCGCCTGGCCTTCCAGACTTCCGGCCCTCTCGTAGGCCGCAAGGGCCGACCGTCTGTGATCGAGGGCCTCGTCGAGCCTCATCCTGCGGCGCTCAATGCTCGACAGCTCCAGCCGCGCTTGACCCTCCCAGACAGGCAAGTCGAGCGCCCTCGCGATCTGGAGCGCGGCCCCCAGGTGCGCGGAGGCCTCGTCCTGGCGGGGCGTGGATGCGAGGAGCGTCCCGAGCAGCAGGCGCGCCCAGCATGTCTCGAGAGGCGCCGCCGTCGTGTCCGCCGACGAGAGAGCCGCAGCAAGCAGGCTCTCGGCCTCGGCGAACCTCCGCGCTTCATATCGCGCCACGGCATCGAGGAGGCTCGCGATCCGCGCTCTGTCTCCCGCGCCCTCCGCTGCCCTCCGTTCCCGATCTCTGAATGCCGCCAGCAGACTCTCGGCGGCGGCCGGATCTTTCCGCATGAGAGCGAGGTCGGCCAGACCCAGGAGGCCGCACGCCTCTCCGTCGGGATCGGCGCGCAGCGAGTCGAAGCGGCGCTGCGCCTCCCCGTCCCTTCCAAGCGCTTCGAGCGCGGAGGCCATCGCGTGGACGGCGCGAGGATCGCAGCGATCGCGATCGAGCGCCTCCGCCGCCAGACGGACTGCCTCCTCATGACGGCCCCGAAGCGTCGCGACCCAGGCCTGGCGGCCTGTGGTGGAGGCGGCTGCGGAGAAGGAGAGGGAAGAGTCCGTCGGGATCGCCGCCGCGAGTCCCGCCATTACGAGGACGGCAATTGGGGCGGGAATTGGGACTTGCCTTCGCGCGATCTGGGCGCGAAGAATCGCCCCGGGCGGAGTCGATGCCCCGCGGCCGGGAAGATCCAGGATCGACAGGCTCAAGAGTGGCATCCGGGACAGGGCTCCCTGTGTCGCCATGCATTATCGATCCGCCGGCGCCCGGCGACAAGCATCGGCCCGCGGGGAGTGGATACCGACCGATGGTTGACCCTCATAGGAACCTCCCCCTCGATGACCTGGCCTCGCTCGCGCGATCGGGCGACCGACGCGCAGAGGAGGGCCTGTTCGACTATCTGCGCGTAAGCTTTCTGGCGGTCGCCAAACGAAGGGTGCGACAGGACGATCTCGAGGACGTCGTCCAGGACGCCCTCCGGGTCATCCTCGACAAGTACAGAGAGAGGGAAGAACGGGGTCTCCTATCCTGGAGCTTTGCGGTGTTGCGAAACGTGATCGGGAACCACTACCAGAAGCGCGCGGTGCTCGACCGCGGCCTGCCGCTCGAAGCGACTCCGGACGCGGGCGCCACCGAGCCGGGCCTCGCCGGGGATTGGACTGAGGAGATCGATTCGAACAGGCTCCTCGGACAGGTCCTGAAGGGAATCGAGATCCTCGCGCGCGCGCATCCCAGATGTGGGAGTCTCTTCGCCCGGGTTCTCGCGATCCAGGGCCTCCGCGACCTCCCCGGCGCGGGCCGGGGCGGCCCCGTCCCAGGATTCGAGGAGATGACGCGAGGGGCCCTCTACGTCGCCCTGCACAGATGCCGCGCCCGCCTTCGCGCAATCCTCGCAGAGATGGAGGGCGCGCGATAGCCATGAGAGAAACCCAGCGCTGCGTGGACCCCGAGAGAGGGGAGCTGCTTGCCGCCTACGAGCTCGGGCTCCTCTCGCGGGAAGAGGAGACGGCCTTCGAGGAGCACTGTCGGGTCTGCGCGTCATGCCGCGAGGATCTCTTCGAGATGGCGCCCTACGCGCAGACCATGGCGGCCCACAGGAGTGGCGTGGCGGCAAGGCTTGAGGCCGCCTCCGCCGAGACGCCGGGAGCTGTGTCCGCCCTTCGGTCTCTTCGCCGCCTCCTCCCCGGCCGATCGAGGATGCGCCCCTTGCTCGCCGCCCTCCCGGCCGCGGCGGCCGTAGTCGTTCTGGTTCTTCTCCTCACCCCGGCAAGAGAGACCGGCGGATGGGCCGACCTGGCCGTGATCGAGCCGGTCCCGTACGCGCAAATCCCCGTGCGCGGCGCTGCTACAGACGAGGCGGCCAGGCTCTTCGCGGATGGGATGGCCCATTACGCCGCCGGCAGGTACGCGGAAGGCTTCTCGCTCCTCGCGCGCTGCGGCGACCTCGCGGGTGACAGCGATGACCCGCTCATCAGGGATCAGGCCGTGTTCTACGCGGGCCTCTCCCTCCTCCTTGGCGGCCGAGCCGACTCCTCGAGAGTCTTCCTCGAGCGGTCCGCCAGCTCCTCCACTCCGATCATCGCCGACCGCTCTCGCTGGTATCTCGCGCAGGGATGCCTGATGACGGGCGATCCGGCGGGCGCGACCCGGCATCTCGAGCGGCTCGCGGCAAGGAGTCCGGGATACGCAGCCGCGGCGGCGAAGCAGCTTGCCTCGATCCGCTCGCGTTCATCGAACGGAGATGATCGAGAGAGTCCCGATTAAGTCGATCCTGGAAGCCCGACCTGAGTCTACGAGAGTTGGATCAACAGATAGATCCAGTTGGCCGCGATCAGGCCGATCGCCGACCAGAGCAGCAACCGGCTGCGCGGCCTAGGCAAGCGCTGGATCGTGTGGGCCCAGGGAATCGCAAGAAGCGCGGCAACGGCGGCGACCCCCAAGCCGACCGCGACGAGGGCGACCAGGGGACTGGCGATCACGGCATCCCGCACGTCGCCGCGCAGGAGGGCCTTGACCGCCGCCGTCCCGCCGCAGGCGGGACAGGGGATCCCCGTCACGATCCTCAGGGGGCACGAGTGAAACAGTCCCAGGGGATTGAAGCCGATCAGAGCCGCCGCAGCCGCGCCGATCGCCGCGGCCGCGACGGGGGCAACGAGCAGATCGCGTCGCCGCATGCTCCCGCTCAATCCCCCCCGACGGCCTCGACGAAGGCCCGGTGGATCTCGGACCCGGGCGCGAGCTCCGGGTGAAACGTCGATCCCCAGACGCGTCCCTGTCGCACGAGCGTCGGCTCGCCATCCAGATCTCCGAGGACCTCCACCCCCGGCCCTACTCTCTCGATCCGCGGAGCGCGGATGAACACCATCTCGGCTCTGCGCGGACTCCCGCCATTCATTCGCAACATCCCCATGCCGGCGAAGCTGTCGACCTGCCGGCCATAGGCATTCCTGCGAACCGTCAGATCGAGTAGGCCGAGGCTCCTCTGCGGCGGCCCGACAACCTCGTTCGCGAGGAGAATCAGCCCCGCGCAGGTTCCGAAGAGGAACCCTCCGCGCCGGTGGAAACCGGAGATCGCATCATCGAATCGGTATTCCGACAGGAGCTTCAGGAGCGTCGTGCTCTCCCCCCCGGGCAGGATCAGGCCGCGCAGGGTCGATATCTGCTCCGTGCGCCTGACCTCGACCGGATCCGCGCCGGCTTCCACGAGGGCGCGCATGTGGGCCGCGAAGTCGCCCTGCAGCGCCAGCACTCCGATCGGGACCTTCAGAGACATCCCGTCACGCCCGCTTCCCGCTCCCGCGCGCTCCGCTGCGACTCGCCTTCACGCCGACTACCATCCGCGCGTCTGTAGCAACTCGCTCTCGGCCATCTTGGCGACGTCCAGGCCGGGCATCGCGTCCCCCAGCTCCTCGCTCACCTCCGCGAGGACCTTGGGGTCGCCGTAGTGGGTCACCGCCCTCACGATCGCCGCGGCTCTGGCGGGGGGATCGGCGCTCTTGAAGATCCCTGAGCCGACGAAGACCGACTCGGCCCCCAGCTGCATCATGAGCGAGGCGTCAGCGGGAGTGGCGATGCCCCCGGCGGAGAAGTTCGGAACAGGGAGCTTCCCGGCCCGGGCCACGAGGCGGAGGAGCTCGAAGGGAGCGCCCAGCTCCTTGGCCTTCGACATCAGCTCCTCCTCCCGGAGGATCGAGAGCTCCCGGATGCCCCGCGTGATCGCCCGCATGTGACGAACCGCTTCGACGACATCGCCCGTTCCGGCCTCCCCCTTCGTTCGGATGAGGGCGGCTCCCTCCCCGATCCTGCGAAGCGCCTCGCCGAGGTCCCGGCAGCCGCAGACGAAGGGAACCTTGAAAGCGAACTTGTCGACGTGGTGCGCCTCGTCGGCCGGCGTGAGGACCTCGCTCTCGTCGACGAAGTCGACACCGAGCGCCTCGAGAATCTGCGCCTCGGCGAAGTGGCCGATCCTGCACTTGGCCATCACCGGGATCGAGACCGTGGCCATGATCTCCTTGATCTTCCTCGGGCTCGCCATCCGCGCGACGCCGCCCTCCCGGCGGATGTCGGCGGGAACGCGCTCGAGCGCCATGACCGCGACGGCGCCGGCCTCCTCGGCGATCTTCGCCTGCTCGGCGTTCGTGACGTCCATGATGACCCCGCCCTTCAGCATCTCGGCGAGGCCCGTCTTGAGCCTCAGCGTCCCAGTCTCCATCTTCGCGATTCTCCCTCCCCTGCCGGGGAAATGCCCACCGTCCTTCTTCAGCCTCTCATGGCGCGTCGCGCCGAGCGTCGGTCGATCATGAATCCCTCTCCCTCCGGCGGCGGTCACAGCGTCGGAGCGGCCGCGCCGTTACGCTCGCGCGCCGCCGTCATGCCCACCCGATCCCTCACCGCGCCCGCCAGTCTCTTCACTCCCTCGCGGAGTCGGGGTTCATCCTCGCGGACAAAGCAGAGGCGAACTCCATCCCGTCCCCCGTCGCCCGCGCAGAAGACCGGCCCGGGGTTGACGGCGACGCCGCGCCTGAGAGCCTCCTCCGCGACCCCCTCCGCGTCGACCCCGTCGGGCAGGCGCAGCCAGAGGGTCATGCCGCCCGCCGGACGGGTCCAGGAGCACCCATCCGGCATCTCCGTCTCCAGAGCCTGCAGGACGGCGCCCAGGCGGGACCGGTTGCGCTCCCTGATCATCTCCAGATGACGATCCAGGGCTCCTCGGCGGCAGAACTCGGCAAGCGCCATCTGCGTCAAGAGCCCGCTTGACAGGTCGGCGCACACCTTCATTTCGCTGAGCGGACCGACAAGCGACTCCGGCGCGACAAGCCAGCCGACCCGCAGGCCCGGGAACAGGATCTTGCTGAACGTCCCGAGCAGCGTCACCCCGGGAGGGAAGCCTTCCGCGAGGAGCGGCGGCGGCGCCTTCCCCTCGTAGTCCAGCTCCGCGTCGAAGTGATCCTCCACGATCGGCAGCCCTTTCTCCTCCGCGAGCGAGAGAAGCAGGCCCCTCCGCTCGGGCGACATGGTGATCCCTGTTGGATTCTGGAAGACAGGCATCGTGTAGAGCATTCCGGCATCGGTCGCTTCGAGCGCCTGCCGCAACAAGTCGATTCGGAGCCCTTCCCCATCGAGGGGCACTCCATGGATCGGCATTCGCAGGGAACGCGCGGTGCGGAGCGCCAGATGGTAGGTCGGCTCCTCGAGAAGGAGCGTCCTTCCCTTCGGCACGAGCAGCCGCAGAATCAACTCGAGACCCTGCTGCGACCCGTTGACCAGGATGACGCGCGAGGGATCGACAGCGACCCCCTGGCGCGCGAGGCGTTCGGCGATGACATCCCGCAGGGGACGGTATCCATCGGGCGGGCCATAGTCGAGACAAGAGGGCCCCTCCCGCCTGAAGACCTCGTCCAGCGCCTCGCGGAACTCGGGCACCGGAAAGGCCGCCGGGTCGGCGGTCATCGAAGTGAAGCGGATCGTCCCTTCGGGCTGGATCGCCGCCGCCCGGGCGATTTCCGGCTTGGGAAGGGCAACCAGGCGCGGGGACCAGAAGGCTCGCTCTTGAGCGGTTCGACCGCGCTCGAGAGTCGCGCCCCTCGCCATCACGAATGTCCCCGACCCGACGCCGCTGCGCACCCATCCATCGCGCCTCAGGAGATGGTAGCTCTCGACCACGGTGGCGCGGTTCACGCGGAGCCTTTCGGCGACAACCCTTGTGGCGGGAAGCCGGGTCCCCGGAGGCAGGAGCCCCGAGCGCATCCTCTGTCGCAAGGCGTCGGCAAGCTGCGCGTAGAGAGGCCGGTCTCCACTCCGGTTGATATGGATCCCATCCAATATTGGATTGGATGAGCGCTTCGCTCTCTTCATCGCCGTTATTGTCGCCATAGTCGAGGATCAGTTCAAGCCATTTTTCTCAAGTGGCGTATTATGGACCGGTCCATTCGTGCGAGCTCGTCGTCCGGGTTGCCCTCTCGCAGCGCACCTCATACGTTCCCTTGGATGGACAGCGCGCCCGAGTTCCTCGATGTCTCCGAAGCCGAGCATCGGCTCCGGCTCGATCGCTTCCTTCGCAAGCGACGATCCGACCTCGGCCCCCGCGCCATCGATCGTCTGCTCCACACGGGAGCGGTGAGAGTCCGCGGACAGGCCCGAGGGCGCGGGTACTTCGTGAAACATGGCGACCGCGTGGAGATCGTCGAGCCGCCCGCCTCGCCCGCGCTCCCGCAGGAGCCGATCGAGATCTTCCGCTCGCCCCACCTCTGCGCGGCCTCGAAGCCGCCCGGGATGCCGACGAATCCCACCGGAGCTCCCGGACAGAGCCTCCTCTCCTGGATGACCGGCAAGCTCAAGCAAGCACCGGGCATCGTGCACCGCATCGATCGAGACACTTCCGGGCTCGTTCTCTTCTCCCTATCGCCGTCGGGCCATCGCCTGCTCGAGGGCGCTTTCAGGAAGCGGACTCTGATGAAGGAGTACATCTCCCTGGTGTCGGGCAGGCCCAAGCCGGCGCAGGGATCGATCGACATCCCGCTCCGGCGCAGCCCTTCATCCGGGCGCGTCCGGCCCGACCCCGCGGGAAGCGCGGCGCGAACCGATTATGAGACGATCCACCGATTCACCGGCTGCGCCCTGCTCAGAATCCTCCCGAGGACCGGGATCACGCATCAGATCCGGGCCCATCTGGCGGCGATCGGCCATCCCATCTCCGGAGATCCCCTCTACGGCGATCCCCGGCGCGCGGCGGGATCCCCGCGACTCTGGCTCCACGCGCTCGCGATAGCATTCCCAGAGGACTTGGCGCGAGAACTCGAGGCGCCGCCGCGCATCGAGGCCCCTCCTTGGGCGGACCTCGCGGACCATCTCTTGTCGCTGGGGTTCGACTACTTCGCCAGCAGGACGTAGCGAAGCAGGAACAGGACTCCGAGCACGTAGGCGAGGGGTTTCACCTCTCGTCCCCGCCCCGCCAAGAGCATCACGATCGGGTAGCTGATGAACCCGAAGGCGAGCCCTTCGGCGATCGAGTAGGTCAGGGGAATCCCCACGGCGATCAGGAAGGCCGGGATCGCCGGCGCGGGGTCATCCCAGGGGATGTGGGCGAACCCCCGCGCCATCAAGCACCCGACGAGAATCAGGGCCGGAGCGGTGACCGGATAGAGTAGGGCTCCCTTCGCGATCTCGTATCCCCCTCCGATCATCTCCACCAGAGGACCGAGGAAGATCGCGAAGAAGAAGAGCCCGGCGGTCACGACGTTCGCGAGACCCGTGCGGCCCCCCGCCTGCACGCCGGCCGCGCTCTCGACATATTCGGTCACGTCCGACGTTCCGAGAGCGGCCCCCACCATGCTCGCCGCCGCGTCGGTGCAGAGCGCCCGGGTCGCCTTGGGCAGCTTCCCCTCCTTCAGGAACCCCCCCTGCTGCCCGACGCCGATCAGCGTCCCGATCGCGTCGAAGGCGCCCATGAAAAGGAAGATCAGGACGACGGGCCACAGGGCCGGATCGAGGAGCGATCCCAGGTCCATCTGCAGAAACGTGGGGCGCAGGGACGGAGGCGGGCCGACGATACCTTCGTACTGGACGACGCCGCGAATCAGTCCGAAGACCGCCGTCGCGACCATCCCGATCAGGATCGCGCCGGGCAGCCTCCTTGCCGCGAGCACGGCGGTGACGAGCAGTCCGGAAAGGGCGGTCTGCACGGCCGGCCCCCGCAAGTCCCCCAGCGCGACGGGGACCACGGGTCCGATCGGATGTCGCACGACGATGCCGCCGTTCACCAGTCCCATGAGGACGATGAAGAGGCCGATGCCGGCCGCGATCCCGTGCTTGAGCGGATCAGGGACCCCGTCGAGGATCATCTCCCTCACGCGGAGGATGCTCAGGATGAGGAAGATGAATCCCGCCAGGAACACAGCCCCGAGCCCCTGCTGCCAGGTGATCCCCATGCCGAGGACAGCCGTCACGAGGAAGAAGTTCTCCCCCATCCCGGGGGCCAGGGCGATCGGGTAGTTCGCCAGAAACGCCATCATCAGGGTGCCGAAGGCGGCGACGAGGCAGGTCGCGACCATCACCGATCCGAAGTCCATGCCCGCCATGGAGAGGATGGCCGGATTGAGGAAGATGATGTAGGCCATCGTGAGGAAGGTCGTCAGTCCAGCGAACGCCTCCCGTCTCACGGTCGATCCGCTGGCCCGGACATGGAAGATCGACTCGATCATGGCTTCGCCCTCCCGGCCGGGCAGTCTAGCACTGCCAGAGGGATGAGCAAGGGGAGGTAACGGGGGCGGGGATGGGAACCCGCGGCTTCGTTCCTGGGGAGGCGGCCGGCCCGAGGCCTCCTAACCCGGGAGGGGCTTCACCGAGCACCCGGATCTCTGGAGGCGCTCGATGTCGGGCCGCGCGAGCGCGTACTCCGCGTGGAGTCTCCCGTCTTCGTACCTCTCGCGGATCACGCGGCCTCGCCGCAGGATCCCCCGGACATCGCCGATCCGCTCGACCGGGAGGTTCAGGCTGACCACGACCCGCGTCGAGGCCAGCTCCCGCGCGAGGCGATCGCGAAGACGGGCGACGTCGCCCTGTGAGTGCGCGCACACGATCTCGGCGTCCGGATGTCTCAGCCTGAGGGCCTGCGACATCTCCTCTTCGCCGAGCCGATCGATCTTGTTCAATACGATCAGCCGCGCGACGTCGCGCTCGAGGATCTCCGAAAGGACCTCCTCCACCGCGCGTATCTGCTCCTCGTGCCGGGGATGGCTTGCGTCGACGACGTGGATGATGAGATCCGCCTCCCGAACCTCCAGAAGGGTCGCCCGGAAGGATGCGATCAGGTGGTGCGGCAGCTTCCGTATGAAGCCGACCGTGTCGGAGAGAAGCATCTTCTGCTCCTCAGGCAGGCCCAGCTGCCGGGTCGTCGTATCGAGCGTCGCGAAGAGCTTGTCCTCCGCCAGGACGCCGGCCTGCGTGAGCGCGTTGAACAGCGTCGACTTCCCCGCGTTGGTGTATCCGACGAGCGCCCCACGGAAGAAGTCCCCTCTCCCCTTGCGCTGCGTCTCCCGTTCGCGGTCGATCCGCTCCAGCTTCTCCTTCAGAATCGAGATCTTCTTGCGCACCCGCCGCCGGTCGACTTCGAGCTGCGTCTCGCCCGGCCCCCGAGTGCCGATCCCGCCGACCTGGCGCTCGAGATGCGTCCACATCCTCGTCAGGCGGGGCAGCAAGTACTCGAGCTGCGCCAGCTCCACCTGGAGCATCGCCTCGCGAGTCCTCGCGCGTCGCGCGAAGATGTCGAGGATCAGCTCGCTTCGGTCGACGACCCGGACTTGCAGATCCCGCTCGAGGTTCCGCACCTGGGCCGGGCTCAGCTCCTCATCGAAGATGACAAGCTCCGCCTTGTGTTGGGCGATCAGCTCGGCCAGGGTCCCCCGCTTCCCCTTGCTGAGATAGGTCGATGGCTCGATCGTGCTGCGTCGCTGGATCAGGCGGTCGACGACTCGGGCGCCGGCCGTGTCGGTCAGGAGGGCAAGCTCGTCGAGAGACTCTTGCGGCGATCCGGGACTGTCGACGCCCACCAGGATCGCCTTCTCGACTCGCGATGCGGTGCTGAGCGGAGGTCTGGCTATCTCCTCATCCTCCCTAGGGCTCCCGAGCGATCCGAGGCTCCGGAGAGAGAGCCCATCGCGAGTCTACTGTCTCTCTCCGACCATCTCCATGACCTTCTTCTCGACCATGGTTCCCGTCAGCATGACGAATGTGACGGCAGCAATCAGTCGATTTCGCGAGTCCTTCACTCGATCCTCCTCCTCAATTGGCGGAACGCGGGCGGGAGAGATCCTCTCCCCGCCCGCGACCGTCGGATCAGGCAACCTGATGACTAGTACATTCCGCCGTAGTCACCGCCTCCGCCGGGCGGCATCGGCGCCTTCTCCTTCTCGGGAATCTCCGTCACGAGGGCCTCGGTCGTGAGCATCAGCCCGGCGATCGAGGCGGCGTTCTGGAGAGCGGTGCGGGTGACCTTGGTGGGGTCGATGATCCCGCGCTCGAACATGTCGACATACTCGTCCTTGTCGACATCGTAGCCCGAGCTCTTCTTCCCCTTCTTCACCTCCATGACCACCACGGAGCCCTCGACCCCCGCGTTGTTCGCCAGGGTCCGGAGGGGCTCCTCGAGGGCCCTGCGGACGATCCCCACCCCGACCAGCTCGTCGCCGGTCAGCTCGAGCTTCTCCAGGGCGGTGAGGCAGCGGATGAGGGCGACCCCGCCTCCGGGGACGATTCCCTCCTCCACCGCCGCGCGGGTGGCGTGAAGGGCGTCCTCGACGCGGGCCTTCTTCTCCTTCATCTCGGTCTCAGTAGCCGCGCCGACATTGACGACGGCAACGCCGCCGGCGAGCTTCGCGAGCCTCTCCTGCAGCTTCTCCTTGTCGTAGTCGGACGTGGCCTCCTCGATCTGCTTGCGGATCAGCTCGGTCCGCGCCTTGATGTCGGCCGGACGCCCCGCGCCTTCGATCATCGTGGTGTTCTCCTTGTTCACCACGACTCTCTTAACGAGGCCGAGATCCTGCATCGTCACATTCTCGAGCTTGCGCCCGAGATCCTCGCTGATCACCATTCCCTTGGTCAGGATCCCGATGTCCTCGAGCATCGCCTTGCGGCGATCGCCGAAGCCGGGTGCCTTCACACCGCAAACCTGAAGGGTGCCGCGCAGCTTGTTCACGACGAGCGTGGCCAGCGCCTCGCCCTCGATGTCCTCCGCGATGATGAGCAGGGGCTTCCCGGCCTGGGAGATCTTCTCGAGGATCGGGAGGATGTCCTTCAGGCTGGAGATCTTCTTCTCGTGAATCAGGATGTGGCAGTTCTCGAGAACGACCTCCATGTTCTCCTTGTCGGTGACGAAGTAGGGCGACAGATAGCCGTTGTCGAACTGCATGCCCTCGACGATCTCGAGGGTGGTCTCCATGCTCTTCGCCTCTTCGACGGTGATCGTCCCGTCCTTGCCGACCTTGTCCATCGCGTCGGCGATGATGTTGCCGATCTCGGTGTCGCCGTTGGCGGAGATGGTCGCCACCTGCATGATCTGAGCGCGATCCTTGACTTCCTTGCTCAGCCGCTTCAGCTCCTCGACGATCGCCTCCACCGACTTCTCGATCCCGCGCTTGATGTACATCGGATTCGATCCCGCGGTCACGTTCCTCAGCCCCTCGCGGAAGATCGCCTCGGCGAGGATGGTCGCGGTCGTCGTCCCGTCGCCGGCGACGTCGCTGGTCTTGCTGGCGACCTCGCGCAGCATCTGGGCGCCCATGTTCTGGTAGGGATCCTCGAGCGAGATCTCCTTGGCAACGGTCACCCCGTCCTTGGTGATCGTGGGACTACCCCACTTCTTATCGAGGACGACATTCCGCCCGCGAGGCCCAAGCGTCACCTTGACGGCCCTCGAGAGCATCTCTATCCCCTCCATGATCTTCTGGCGGGCTTCCTCTTTGAAAACTAACTGCTTTGCTGGCATCGATCAGAGCCTCCCTTAGGCAAGTGGCTTCATGCAGGGCGCGCGATGGCGCGCTCTCACTTCTGGATGATCCCCAGGACGTCGTCCTCGCGCAGGATCAGGTAATCCTCACCGTCGATCTTGACCTCGGTACCGGCGTACTTGCTCATCAGGATCCGGTCGCCGGCCTTCAATTCCATCTTCTGGAGCTTGCCGTCATCGAGCACACGGCCCGGGCCGGTCGCGATGACATCCCCCTGCATGGGCTTCTCCTTCGCAGTGTCGGGGATGATGATGCCCCCGCGGGTCTCCTCGGCTTCCTCGATCCTCTTGACCAGGATGCGATCACCGAGGGGTCGAATCTTCACCGCCATGAAAACCTCCTTCGCTCACAGGGTCATCCCCTGTGGAATGGACCCAACCCAATGTCCTATCAGATTGGACAAGTATGGAGGGAGCGGACCCGAGCCAGGCTGGCTGGTCCGTCCATCTCCGGCCGGTGAGGAGAGTAACCAGACTCGTGCCGTCGCGGATCGTCGATATAACTAGAATGACATCAATCGGTTAGGAGTGAAGTTCGACGAGCGAAGAGAACCACGTCCCAAGCTGAGACAGACTCAGGCTCCCACTCAACACCCCCGGAGCGATCTCAACCCCCGTAGGCGCAAGCCATTGCGCGATACAACCCTTGCCACGCCGGCTCCTCTGCAATTTCACTTTGTAACGGCATGCCATAATGGCATCTAGCGAATCGTCCTTTGAAACAGTCCAGGCGGCCAAATCCCTCTATTTGCAAACATTGCAAGAGATTGAGAGGTGTCATAATGGCATGCCATGGCTCTGGATGTTTCAAGATGAGTGGCGCCACTTGGTCTTGTAGCTCGCCAGGCGCCTCTGGAGAGTACGCAGGCTGATCCCGAGCGCCTCGGCCGTGCGCTCACGGTTTCCGCCGATGCGCGCGAGCGTTTGCTCGATGACCTGCCGCTCGATCTCCTCCAGGCTGCTCCCCGCTGGAAGCCGCAGTTCCTCGGATCCCGGAGCGATCCCCTCTCGAATCTCCTGAGGCAGATCGACGAGATCGAGAGAACGCTCGCCGCCGGCCAGGAGGATCATCCCCCGGATCACGCTCTTCAGCTCGCCCACATTGCCGGGCCATGGGTAGCGGACCATCCGATCCAGGGCGGCCGGCGTGATGCGGGCGGGTTGCCTGCCCATCTCCCTTGTCGCCTCGGTGAGGAAGTGGTCCACGAGCAGAGGAATGTCGCGGCGGCGATTCCTCAACGGCGGAAGCTCGATCGTCGCAGCGCGGAGGAAGTCGTGCAGGTCGGAACGAAACCTCCCGTCTCGCGCCCTCTCGCGGAGATCGGCGGCGGCGATGGCCAGCACTCTGATATCAGCCCGGCGCGTCCTCCGACCTCCGCACCGCTCGAACTCCCCGTCCTTCAGGAGGCGCAGCAGCCGCCCCTGAACACCCGAGGGAAGCTCCTCGATGCCATCGAGCAGCAGGCTTCCCCGGCGGGAGAGCTCGATCCTGCCGGGACGGCTGGGCTCGCCCCGGTCCACCTCCTGCCCGAACAGCTCGCGCTCCAGGATGCCGGCCTCTGTTCCGCCGCAGTCAAAACGGATCAGGGGACCCGGGCGCCTCGGGCTGTTGTGGTGGATGGCGGAGGCGACGAGGCCTCGCCCCGTGCCGGGCTCCCCCGTGATGAGCACCGGCAGATCCGATCCGCACGCCTGGAGGATACGGCCATAGACGCGCGCGATCGGAGCCGAGTTGCCGATCAGATTGCCGAACCCGTACCGCCGGTCGAGACGCCGGGCCATCTCGTGCATCTCGCTCATGAGCCGCTGGGTCGCGATCCCTCTGCGGACGACAGCGAGGATCTTCTGGTGATTCAAGGGGCGCGTCTGGAAATCGTGCGCGCCCTCATCCATCGCCCGCGTGGCGGCCTCGATCTCGGCGTGCGTCGCGACGAGGATCGCGCAGACATCCGAGTTCCTCGACCTCGCGACACGCAGCAACCGCAGGCCGTCGATCCTCTGCGTGCGCGTCTCGCAGATGAGGACATCCACTTGCCCGGTGTCGAGCGTGTTGTAGCCTGCCGCGTCATCTGAGACCTGCACCACTTCCAGGCCCTGGCCCCGAAGAGCTCCGGCGAGTCGGCGCGCTTCGAGCGCGTCGCGCATCACGAGCAGCGCGCGCGCCGCCCCCGGCGATCCATGCGGCGGCAGAGATTCCATCAACCCTCCCGGACCCCGCCGTCCAATCTAGGAACGTGGCACGTCACTTGCAAGTTGACCTCGGCGTGGATTCCCTCCGGGAGTCCGCCGAAGGAACCCCGCCCGATCAGCCCGCCGCAACCCCTTGCGTCCGAAACGGATTCGGCCGCGCCGACAAGAAGCGACCGCGGCCAGGAGGGCTTCCCGCATCGCGCGCCCACGAGGCGATTGCAGGATGCGAAGACCCAGGTCGCAAAGCACCCTTCCAGGGCCTAAGGGGGATTCGAAGGGAGGTCGACATGCTCCAAGCGACCGCTCGATCGGCGGGATCTCGATTCCTGGCGAACCTGGTCTACCTGGTGCCCAGCTACAACG
>Ga0194111_10001383_pt1 | contig 29840 bp, 29 predicted proteins | sample TA2KigC300mmetaG_FD_146194 | JGI IMG/M metagenome (GOLD analysis project Ga0194111, IMG submission 146194) | Freshwater microbial communities from Lake Tanganyika, Tanzania - TA2015033 Kigoma Deep Cast 300m | ecosystem: Environmental > Aquatic > Freshwater > Lake | place: Tanzania: Lake... | reverse complement strand
CGGAGAAGCTGCCTTCTATGGTCCGAAGATCGACTTCATGCTGCGCGATGTGCTGGGCCGGACATGGCAGTTGGGCACCGTGCAGGCGGACTATGTGATGCCTGAACGCTTCGACCTTGAATATACAGGCGCAGACGGCCAGAAACATCGCCCGGTCGTTATTCACCGCGCGCCATTTGGCTCGATGGAGCGGTTCATCGGCGTGATGATAGAGCACTTTGCGGGGGAATTCCCCCTGTGGCTGTCACCCGTGCAGGTCGCGGTCTTGCCAATTACGGATCAACAAGCTCAGTACGCGCAGGAGGTGTACAATCAGCTGAAGACATCAGGAATACGCGCAGAGTTGGATGACAGGAACGAGAAGGTTGGGTACAAGATTCGTGATTGGGAGCTCAAAAAGGTCCCCTATATGCTTATCCTTGGCGAGAAGGAAAAGACGAATGGTACTGTGTCGGTGCGGCAGCACAAGAAGGGGGATCTGGGTGCTGTGACTCGGGAATCGTTCCTCTCGAAGACTCTCGAGACCATTCAGCGGAAATCACTCACTCTATAGGAGAGACGCCCATCAAGCAAGAGCGAGCACGAATCAATACCGAAATCCGCGCGCCGAAGGTCCGGGTTATTGACGAAGAAGGAAAGCAGGTCGGCGTTCTCACGACGCGTGAGGCGATCGGTATCGCTGTGGGAAAGGGATTGGATCTGATCGAGATTGTGCCGACTGCGGATCCCCCGGTTTGCAAGATCATGGATTTCGGCAAATACAAATACGAGCTGGCGAAAAAGGAAAAGCTCCAGAAGAAGCACCAGCACGTTACTCAGGTCAAAGAGATACGTTTCCATCCAAACACGGATACGCACGATTTTGACTTTAAGGTACGACACGCGCGAGCATTCATTGAGGATGGACACAAGGTCAAGGCCACGGTCGTCTTCAAGGGCCGGGAGATAACCTATCAGGATCAGGGGAAGGCCATGCTTGACCGCTTCACGGAGAGGCTCGCCGACATCGCCAAGATCGACGCGCCGGCGAAAATGGAGGGGCGACAGATGATTGCGTACTACATCGCCGATAAAAGCAAAAAGAAAACAGCCGAAGCGAGCAAACAACCAGTTGGACGAACATAACGGAGTTGCAGCATGCCAAAAATGAAGAGTCGGCGACGTGCACTCAAAACGTACAAGATCACAGGTACCGGAAAGATCAAGCGGCGCAAGGCATTCCGGAGTCATATTCTGACGTCGAAGTCGACCAAGCGGAAGCGCCACTTGCGCAAGCCGACCATTGTGTCGAAAACCGAGGCGTACAAGGTGAAAAGGTTTTTGTTAACCTAAGAAGGAGAAGGTTTCATGCCGCGTTCACAGAACAAGGTGGCAGCACACCGGCGTAGAAAGAAGGTCCTGAAGCAGGCGAAAGGATATTGGGGTGCTCGCAGCAAAGTCTACACCGTAGCGAAGCACCACGTCGAGAAAGCGCTGACGCATGCGTACCGTCATCGTCGCACGAAGAAAAGGCTCTTTCGAGGTCTTTGGATCGCTCGCATCAATGCGGCCGCGCGAGCCAACGGCACAACGTATTCCAAACTGATTGCAGGTCTCGACAAGAAGTCAATTTCAATCAATCGGAAGGTCTTGGCTGACCTGGCGGTGAACAGTCCGCAGGCCTTTGCCGAAATCGTAAAGTTTGCTGCCTCGTAATGTCGTATCTTCTTGCCAGCCGAAATCGGCGTACGGGAGCTCGTCTTGGACTGGGGGGTTCCTGCTGGTTGGTGAGAAGATTTTTTCTATTCGACAACAGGAGGTCGGAGGACCGCCGCAGTATATGCCGATCTCATATTTGTGAGGTGCGATGTGCTTCGTGTAGGAAAGAGACGGGCTGAATTCGTGATCGTAGCTGCCACGGACGCCCGCGGACTTGACGAACGGCGGTTCACCGTCTTGCACGGCGTGTTTAGCGCTGCCAACTCGGACTTCTGGGAGTTCGTGAACCCCGCCACGTTCCTCGCTTTCTTTCTCCGCCCGGACAATGGTGATACCCGCGCGGGCGAGCTGCAGGCAACTCTGGCAGAACTCAAGAGGATCATGCCGGACTACGCGAGCCTCGGTGTCGGCTGGTCGAAGGGTGAGCTTGTCGCGACCTTCACATGGCGAGGCAAGATCAAGACGGCACCCCAGGGGATCGCGAGGGACGAGGCGATCAGGCAGGTGACTGAGAGCTGGCACTGAGCGTCAGAGAGAAGATCGAGTTAGTGTAGGGTTTTCGGCTTTGAACCTGAGCGGCGTGTCCATATGACTGAACGGATCGAGAACATACGACGTGAGTTCACAGAGGAGCTCTCTCGGGTTTCCAGCGATTCAGAGCTGGAGCAGGTTCGCATCAAATACCTGGCTCGAAACGGGCTTATCGGGGCACTGTTCGATGATCTGCGCTCTCTTCCGGCCGCCGAAAAGCCGGCGGTCGGGAAGATGCTGAATGACCTGAAGCGACAGGCTCAGCAGGCATTCGATGACAAACGCTCGACGCTCGAGCAATCGAGGGGGAGCAGGGAGCCTGCGCCGGATTTGACACTTCCAGGCCGACCCAGACCGACTGGAACGAAGCACCCGCTCACCCAGACGATGGACGAGATCAAACGGATTTTTGCCGGTATGGGATTTTCCGTCGCGATAGGCCCGGAGATCGAAACAGACTACAACAACTTCGAGGCACTCAACTTCCCGAAGGATCATCCGGCACGGGATATGCAGGACACGTTCTTCATCTCCAAAAACGTATTGCTGCGTACCCATACGTCGCCGGTCCAGATTCGAACGATGCAACGCCAGAAGCCGCCGGTTCGGGAAATCATGCCCGGGCGTGTTTACCGGAACGAGGCCGTGAGTGCGCGAAGTCTGGTCAGTTTCCATCAGATCGAAGGCCTCTATGTCGACAGAGGTGTCACCTTCAGCGACCTGAAGGGCACTCTCGTTGCCTTTGCCCGCCAGTTCTACAGCATCGATGTGAAGTACAAATTCCGGCCCACCTTCTTCCCGTTCACGGAACCGAGCGCGGACATGTATATCTCGTGCTTTCTCTGCGCCGGGGGCGGCTGTCGCATGTGTAAGTTCGCCGGCTGGCTCGAAATTCTAGGATCGGGCATGGTGCACCCACATGTACTGCAGAATGTTGGCTATGACACGGAGAAGTACACCGGGTTCGCCTTCGGAATGGGAATCGAGCGGATCGCGTCCCTGCGATATGGAATCGATGACCTCCGCATGTTCTATGACAACGATGTCCGTTTCCTGCGACAGTTCTAGGTGAAGTGGATCGATGAAGGTCTCCCTCAATTGGCTTAAGGACTATGTGCAGATTCCGTTGAAACCGGCAGATCTTGCCGAGCGCCTTTCTATGCTCGGTCTCGAGGTCGAAAGCTTCGAGGATCTGGCGCGGAAATTCGATAAGTTCATAGTCGGAGAAGTCGTCGAGAAACGCAAGCATCCCAATGCAGACAAGCTCACACTATGCCGGGTGGACGTAGGAAGGGAGAAACTCGACATCGTCTGCGGCGCACCCAATGTTGCTGAAGGGCAGAAGGTGGCCGTTGCTCTCGTCGGTGCGACGATTCCGCGCAACCAGCATGATCCCGAGGGGGGTCCCTTTGTGCTTGAGCGCGCGAAGATCCGAGGGCTTGAATCAAATGGGATGATCTGCTCTGAATACGAGATGGGCCTGGGGGATGACACCGAAGGAATCATGCTGCTGGAACCGTCGGCCAGAGTAGGAATGCCTCTCGCAAAGCATCTTCACGCAGCGGATATCATCTACGACGTGGAGGTGACGGCCAACCGCGGGGACTGGCTGAGCCACATCGGTGTGGCGCGCGAGATCCAGGTCATCACCGGGAAACGGGCAGTCCTGCCAAAGGTTAAGATAGCACAGAGCAGAGTATCTGCGCGGAAGCATGCAACCATTCGAATCGCTGATGCACGGAAGTGCAGGCGATACTCCTCCCGAATTCTGCGCAACGTCAGGGTGGGGACTTCGCCGCGGTGGCTTCAGGATCGTCTCTCGTCCGTCGGAATCCGTCCGATCAACAATATTGTGGATGTGACAAACTATGTGCTGATCGAGACCGGCCAGCCTCTCCATGCCTTCGACTATGATACTCTGGCGGGCCACGCCATCATCGTGAAGTGCGCTCAGGATGGAGATCGCTTCGTAACGCTGGACGGCAAAGAGCGTATGTTGAATTCCGACATCCTGATGATCTGCGACGGCGAAAGGCCGGTGGCGATCGCCGGTGTAATGGGTGGTGCAAATACGGAGATCAGTGAGCAGACGACGGCGGTTCTTCTCGAAAGTGCGAATTTCGAGCAGGGGAGCATCCGTCGCGCCTCGAAGTTCCTCGGACTGGCAACGGACGCCTCTCAGCGCTTCGAGCGCGGCGTCGACATTGAGATGACGGTGTTCGCGGCAAATAGGGCCGCGCAGCTCATCCAGGAACTGACAGGAGCAGAGGTTCTCCAGGGCGTCATCGATGTGTATCCTGTCAGGGCAAAGCCAAGGAGGATAAGTCTCCGCGTATCCCGAACAAACGCTGTTCTTGGAACGGCCTGCACCCAGCAGCAGGTGATTGGGTTCATGAAGCGTTTGAATATTCGCCCTTCCTCTGTCCGGAAAGACACGGTGGTGTTTGACGTGCCGAGCTACCGGTATGATCTCGCCGAAGAAATCGACCTCATTGAAGAAGTGGCGCGTGTGTACGGTTACGACAACATCGAGACCAAGACAAGTGCCAGCGTCGATTTCTCCAAGCCGATCTTCTTCACCTCGCCGGTGGATGAGGTTCGGAGCTATCTGATCGGGGCGGGATTCAATGAGATATTGACGGACAGTCTGCAGGATCATGAAAGTGGCTATCTCACTCAGGAAAGAGCCGTGGAGGTCCTGAATCCGGTTAGTAGTGAGGCTTCGGTTCTTCGAACGAGCTTGATACCGGGTGCGCTGCGTGTTGTCCAGAACAACAGATCCCGCGGTCAAAATGACCTTCGGCTGTTCGAGATTGGCAGCGTCTTCGATGTCCGGGATGAGCGGCTTAGGGAAAGCGTGGAAGGCTACGGCGAGGAGGAGCGACTCCTTTTGGTGATCTCAGGTCGAGTGCATGCGATGCACTACGCTCTGGTTGAGAGGCAGGTGGATTTTTTGGACCTGAAGGGTGAAGTTGAAGCCCTGCTCAGCAAGTTTTGCCTTGACAAATACCGCTTTATTTCTTATGATAGCGGCAGCGCTTTAATTGATAGCGGTTTAGCAGTTGAAATCAATGGCAGTTATGCCGGATTTCTCGGGAAGATCAGCAAGTCGATAGCAGAAAGATTTGATATTGAGGATGACGTTCTTGTCTCGGAGTTCAAGACCGCAGTCATTCTTAAGGAATCGATCACCGAGAAGAAACTCCGGGCGCTGCCACGATTTCCCAGCGTCAGACGCGACCTGGCGTTCATCGTTGAGGCTACTGTTCCACAAGAGAGAATCGAGGCGGTGATACGGGGGACCGGTGGGGGATTGGTGACACAGGTGCGGCTATTCGACCTGTACGTGGGGGGTCAAGTGGGAGCTGGGAAAAAGAGCTTGGCTTATGCGCTCGAACTTCAGCCATTGGATCGCACGTTGACTGACAGAGAGGCTGACGAGTTCGTGGGGCATATTGTCAGGCAGGTCGAGTTGGCGTGTGGTGCAAAACTGCGAAGCCTCTAAGGCGCGGCGTCGTTTCCCTTAAGGGCTCTGAGATATTCCAATTTCGCCTGAGCTGCAAGTGGAACCTGAGGTTACTAGCGGCAAAGACATCAAAACCCTCGAGGCGGCTCTTCAGACGTTGTGGGAGAAGGCCCGGATGGTTTCCGAGTCCCTGGTTCGACTCAACGAGACCAATGCTGCTCTACGCCGCAGGGTGGCGGAGCTCGAGGGAGACGAGGGGCGCTTGAAGGAGGAGCTGTCGAGTCGCGAGCGAGAGTTGGAGCGACTGAGGCAGGAAGCGTTGCGTCTCCAATCAAACGGAAGCGATACGTTGACGAAAGAAGAAAAGGAGGCACTCAAAGCACGGATAAAGGACCTGATCGCAAAGATCAACTCTCATTTGTGATCCTTTGAACACAGTCAAGGTCATGGCAGTACGGATGTTCCAGAGCTTTGCGCAAAGCACTCGTGTAGCAGCTGATCAACTATGAATGGCAAGAGCATCAAGGTCAAAATATTCGGTTCGGAGTACCCGCTCCGGGGCGAAAACGAGGATTTCACGAAGAAAATTGCTGCGTATGTGGATTCCATGATTTCCACGATCCATGAGAAGATCCCTGAGCAGCCTCCGCTGACCGTCGCGGTATTGTCGGCTTTGAACATCACAGAAGACCTCGTCAAAGAACGGGAGCGGAATCAACAGGCACTCACGCATCTCGAAACGGAAATCATCAAGCTGTCGAATTACCTGGATAATTGCCTTGAGGTAGCCGCGCACGATTCAAAGAGTGATTGATCTGATTTTTTCTGGAACGTTCTTTCTCAAGTAGGGACGGTCGGAACGTTGCTTTGTAGACAATCCGCACCGCCAGCCGTGATCAAAGCTATTAAAGAACCTGACAAGTTACTTTAATAGGGAGCTTGACTCATAAGCGTGGAGCACAAGCCACCTCTCCGCCTGCGCGGAGATGCCTAGCGACGACTCTCAGCGGGCTTGAGACGAGCGGAACGTGGAAGTGTGAAATGCTTAGGCAGGCACCCACTGTGTTCAATTGAGGTTCTCTCAATACACCTTGATCTTCGGCCGACGAGTGCGGATTTTTTTTAGTGGATTGATGTTTGAGTAGATCGCAGGAGCTGTCATGGAAATGTATGTTCTGATACCGATGGTGGCAATCATTGCGGGAATCACGTTCGTCGCGGGGTGGTATCTGAACGCGAAGTCTGGACAGAACAAGATCGCGAGCGCGGAGGAGCGGGCCAAACGCATCCTTGAGGAGGCGGAAAAGGACGGAAATGCTCTTAAGCGCGAGAAACTTCTGGAAGCAAAGGACGAGTGGTACAAACGAAAGAAAGACTTCGAATCGGAAGCCCAATCCAAGCGCAACAAACTGCAGGCGTTGGAGAAACAACTGACTGCTCGCGAGGAAAATGTAGACCGCAAGCTTGATTTGCTGAGCAAGAAGGAATCCAATTTGCAGAGTGTCGACCGCGAACTGGCAGAGAAGCGGAAGCGCGCTGACGAGAGAGAGAAGGAGCTTAACCGCCTCATTGAAGAGGAAAACCTCAGATTGGAAAAAACGTCCGGACTGACGCGTGAAGAGGCCAAGAAGCAACTGACGGAGAACTTGATCGAAACGGTCAAGATCGAGTCTGCCCAAACGCTCAAGGAGCTCAGGGATAGGGCAAAGGAAGAAGCTCGCAAGGAAGCCCAGAAGCTCATCGTTCAGGCCATCCAGCGGACGGCAGCCGATCACACTGTGGAGACGACCGTTAGCGTCCTGAATCTGGAAAGCGATGAAATGAAGGGCCGAATCATCGGCCGTGAGGGGCGGAACATCCGAGCATTTGAAGCGGCAACAGGTGTCGACGTGATCGTCGATGACACCCCCGAGGCCGTGATCCTCTCAGGGTTCGATCCATTTCGGCGGGAAGTGGCTCGCGTGGCTCTCGAGCGACTCATCGCTGACGGCCGCATTCATCCGGCGAGAATCGAAGAGGTCGTTGAGAAGGTCAAAAAGGAGCTCGAGGAGGAGACCCTGCGAACAGGGGAAAATGCGCTCTTGGAGGTCGGGCTGCATGGCTCACACCCTGAGATTATCAAGCACGTCGGACGAATGAAATACCGCTCGAGCTACGGGCAGAACCTCCTGCAGCACAGCATCGAGGTAGCGCTCCTGTGTGGAATCATGGCCTCCGAACTTGATCTTGATCCTGCCCTGGCCAAACGGGCAGGGCTCATGCATGACATCGGCAAGACGATCGACAGAAGCGTGGAGGGTCCACATGCACTTCTCGGTTACGAGCTCTGCAAGAAGCACAATGAGCACCCGATTGTGTCGAACGCCGTCGGCTCGCACCATGAGGATATCCCGATGGAGCATCCGATTGCAGCCCTTGTGCAGGCGGCCGACGCCATTAGCGGTTCCCGACCGGGCGCAAGACGTGAGTCCGTCGAAGGTTACGTCAAGCGGCTGGAGAAGCTGGAGTCTCTGGCGAAATCCTTCGCTGGGGTTGTGAATTCATACGCCATTCAGGCCGGCAGAGAGATCCGCGTTATCTGTAACCACGAGCTCGTGGACGACGCTGCCGCCGACCAGCTCTCGCACGACATTGCCAACAAGATCCAGCAGGAGATGGAATATCCCGGCCAGATCAAAGTGACGGTTATTCGAGAGGTTCGTTCGGTCGCGTACGCCAAGTAGACCCACTGAGAATTCAGCATTGCATCGGCATTCGACAGGATCCTTGGGTGCATCCTCTCATCATATGCTCCGCATCGGCGTGACTGGAGGGATCGGGAGCGGTAAGTCATTTGTGTGTTCGGCCTTCGCACGACTTGGCGTACCCGTGCTCTCCGCGGATCTGCTCGCCAAAGAGCTCATGCATAATGATCCGGCACTCCGTCGCAAGGTCCTCGCCCTGCTTGGTTCATCCGCCTATGACTCCGATGGTTCGCTGAACCGCCAATCTGTGGCTGCGAAGATCTTCTCGAACGAGACACTCCGGGCGAGGATCAATGCCGCTGTTCACCCACGAGTTGTGCATCAGCTCGATCGCCAGCTGGGCAAGCTCGAGCGGGAGGGGCGGTCGATGGCCATTGTTGAAGCTGCGTTGATTTACGAAGCAGGATATGACAAGAGGCTTGACGTTGTTGTTGTGGTCGATGCGAATGAGCGGGTTCGCATTCAGCGGCTGATGGATCGCGATAAGATGACCGCGGACGAAGTTCGAAGACGAATACGTTCACAGTGGAGTACCGCACAGAAGGCTGAGAAAGCCGACTATGTCATACGAAACAACGGATCCCTTGAGGAGCTCGAGACGAACGTTCGATTTCTTCACTCTCTTTTCACTCTCATTTCCGGAAAACGATGAGCCAGAACGAGACCCTGTTTCAGAAGGAAGAGAGAATCTTCTTCCGGACGTACAAACGCCTGTCGTTAGACATCGAGCGTGGAGATGGTTGCTACCTCTACGCCAGGGATGGGAAACGCTACCTGGATTTCTTCGGCGGTCTGGCAGTTAACGCGCTTGGCTACAATCATCCGCGCATCAACAAAGCGATACAGGATCAGCTCCAGAAGTACGTCCATCTCTCCAATTTCTACGTGCAGGAACCACAGGTACAGCTCGCCGAACGGCTCATCGCTGTCACGGGCTTCGCGCGTGTCTTCTTCTCGAACAGCGGAACAGAAGCCATCGAAGGGGCCATGAAGCTCGCACGGAAGTGGGGAAAGAAGAACAGTAAGGTGCACCTGCTGGGATTCACCAATTCATTTCACGGACGCACGATGGGGGCGCTTTCGCTCACCGAGCGGGAGAAATATCGCGACGGATATGACCCGTTCCTCCCGAATATCAGTCACATCAAGTATGGCGACGTGGCTGAACTGCGCGGGGCCGTCAACGAGGAGACCCTCGGTGTCGTGTTGGAGTTCATTCAGGGTGAGGGGGGTATCTACCATGTGAACCAGGAATTCGCATCGGTGCTTGAGGATCTCCGGAGGCGCTTCGGATTCCTCATCATCGCAGATGAAATACAGTCCGGTATGGGGAGGACAGGGAGATTCTTCAGCTTCGAGCACTTTGGAGTGATACCCGACATCGTTGTCATCGCGAAGGCTGTCGGCGGCGGACTCCCGCTGGGGGCATTTCTAGGCAATGAGCGTGTTGAGGACGTGCTATCGTATGGCGCACACGGCACAACATTCGGTGGCAACCCGGTGGCGTGTGCTGCGGGATTGGCTGTTCTGCAGGAGGTGATCGACAACGGACTGATGAAGCGTGCAGCTGAGATCGGAGACTATCTGAAAGAAGGTTTCTTTGGTCTCCAAAAGTCCTTTCCTAGTCTTGTCAAAGAGGTGCGCGGTTTCGGGTGCATGTTGGGGATTGAACTGACCAGGGAGGGTCAGCCGACCGTTGATGAGTTGCAGAATCGCGGATTCCTGGTGAACTGCACAAGTACTTCGGTGCTGCGGTTTCTTCCTCCATACATTGTCACGCGGGAGCACTGCGATTCGTTGCTTCACGAGCTGAGAGACATATTCATTCACAACTCATAGAGCTGCTCTGAATCATCACTGGGCCCGAGAGGCGGAGAACGTGTTGAAATTCTACGCGCGGTTTACTAGATTTGCGCAGGTCATAGGCTGGCAGGAGGGGGGACAAATCCAATATCCACTAATCAATTTGGGGGAATTATGAAAAGGTTACTTGGTCTTTTGGCGTTGCTGGTTGCCCTGAGTTGCGTCGGGCTCGCGCAGTTCGAGGTCGGAAAGAATTTCGCCGGACCCGCCATCGGGTTGTCGTTTCTCGGCTCGACGCCGCAATTCGGGTTGAACTATGAATATGGGATGAAAATGGAGTTCGGCACCGTGGGTGTGGGTGGGCTGTTTCGCTACTGGTCGTACAGTGAGGATTATTTGATTGGCAAGTGGAAGTATACCGATGTCCTTTTCGGAGCTCAAGGTAACTATCACTTCAAGCTTGAGAATACGAAGATCGACCCATGGGCTGGGCTTGTTCTGGCTTATGACGCCGGTTCCGTGTCATGGGATGGCCCGTTTGGAGGTTACGCCGAGCCGACGCATGGTGGTCTTTTTCTTGGAGCCCACGGCGGTGCACGTTACTTCTTTTCGCCCACGATGGCCGTCTCCGCGCGGTTCGGAGTCGGCACCTTGAGCTACAGCTCGATTGACATCGGGCTTGATTGGAAGTTCTAGCTCCCCCGCGTCGGTTGCGTGAAAGGCGGGAGTCCGATCCCGCCTTCTGTCCTCTAAACCGTTGCTGTGATCTCCGCTGCTCATCACGATACGGAAACAGTGGATGAACAACAGAGGTTTTCTGCTCTTCGCGACGGCGCTCCTTATTGTGTGGTCCTCGTGCCAACAGAAGCGCAGCGGAAACACCGGACCCGAAACCGTGCGCTTTGCAGTTGATCCGGCGTTGCTCGAAGCGAGAATTGTTGACACGACACTCGGCTTCGAATTCTCGCCGCCGAAAGGGTGGGAGAAGGTTTCTGCGCAATCCCTGAAACAAGCCGAGGGAGCTGCGCTCGTCAGGCTTGCCGATACCGCACAGCACACCAAGTCCACTGTGCCTCGGCTTCTCTACGCGTGGACTCACGCCGCGAGTGGCAGCATTGTCATGGTGTCCGCAGTTCCGCATTTTGACACGCAGGACTCCAGCTCGAGTCTTCAGGAGTACCTGCAATTGCACCGGAGTGGGCCGGATCTCGAGGACGCTCGCGCGTCGGTATTCTACGATGGCACTTTCAAGGTTCATCAGCTCCTCGTAACGAGACGGGGGAGCGTTTCATTCAAGATGATCTTCAGTGTGGGCCGTATGCCGTCTCCCGTTCAATTCGATTTCATCATATCGAGAGATGCTTATCCGCAGCTCGTCAAAACGATTGAGTCGGTAGCCGGCTCATTCGAGCTTCATCTAACAAACACTTCGATTAACTAATGAAGGAGATAACCATGCGACTGGCAAAGGTTCTGGGAATCATTGTTCTGGCATCGATGATATTCCTGACCGGCTGTATGACGCACATTCATGTGGTCGGTGACGGGGCGAAAGGGTCGGCTGTCGAGCAGGAGCGGCAGTGGTACGTGCTGTGGGGGCTGGTTCCGATCAACAAGGTCGATACAGCGCAAATGGCGAAGGGAGCGAAGAACTACGAGATCAAGACTGAATCGAATGCGCTCGATGTCATTATCAACATCTTCACGTCAGCGGTGACGGTCTATTCGCGGACTGTTGAAGTGAAACGTTGAGACCGGAGTCTCGCGCAATCCTGTGGCCTGGCCTTTGATCAACGAGGTCAGGCCACACCATTCTGATCATGCCCGCCTTGTGAAGCCGCATTTTTTTTCTTACCTTTGACACGTGACCGAGCACGATCGCATTGAAGGAAGACCCCGTTGCCATTGCGGCATTTTTGGAGTCTTCAATCACCCTGAAGCCGCGGTGATCACATACTTTGGACTGCACGCGTTGCAGCACCGCGGCCAAGAGGCGGCGGGAATTATCACGAGTGAATTCCTGCCAGAGAAGAGCAAGATACGATTCAACTCCTACAAGGGAGTCGGCCTGGTTGCAGATGTCTTCAAAGACGAGAAAATCCTGAAGCAGCAGCTGAAAGGGTCGGCGGCGATCGGCCACAACAGGTACTCGACAACGGGGGCTTCGGAAAATGAATTCAACATTCAGCCCTTCGTTGTCAACTACAAAGGTGGCAACCTGGCCCTCGGTCACAACGGTAATCTGACGAACTTCCACACGCTACGCGACACGCTCCAGTCCGAAGGAACGATCTTTCAGTCGACGTCCGACAGCGAAATCATTCTCCACCTTACCGCTCGAAGCAAGAGGGAAGAGCAGATAGAGCGGATCAAAGAGGCCCTTGAGTTGGTGGAGGGAGCATATTCTCTTGTTATCCTGACAGATACCAGTCTAATCGCAGCACGAGATCCCCATGGATTTCGTCCGCTCGCGCTCGGCAAGATGGGAGATGCTTACACGGTCGCGTCGGAAACCTGTGCGTTTGACCTCATCGGAGCTCAATATATCGGTGAGGTTGAGCCCGGGGAAATCCTGGTCATCGACCAGGAAGGAGTCGAAACGGGAGCCCTGAAATCGTATCACATCACGAAAGCGCCCCGACCGCGTCACTGCATCTTTGAGTATATCTACTTCTCACGTCCGGACAGCAAGATTTTCGGCGAGAACGTCGACAAGGTGCGGCGCAAGCTGGGAAAGCTCCTCGCCCAGCAAGCTCCCGTCAGGCCAGATAGCAATGATGACCGTGTCGTGGTTATTAGTGTTCCGGACTCGAGTAACACCGCCACCCTCGGCTTCGTCACTGAGTCGAACAAGATGGGAGAGGATGTCCGACTGGAAATCGGGCTGATACGAAGTCACTACGTCGGCCGCACGTTCATCATGCCGCACCAAGCCGGCAGGGAATTCACGGTCAAGACGAAGTTCAACACCGTGAAGGGCGTCATCAAAGGGCGGAAGGTGGTGATTGTAGATGATTCGATTGTCCGAGGCACCACGTCGAGGCAGCTTGTCCGGCTGATTCAGGAAGCGGAGCCGAAGGAGATCCATTTCCGCGTTACCTGTCCGCCCATCAAGTATCCCTGCTACTATGGCATGGACTTTCCGAGCAGGGATGAACTGATCGCCAACCGCTGCAACAGTGATTTGGAGAAGATTCGACTGGAGTTGCGCGTTGATACGTTGGCCTACCTCTCGATGGAAAACCTCCTCGAGGCGGCCCGGACGGAAAATGGTGCGCACTATTGCACGGCATGCTTCAGCGGTGACTACCCCGTCCCTATGGACCGTGAAATCTCAAAGGATGCAAACGACACCTGATGCTGCAGAGGATTTGGACATTCTCGACCTTCCTGAGCTTTAGCCGAATTATCCTTGTCGCCCCGCTCGCATATCTTCTGTACGCTGATATTCCAAACAATCGAGTCTGGATAGCTGTTGTCATCGCCGTTGCAGCAGCGACCGATTTTCTCGACGGCTATATCGCAAGGAAACTCCACCAGGTCACAGATTTCGGGAAGGTCATCGATCCTGTCGCCGACAAGATTAGCGTCGGCGCTGCCGGCGTTCTCTTCGTGCTCGCCGGATATGTCCCGTTGTGGTACGTCGTGATTTTCATCGCGCGTGACCTGGTCATTCTGGTCGGTGGGTTGTATATCAAGACCAAGAAGAAAACCATCGCACAGTCCAACTGGCCCGGAAAGATTACCGCCTCGCTCGTCGCCCTGTTTCTCTTGATTTCGATCTTGCAGAGCGAAGCACTGGAGGTGCTTCGGCAAGTTGTTCTCTGGACGAGCCTGGTGATGATGGGGTTCTCACTCGCACTGTATGTCCAGCGGCTTTTCATCGGCAGTTCCCTTACGAAGAGGGCGGCTCTATGATGGTGTTCTCCGAAACGCTGCAAAAATTCAAAAGCGGCCTCGCGAAGACGCGAGACTCGCTTTTCGGCAAAGTGACACAACTCGTCAGGTCGAAGTCCGTGATCGACGAGGAGATGCTCGAACGCCTGGAGGAAATCCTGATCTCCGCCGATGTGGGGGTCGGGACGACGATGGTGATTCTCGACAATATCAAGAATCGAGTGAAGCAGGAGCGTTACGAGTCGTCGGAACAATTGAGCGTGCTGCTGAAGGATGAAATCGGCAGACTCCTCCAGGCAAACGGCGGTGCTCCGGCCAACGGCATCAGGTTGCCGGATTCAGTTCGCCCATACGTCGTCATGGTCGTCGGGGTGAATGGTGTCGGCAAGACGACGACGATTGGAAAGCTTGCACACAATTTCCGTTCTGCCGGACTCAAGGTCGTCGTCGGGGCTGCAGATACATTTCGTGCCGCGGCGAACGAGCAGTTGGAGATCTGGGCTCAACGCGCAGGTGTCGAGATGATCCAACAATCCCGGGGGGCCGATCCGGCGGCTGTGGCATTTGACTCGTTGAGTTCAGCTATCGCGAAGCAGGCGGACGTTGTCATCATCGATACGGCGGGTAGGCTCCACACCAAGATCAATCTTATGGACGAGCTTAAGAAGATCAAGCGCGTGCTGGACAAGCGGATGCCGGGTGCGCCGCACGAAGTGCTGCTCGTCCTCGACGCAACCACGGGCCAGAATACCCTTCAGCAGGTTCGGCAATTCACGACTGCCGTTGAGGTCACAGGCCTGGTGCTCACCAAGCTCGACGGGACAGCGAAAGGAGGGGTCGTCTTGGCCATCAGCAATGAGCTCAAGATACCGGTGAGGTTCATCGGCGTCGGAGAGCAGATCGATGATCTTCAGCCTTTCGACCGAAGGGCCTTTGTGAACGCGCTTTTTGAAAGCTCTCCAACAGAGAGCCCGTGACCGTTATGAGACTCAGCTACGCTCGGTTCGACCTGAAGCTGAAGCACACGTTCACAATCTCCCGCAGCTCAAGGGACGTGTCGCCGGTCGACCTCGTTCAGATCGAGCACAACGGGGTTATTGGCTTCGGCGAAGCAGCGCCATCGACGAGATACGGAGAGTCGGTCGACTCGGTTGAACAGTTCCTGTCCAAGCTGGCATTCGAGAAGTTTGATGATCCCTTCCAGCTCGAATCCGTGTTGACCTACGTCGACTGCACAGCCCCGGATAACTCATCTGCCAAGGCCGCCGTTGACATCGCGTTGCACGATCTCGTCGGGAAGCTCCTCGGCTTGCCGCTCTGCGTGTACTGGGGTCTCGACAGGGAAAAGACCCCGCTGACCTCGTTTACGATCGGAATCGATGCACCTCCGGTGATCGAGCAGAAAGTGCGCGAAGCGGAAGAGTACCCTATCTTGAAGATTAAGCTCGGTGGAACGAACGATGAGGAGATCATTCGGACCATCCGGAAGGTTACTCAGAAGACGCTTCGTGTAGATGCGAATGAAGGCTGGAAAACACGAGAAGTGGCAGTGGAAAGAATTAAGTGGCTTGAACAGGAGGGCGTTGAGTTTATCGAGCAGCCGATGCCCGCTGCCGACCTGAGAGGCACAGCGTGGGTGAGGGAGCGGGTCAACCTTCCTCTCATCGCGGACGAGAGCTCAGCGAGGCTGCACGATGTGCCAAAGTTGCAGGGCGTGTTTGACGGCATCAATATCAAACTGATGAAATGTGCTGGGTTGCGTGAAGCAATGAGAATGATACACACCGCCCGAGCCTGCGGATTGAAGGTGATGGTGGGGTGCATGATCGAGAGTTCGGTGGGGATCTCCGCGGCAGCGCAACTTTCTCCCCTTGTTGACTATGCAGATCTGGATGGGAACGTGCTTGTGTCAAATGACCCGTTCGAGGGCGTTTCCATCGTCAATGGGAAGCTCAAGCTCCCGAACCGGCCCGGAATCGGAGTGATGACGAAGAGCGACTAAAACCCTTGGCGACGAGAATTCACATACTCAAACCCGAATTGGCGAACAAGATCGCTGCAGGTGAAGTTGTGCAGCGGCCGGCATCGGTGGTCAAGGAGTTGATTGAAAACGCTCTTGACGCGAAGGCCTCGAGTATTGCAGTGATCGTCAAAGATGCAGGAAAGCTCTTCGTTCAGGTGACCGATGATGGCGAGGGGATGAGTTCAGAAGATGCTCGTCTCGCGTTTCATCGGCACGCGACGAGCAAGATCTCGACTGCAGAAGACCTTGAAGCGATCAGGACGCTCGGGTTCCGGGGAGAAGCGCTCGCCTCAATCGCTGCAGTGGCTCAGGTCGAATTGAAGACACGGCAGCAGTCGGAAGATACGGGAACCCTGCTTCGCATCGAGGGCAACGAGCTCCGGGAAAGCAATAGGGTTGCGATGGAGCGAGGGACATCCGTTGTTGTGAAGAACCTCTTCTTCAACACGCCGGCGCGGAGGAACTTTCTGAAGACGCGAGCCACGGAGCTCAAGAACATTTCAGACGTCGTGACTCGGATGGCCATCGTCTACCCTGAGGTCGCTTGGCACTACGTCAGCGACGACGAGGAGCTCCTCGAGCTGAAACCAAGTTCTGAGGAGGGACGGCTGAAGGACCTTTTTGGGGAGCGTCAGCTTGCATCGCTCGTCAGGCTTCGCGAGAAGGCAGATTACATCTCGATCGACGGGTTCCTCGGAAAGCCCGAGTTCGGACGAAAGAGTCGCGCCGAGCAATTCCTCTACATCAATCGACGCTTTGTGGTGAACCGGGCAATCAGCCACGCAGTGTTCCAGGCGTACGAGCACCTTCTCGAGAGTGGAAAATTTCCGTTCTTTATTCTGAATCTGAGCCTCGATCCTCATCGGGTGGATGTCAATGTGCATCCGTCAAAGATGGAGGTGAAGTTTGAGAACGAATCCAACGTTTACCGATTCGTTCTCTCCGGCATTCGCCGATGTCTCGCTGCCCATAATCTCATTCCGACCGTTGCGCTCCATTCTGATGGTGCCCTCGCAGGTCACGGAGAACGGCTCCGGTTCGACCGAAGCACGGGCGTTACGATCGTGGGACCACCGTCGTCGACACAGACCGGCATAGTTCCGCCCGGTACTCCTGCTGGCGTCCCTTCGTTAGGTATCCTGACGCCGGCTGGTGCCGAGGAGATCGACATCGAGAGACTCTTCGGCAAGATCGAGCGGCGGATGGGAACAGAGGCCGCTCAGAAAGATGGTGAGGCGACGTTTCCGGCGGATCGTCAGAAGACCGCTGCAGGAACGGGCGACCGCGTGCTCCCTCATCGACCCATCCGGTCGGCCGGGGAAAAGGAGCCGATTCAGGAAGGGAGGGCGATCTGGCAGGTGCACAACAAATACATCCTGTCGCAGATCCGCACCGGCCTGCTGATTGTCGACCAGCACGTTGCGCATGAACGAATTCTGTACGAAAAGGCGCTGGCGAATTTCGAGAACAACCTGCCAAGCACTCAGCAACTCCTCTTTCCTCAGACCGTTCAGCTCAGTGCGAGTGATTATACTCTCGTCAAGGAGATTGTTCCGCATTTAGAGAGATTGGGATTTGACATCAAGTTGTTCGGAAAGAATACGGTGGTTATCGAGGGGATCCCTGCAGATGTGCGGGTTGGCAGCGAGGCGCAGATTCTGCAGGATGTCCTGGATGAATTCAAGCGGAATGAGCATGCTGCGGTGCCCGATGCGCGGGATAATCTTGCGAAGTCTTTCGCATGCAAAGCCGCGATCAAGGCCGGAGACAGACTCAGTACGACAGAGATGATTGTGTTGATCGACCAGCTGTTTGCGACTCAGATGCCGTACGTCTGCCCGCACGGAAGGCCGGTGGTGCTGAAAATATCCATCGATGAACTCGACAGAAGATTTGGAAGGACGTGACAATAGAACGAGAAGAAAGGTTCCCTCATGAACGACCGTGGAGATAACATTCGTGAGGCACGACGCCGCTGGGAAGAGCAGGTCAAGACAAGCGGAAAGGTTCGTCCGGTGAAATTCACAACCGTCAGTGGCCAACCGATCGAGATGCTGTATGGTCCCGATGATGTCGAGAGCATCAACTTCCTGAGCGACATCGGCTTCCCGGGGGAGTACCCGTACACCCGTGGAATCCATCCTACAGGCTATCGCGGCAGGCTCTGGACGATGCGCCAGTTTGCCGGCTTTGGAACGCCCGATGACACAAATGCGCGTTATCACTATCTACTGCAACATGGGCAAACAGGGCTTTCGGTGGCTTTCGACCTACCGACGTTGATGGGTCGTGATGCGGATGATCCGCGCTCGGAGGGGGAGGTAGGCATTTGCGGCGTATCGGTGAGCTCGCTTGCTGACATGGAGATCCTGTTTCGAGCGATCAACCTTGGGGGGATTTCGACCTCTATGACCATCAACGCCCCTGCGGCGATGATGATGACCTTCTATCTGGCCGTCGCGGAAAAACAGGGTGTGAGTTTCAAAGATCTGCGGGGGACCGTCCAGGCTGACATTCTGAAGGAGTACATTGCGCAGAAGGAGTGGATCTACCCGCCCGGGCCATCGATGCGGCTTATCATCGACATGTTCGAGTATCTGAACAAGGAAGCGCCTCAGTGGAATCCGATCTCTGTGAGTGGATATCACATTCGCGAAGCTGGTTCGACCGCGGCGCAGGAACTTGCCTTCACGCTTGCGGACGGTTTTGCCTACGTTGAGGCCGGAATAGAGCGAGGGCTCGACGTGGATGAATTCGTTCCGCGGATCTCATTCTTTTTCAATTCCCACGTTGATTTCTTTGAGGAGATCGCAAAGTACAGGGCGGCGCGCCGAATCTGGGCAAAGCGCCTGCGGAACACGTACGGTGCAAAGAATCCGCGCTCATGGATGCTGAGGTTCCACACCCAAACAGCAGGGTGCTCGTTGACCGCCCAGCAACCCGAGAACAACATCGTGCGGACGGCATACCAGGCCCTCGCCGGGGTTCTCGGGGGAACCCAATCGCTTCATACGAACTCGATGGATGAGACGCTTGCGCTCCCGTCGGAAAAAGCGGTGAAGATTGCGCTGCGTACGCAACAGATTATCGCTCACGAAACCGGTGTCGCAAACACGATCGACCCGCTTGCAGGAAGCTACTTTGTCGAAGCGATGACCACACGAATGGAGAACGAAGCTGAACAGTACTTCGAGAAGATTGAAACGTTTGGCGGTGTAATACCGGCCATCGAAGCCGGGTTTTTCCAGCGCGAAATTGCCGATGCAGCCTACCGATACCAACGGGAGCTGGATGCGAAAGAGAAGATCATCGTCGGTGTCAATGAGTATGTCGAGGGTGACGAGAAGATCGAGATCCCTATCCTTGAGATCTCTCCTGAAGTTGAGAAGACGCAGCGCAGACGACTGGCGGATATCCGTCAGAGCAGAAGTCGGGAAGATGTTGAAAGGTCCCTTCACGAGCTGCATCAGGCGGCGATCGATCAGAAGAATCTCATGCCGAGGCTGCTGGAGTGCACGCGACGCTACGTTACCCTCGGGGAGATGTGCAACGCGCTCGCGGAAGTGTACGGGGTGTACGAAGAACCGGCGGTGTTCTAATCCCTCTTCATCTAAGACGGTAAGGCTTGTCGACCATGGCTGTTCTACGACTACTCCGACCTCAGCAGTGGCTGAAGAACTTCTTCATATTTGCCCCCCTCATCTTTTCACGGCATCTTTTTGAGGAGGGGTATTTCTGGACATCATCGCTGGCGTTTCTCATCTTTTCGCTCCTCTCGAGCACCGTCTACATTATCAATGATATCGCCGACCGCGAAGCGGACAGGATGCATCCCGTGAAACGAAACCGGCCGATCGCCACGGGGAAGATCAGCATTGCGCAGGCGGCCGGGATTTCCGTTGTGCTCCTGGCGATCGTTGGGGTACTTCTCAGCCAGTTGAATCCTAAGTTCCTGTTCGTCGCAGCAATCTACTTTGTCCTCAATATCGGTTATTCATTCTTCCTGAAGCACGTGATCCTTGTTGACGTCTTCATCGTGGCCGCGGGCTTCATGCTTCGGGTACTGGCAGGAGCGTTTGCCATCGAGGTGCAGGTGTCCGAGTGGCTGGTGTTGTGCACGCTGTTCGTCTCGTTGTTCCTCTCCATTTCAAAGAGGCGCGGTGAGCTTCTCTTGGTCAGGAACTTGGAGAGCTACCAAGGACGGGCGGTACTGCGTGAGTACGAGGTGGAGTTCATGGACCAGATGATGACGATCGCGGCCGCGGGCATGGCGATATCCTATGCTCTCTATACAGTTGCAGAACGGACCGTGAGCGTCTTCGGGACAGCCAACCTAATTTTCACGACGGTGTTTGTCTTGTTCGGCATTTTCCGATATCTTTACATCGTAAGAGTTCGAAAGACCGACGATAATCCGACGCATCTGCTCGTGACGGATCCGGTCATGATCGTCAATGTTGCTGCATGGTTCGCCGTGTGCGTTGTCATTATCTATTTCAACGAGATCAGAGCCTGGCTTGGTGTGCAATGAGGCTTCCTGAGCCAAAAACCCCAACACGCATCAGGGACCCGCACAGCGTCGAGCCAAAAGTCGCTGTGGTTCGAACAAGTCCGAAGACCGTCCTCGATGATATCCAGCGAGCAATGGAAATGGCTGGCCTGCGGTCGAGCCTCGACCGTGGCGCGGCAACGATCCTGAAAGACAACATCTCCTGGCACTTTCCGTTTCCAGCGGCGAACTCAACGCCGTGGCAGCTCGAGGGGACTATCCTCGGTCTGCGGCGAAATGGGTTCAACGATGTTGTCTGTGTCCAGAACAAGACGGTCGTCACCGACGCCTTCAAGGGTGAAGATCTAAACAAATACATCCCTCTCTTCAAGCGCTACAACGTCCCTGTGAAGTTCAATTTCAAGGACGACGATATGCGGTGGATCGAGTTCAAGCCGAAGACCTCGATGCTCGTGCTTGATCAAATCTATCCGGATGGGATTCGTGTGCCCGATTTCTTTTTCGGGAAGAACATCGTTCACCTGCCGACCGTCAAATGCCATATCTACACAACAACCACGGGTGCCATGAAGAATGCCTTCGGCGGCTTACTGAACACGTACCGGCACTATACGCACTCGTGGATTCACGAGACGCTCGTGGATCTTCTTGCTATCCAGAAGGAAATCCACACGGGGATCTTTGCCGTTATGGACGGCACAACAGCCGGTAACGGTCCGGGGCCAAGGACGATGTATCCCGAGGAGAAGAACTTGATCCTCGCGAGTGCTGACCAGGTTGCAGTGGACGCCGTGGCAGCGAAGATGATGGGGTTCAATCCGATGGAGATTCGCTACATCAACTACGCCCACCAGCGGGGACTCGGGTGCGGAGATCCCCGCGAGATAGGAGTCGTTGGAGAAGACATTAGCTCGGAGAATTGGAGGTTCGTAGTCGGTGATAATGCCGCGAGCAGGGCTGGTGACCTTCTCTGGTTTAGCCCTCTGAAGCGGTTCCAGAATTTCTTCTTTCGCACACCGCTCGTCAATTTCTTCATCTTTGGGTCAGAAGCCTATCACGACTACTATCGCTGGCCTCTGAAAGACCGTCGTGTATTCCGCAAATGGATAAAGACGTCACAATGGGGGAAGCTCTTCGCGTCCTATGAGCCGGTCGACATGCGTTGAGATGCATTCTCCTCTGGCGTGAGCAACTCCTTCATGATACCTACCATTCCTTCCTAACGTGTCCCCGATAAACACCAGGACGAAAGCGGAGCTCTTTCTTCTTTCCATCACCTTCATCTGGGGAAGCACGTTCGCCGTTTCAAAGTTCCTCTTGGGCTTCATCACCCCACTGGCATACATTGGAATTCGATTCACCATCGCGACGGTGCTGTTCTCATTGATGTTCTCCAGGGATATCAGAGCACTCACGCGAGGGGCTGCGCTCAAGGGAGGGATCCTGGGTGCGCTCCTGTTTCTCGGGTTCGCCGTCCAGACAATCGGATTGCAGTATACGACGGCATCGAAATCGGCCTTCATCACCGGGATGATGGTCGTCTTCACGCCCATATGCCAGCTTTTCATTGAACGGAGAGCCCCCAGGCTGGGAAACATTGTGGGAGTTGTTCTTGTAACGATCGGCCTCTATCTCCTGACTTCACCCGCCGGATCGGAATTCAACATTGGGGACGCGCTCAATCTTGTCGGTGCGTTCATGTTTGCGCTCTACATCGTCTACCTTGATATGTTCTCGAAGGATCACAACACGATCCAGCTGACATTCATGCAATTCATATCGACGGCGATCCTCGGCGTGGCAACCGCAGGAGCCTTTGAGCAGGTTGTGGCGCACTTCAGCAACGAATCCTTGCTTGCACTGATGTACCTGGCGGTTTTCGCAACTGTCATTGCGCTGTACATCCAGACGCGATACCAGAAGGATTCGACACCCACCAGAGCCGCAGTCATTTTCTCGGTCGAGCCGGTCATTGCGGCCGCGTTTGCCTATCTCCTCCTGGGAGAAGTCATTGGTATTCTTGGCGTTATTGGAGGCGGAGTCATCATTGCGGGCCTGCTGGTGTCAGAGCTCTCACCAGGGTAGGTATGCCATTTTTGGGAAGGCTGGAACGCGTCGTGCTCCGTCAGCGTGGCAAGCAATCTTCAATGCTTGGTCCCTTCAATTGCGTGTATGACCTGACGCACACGGATCAGGCGCTGCCGTCAGGCCAGGTCCGATGTAGTGTTCGACTGATCGAACAAAAAAGGAAAAAAGTGCTTGAGTTTTACATGACAAAGAACTAGATTTGGCGCGGTATGAAACGCCTCAAGGGATTTGCCGCCTTCGCACTTCTTCTGGTGTTCAGCATCTCGACGGCTCTCGCGATCGTTATCAAGGGCAAGCCGACCGCGCAAAGCAACGGGTCAGATATCATCGTGCGTTGGGAGACTGCAGATGAAACAGGCGTGCAGCGATTCGAAGTGTTGCGCCGGGCCGGATGGACCGGAGATTTTCTGGTCATCGGTGTTGTCGATCAGCTCAGGGGCAACAATTCGCAGTACGAGTACGTTGACAAGAGTGCCTTCAAATCTTCAAGCGGGGTTTACCAGTACAAGATCCGAATCATCAACGGTCAGAACCCGGCACCGGAGACAGACGTAGTGACTGTCTCCCATATCAGCTCCGCAGCAAAGCGAACATGGGGGAGCATCAAAGCGATGTTCCGGTAAGTAGCCGTTGCACGACCATTGACTCCAGAAAAGCGATAGGCATTATCGCTTTTTTTATTTCCAGCCGACCATGAAGATTCCTCCTCTCATACTTGCGTCTCAATCTCCCCGGCGCAGATTGCTTCTCAAACAAATTGGCCTTAAGTTCACCGTGCGCCGAAGCACGACTCCGGAGCGTTTTTCTGTCGCCCATAGCCCGGCTCAGAACGCAAAGAGAATCGCGCTCGAAAAGGCGATCGATGTAGCAGCGCGAGTGCGTGAAGGGATCGTTGTCGGGGCAGACACGATTGTGGTAGTCGGAAGGCGAATCCTGGGAAAGCCGAGGACCAAGGAGGAAGCCCGGCGTATGCTTCGACTTCTCAGCGGCCGTGAGCACGTGGTTTATACTGCGTTTGCCCTGGTCGATGCTGCTTCCTGCAGGCACGTCGTCCACGTCGAGAAGACCCGCGTCCGGTTTCGCAACCTTGAAATGAGAGAAATCGATGAGTATGTGCTCTCGGGGACCCCGATGGATAAGGCAGGAGCATATGGAATTCAGGATGATTACGGGGCGGTCTTCGTCGAAAGGGTCGCGGGGTGCTTTTACAACGTTGTCGGCTTCCCGTTGGCACAGTTCTACGTGACGCTTCAGAGGTTCTTGAATGATCTCAAGAATTCACGAGGGAAGAAATCGAAATGACCATGGAACGTAAGATCCGGGTGCTTATCGCAAAAGCTGGCCTTGACGGTCATGATCGAGGCGCAAAGGTCGTGGCAGCAGCGCTGCGGGACGCAGGCATGGAGGTGATCTACTCCGGTCTGAGAAAGACTCCTGAAATGATCGTCGAGGCAGCGTTGCAGGAAGATGTTGATGCAATTGGCATCAGTCTTCTCAGCGGTGCTCATATGACGATTTTCCCAAAAGTGCTACAGTTGATGAAGCAGAAGGGCCTTGATGACGTGTTGCTCTTTGGAGGGGGTATCATTCCTGAGAAGGACATTCACGATTTGAAGAACCTGGGCGTCGGAGAATTATTCACGCCCGGAGCATCGACTCTCGACATCATTTCGTATGTCCGATCACAGGTTCAGCAACGGCGCAAGGAGGCCTGACGAATTCTCGGCAAGTCCGGACCAGAGATCGGTACAAAAAGAAACCCGCTGCGAGTTGACTCGAGCGGGTTTTTTGCTCTTGAGAGGCTGAAACTAGGTGGCCTTCCTGTTAACGTTGATAGCCTGTAGACCCTTGGCGCCTTGTTCAACTTCGAACTCTACAACATCGCCCTCTTTGAGCGTCTTGTAGCCTTCTCCGTTGATAGACTTATAATGCACGAATACGTCTTCACCGGTGCTTCGCTTGATGAATCCATACCCTTTGGCATTATTGAACCATTTGACTGTACCTTGTTCCATAAGGCTACTTCTTCCTTATAGGGTTGAACATGCACACCTAGTTTTTGTCTCTCAAAAACAAAAGATGTCTTGCTGTGCTCGACACCCTTTATGAGGTTGTTGCAGGCTCCGGCGGGACCCGTTCAGGCAGAAAACGAATCAAGCGCGGAGCGACAGCCAAAGCCACTTCTGTTGAAACAAAAAAGGTGTTCGTGGTTTGCACCAGCGAGTATAGCACTTGTTCGACAAAAAATCAAGACCCCGTATCGGGCGTCACGAGGAGCCTGAATCCTACGGCTGCTCCCGTTTGGTGGGAAACAACCTCGCTCGATGAGGCCTGGAGCATTTACGAAAAAGCCGGAGGGCTTGGGGGGAGGGGCATTACAGTCCCGACTCGTCGATCCAGATGCCGAATTCGGGGCCATCTTCGTCGATCGGCGGGGCTTCTTCGGGGAAAGCTACGCGTTGACTGACAAGCTGAATTCCGTCGGCTGTGAAACCGAACAAGTCTTCCGTGGAGAAAACCTTCTTAAAGTCGTGAGGTTCGAAGAATACCTCGAATTTCTTCGCAGATTCGTTGAGCCGATCGAGGTAATAGGCCGTATTCTCATCGGGGAAATTCGGATCCCATTCGAGAGACAATCTGGAGTTTTCAGCGATCTTCACGCCTGACTGGGTGCCGGTGACATAGTACGAAACGCGATCGCCAGGCTTCAGCACGAGACCCGATCTTCTTGCTACCTCGTACGCTGCTGCCGGCTTACGTTTGTTTTCCTTGATCTCAGACTCGTACGTTTCAAAGGTGTCACGAATTGTGTCCGTCCGGCTGAAATCTGCAGCCTCCCACCGATGATTCTCGATTTCCTTGACGAATGATACGTAGAGGTTATGAAGTCCGAGCAGGTCCTCCTGGAGCAAACAGTTGATGCTGAGCTGAATGAAGTTTCTAGCAAAGCGCTCCAGGCTGCGGGAGGTCAGGGAGCTCCCTCTGATGGTCAAGCGGTCCTCGTAGTCGAGCAGCGCGTAGTTCTTCTTCTTGTAGCTGAGCATCTTCTTGTACCGACCCGCGTGCAGGAGGCGGATTCCCTCGGGCAGCGACGATGAAATTTTCTCGACAAAGATCGCTTCCTGTTCCTCACCGATAACGTTGTCAGGCGCAAGAGCGAAGAATCCATCTGTATCGACTTCAATCACCTGGCCATTGTGTAACTCGACCTGCTTGATAATGTCTTTGAGCAATTCTTGTCCCGCCCTGGCCACCTCGTCAGCCTGATTATAGTCGTTGAACAAACCTCTCGGATATCCAAGATACCCATAGAATGAGTTGATGAGGATTTTCAACGATGACTGAAGGCTGTCGTGATTCGCTTTGTCCTCAGGGTCAGAGCTGGATTGTACGGCTCGCTTCTCTTCGAGTCGACGCGTTGTCAGCTCCCGGAGCAGTGTCTGAAACACCCCCAGCTCATCGGTGACGGGCTCGATCGCTCGGTTGAGCATAATGGAAGGGTACAAGGACTCGATGTCCGCGTAGAGCACGGTCGGAAGAATGCCGGTAAGGAAAACGTCGGTGTAAGCTCCTGTCGTTTGCGCGCCGACGCGGGCTCTCGGGACGGAATACTTCCGGCGGATGTATTCGCGGAGAAGGAGCAGCTCGATCTTTGAGGCGCTTCCTGACCGAGTCATGGTGCCGAATGCGAGCGGACACATCTGACACAGATAGAAGAGGCTTGGAGAGAGCCGGTTACTGAGCAGTAGGATCTCTTTCGCTTCCTGACGCGCGTGCTGGATCAGCAAATCCGGCTGATCTGCCCAGAGCGCTGCAATCCTGTCCTGAGGCAGGGTGATTCTTTCCCTCGATGCAAATCCAAAATGCTGGGCGAGAGAGCGTAAGCTGTAGCTTTCCAGGATCCTTTTCGAAGTATCGTACGAGTGAGCGAGGATGCGCGTGTCGATGAAATGTCGACCTGCGGCCTCAAAGAGGCCCCGCTCGAAGTCCCGTTCCGTCATCGCCCCGCGGGGAGAATAGGAGTGCAGGCTGGAGCCATCCCTTCCGAGCGCGAGGTCGACGGAGTACAGTTCGGCACGCCGAGCAAGATAAGGCAGCGTGTTATCGAAAAGAGCGTGGCCCTCAAGGACATCGGGATCTCTCTCCGTCACGATCTGGACAAACGCCCGGAGCATGTCCGGCTCGCTCAGCTTGCGTGCGTCGAGGGCTTCGTGCCAGCCGTTATTGTCGGTAAGCGCAATGACGAGAATGCGATCCTCGGTTTTTCGGGGATCGCTCGGGCGGTTGGCTTTCGCGTGCGCATGCATGCTTATCTGCATCCGGCGCAGATCGTGAAACGACATTCCTTTAAAGAGCGTGATTCCTGACTGGAGCAGAAATTGGGTGACCGGATCGGGCTTCAGCAGAATGGCATCGAGCTCGGTGTAGTGCCCAATGCGCTTCAGAGCGGTTTTGTTATGGTTTGTGAGAACAAAACGAATTGCGTCCCACATGTCATTCCAGCGGGAAAACGCAACGAGATACCGATATTCGTTGCCGCCGGTGAGTTCCTTGATCCAGTGATGCCGCGTAAAACCGCCGATGACCGCTTCACTGGACAAAAAAAAGAACGGGAAGAATGGCGCATCTTCATGCACTATCTTCCCGTTGACGCGTTTGTAGATCCGTACAGTGGCTTCGTTCAGCTGCTGGACCGCAACGACGGAACGGCCGCTGTTGTGTCCATACAGGACGAGTTCAATGTCCGACGGAGACCGTTCACTCTCACTTCTTCTTCGAGTCGACATTCAAGAACGGCCTCAAAAGATCGATGGGCACGGGGAAGATGGTTGTAGAGTTGTTCTCCGTCGCAATCTCCCGGAGGGTTTGAAGATACCGGAGCGTAAGTGCGCTCGGTTGCTGCGCAAGTATCTTTGCCGCTTCCGACAGTCGCTGTGCAGCCTGGAACTCACCCTCGGCAGCAATAACCTTGGAGCGGCGCTCCCGCTCGGCCTCCGCCTGTTTTGCCATCGCACGTTGCATTTCCTGAGGGAGGTCAATGTGCTTTACTTCAACTGTCGAGACTTTGATTCCCCACGGCTCGGTCTGGTGGTCGATGATCTTCTGGAGCTGCATGTTGATCTTCTCTCGCTCAGCCAACAAGTCGTCCAGCTCGGATTGACCTAACACGCTTCGCAGCGTCGTTTGAGAAAGCTGGGACGTAGCGAAGAGGTAGTTCTCCACCTCTAGAATGGCCCTGTCCTGGTCCATCACGCGGAAGTACACGACAGCGTTCACTTTCAGTGACACGTTGTCTTTCGTGATGACGTCCTGCGCGGGCACATCCATGACCACCGTTCGCATGCTGACCTTGATCATTCTATCGATGAGCGGGATGAGAATAATAAGGCCGGGCCCGTTTCCCGTGCCGCCCGGATTGAAGATTGCCCTTGCCCGGCGGCCGAGACGGAAGATGACCGCTCGCTCGTAGTCGCGAAGGATCCTGAAGGAATTCGCGAAGATGATCAGAACAAAGGCCACCACGATGACGATAATCAGTGATACAGGTTGCATACGATACTCCTTTCTTTTCTTTGACAGACTTTGTCTACTGCACCTGCTCGACACGCAAGGTGAGGTTTTCTATGGAAACGATCCTGATTTTGACGCCTTTGGGGATGGTGCCTGCAACAGCGGTTGCTCTCCAAATCTCTCCGTGCACCCTCACGTGCCCTTCGGGATTCAGCGGGGTGAGAGACTCTCCGACCTCGCCCACGAGCCCTTCCCTGCCCGTGGAAGGCTTGGAGCGAAGGGCCCGCACTCCAAATCCAATAACGAACATGAAGAAAATGAGCGTGACCGCAACACTTGTGAGAATCACGGTCCAGGATATTTCGACGAATTCCAATGCGGACTCCGAGCGTATAAGCATCATGGATCCAAGGAGGAGCGAGATGACTCCTCCCACGGCGAGGAGGCCGTGGCTGGTGACTTTGATTTCGGCGATGAAAAGGATAACGGCAAACAAGATCAGGGCAAGGCCGGCGAAGTTGATCGGCAGCGTGTGCAGCGAATAGAATGCCAGGATCAGGCTGATGACGCCAACTACTCCCGGCAGGATGGAACCAGGATTGTAGAGCTCAAACAACAAGCCGTAGACGCCCAGCATCAGAAGAATATAGGCGATATTCGGATCGCTCAGTATATCGAGCACTTTCTCCGAGAAGCCCATTTCGAGCCGTTCCACCGTGGCCCCTTTCGTCTGGAGGGTCACAGTACCGGAGGGTATTTCAACCGACCTTCCATCCAGTTTCGCCAGCAGACTGTCGAGACTTCTTGCCTCGAAATCGACAACCTGCTTTTTCACGGCCTCGGTTTCAGTGATGGAAATGCTTTGGCGGACGGCCTCCTCAGCCCACGCAAGGTTTCGTTTGCGCTTTTCGGCTATGCTGCGGATGAAGGCAGCGGCGTCGTTCGTGGCTTTAGCCATCATAATCGAATCCTGCTCCCCCTGAAGTGCAACAGGATGAGCTGCCCCGATGTTTGTGCCTGGAGCCATGGCTGCCACGTGAGCTGCCAGGGCAATGAAGACACCAGCTGACGCGCACTGAGCACCGGCAGGGGAGACATAGACCACAACTGGGATCTTCGCCTCCAAGATCTCGCTGACGATCACGCGGGTGGATTTGAGAAGGCCCCCGGGTGTATTCAACTGAATGATCAAGCACTCTGCATCCCGCTCTACCGCCTTCTCCAGACTGCTTTGGACAAATGACGCAGCAGCGGGATTAATGCTGCCATCGATCTTGATGGAAACGACCGTCTGGGCCTGTGTGCTTAGGGCGGCGAGGAGTGTGAGGAAGAGAATTCGGAGAGTAGGAAAGCGACTCATGGCTGTGACAGGATCTTCTGATTGAGGATGGATCACGCTGGCCGTTCCGGACCAGCAACGACTCCGCTCATAGCGGAGAGAGTGGGATTCGAACCCACGGTACCCTTTAGGGGCACACACGCTCTCCAGGCGTGCCAGTTCAACCACTCCTGCATCTCTCCGAAGAATTACTGCTTGTTCTTCTTGTTTCGATACTGCCGGAACTGCTG